>Ga0255348_1000334_pt1 | contig 21662 bp, 18 predicted proteins | sample CBST25v5metaG_FD_189945 | JGI IMG/M metagenome (GOLD analysis project Ga0255348, IMG submission 189945) | Peat soil microbial communities from Stordalen Mire, Sweden - C.B.S.T-25.v5 | ecosystem: Environmental > Terrestrial > Soil > Wetlands > Peat | place: Sweden: Norrbotten County, Stordalen... | reverse complement strand
GTCGAGTTTGCCGCCGAGTCGGTCAGCGACCCGATTCTTGTCCGCTCCGTTACGGGCGGCGCGGGTGGGGTTTCCTGTGGGATTCCGGTCTACAACTACGTGGTGACGGTGGACGACGCGCTCATGCAGATCACTCACGTTATCCGCGGCGACGACCACCTCTCAAACACGCCCAAGCAGGTGGCGATTTACCAAGCCTTCGGCTGGCCAGTGCCGGAGTTTGCACATCTTTCGACCATTCTGGGCGCGGACCGCGAGCGGCTCAGCAAGCGCCACGGCGCCACTTCGATTTCCACCTTTCGCGAGATGGGCTACCTGCCCGAAGCGCTGGTCAACTATCTGGCGCTGCTCGGCTGGGGCGCGGAAGACGGCAAGACGGAGACCTTCACGCTGGAGGAGTTGACGAAGGCTTTTTCATTGGAACGCGTCACTCCCAGCCCGGCCATCTTCGACTTCGACAAGCTGAACTGGCTCAATCGGCACTATCTGAAGGAGGCCGCGCCGGAGCGACTGGTTGCGCTTGCCTGGGGGTATTTTGCAGGCCGTTTGCCCGCGCGGGAGAGTGCACCGGAAGCAGTGCAAAACTGGTTCAGCCGCCTTCTCGCTCTTCTCATTCCCTCCGTCGATCACCTTGATGAACTGCCAGCGAAGGCCGCTCCTGTCTTCGCTGTTGACCCGGATGCCGCCCGCGTCAACGAGGAAAATGCCGCCGTGCTGGCCGCGCCTTCCGCTGGAATTGTCCTCAATGAACTGGCCAGCCGCGTCCGCGCCCACGAAGGCCCTGTCACGCCTGAAGTCTTCAAAATCTGGATGAATGAAATCAAGGCTGCCACAAAGATCAAGGGCAGGGAACTCTTCCATCCCGTCCGCATTGCCCTCACCGGCGCTCACTCCGGCCCGGAGTTCGACAAGCTGATTCCGCTGATCGAAGACGGGGCGGCGCTGGGGCTTGGCATCCCCAGCATCCGTGAGCGCATGGAGAGCTTTAGAGGATTGTCACTGTTGCTGTAGGGTCGAGTTCGTGGTTTCCCACCCATTTCACAAAGAACGTGAAATGGATGGGGCACGGAGCTTCCTTACAACATCCGCGAAAATGCTATGGAGGAGTGTGAGCGGCATGAAGACCACGTTCTGGAACCACATCTTCTGGATCCAGGGCCAAACGCCCCCGCCGCTGGCTATCGTGCCCTGTCCTCGGGGCGGCTGGAGGCTGCGCTCCGATCTGCGCGCCTACCAGCGCGGCGGCGTCGAAACGCTCGTTTCGCTCCTTGAAAAGAAACAGGCCGAGCGGCTTGGCCTGGCTAAGGAAGCCAGCCAGGCCAAAAAGGCCGGGATGCAGTTTCTCTCTTTTCCCATGCCCGATCACGACATTCCGCCCGACGAGGCTGCCTTCCGGGCCTTTGTCGCTGAGCTTGCCGGGCGCATTCGGGCCGGGGAGCGGATCGGCGTGCATTGCCTGGGAAGCATCGGCCGCTCCACGATGGCGGCCTCGTGCGCGTTGATCGAGCTGGGCTGGGAGCCGCAGGCCGCTTTGAATGCCGTTGAAACCGCTCGCTGCTGCCCGGTTCCCGATACGGAGGAGCAGAAAGAGTGGATTCTCGGCTACAAGACGCGGCGGTGAGCAGCACAAACCCGAGCCAGATTCAGCACAACCACAAAATCACGTCTTATCCCGCCGCCTGCACTCTCTCGGGCAGCATCGTCTCGTAGGCGGCGTAAACGCCCTCGAAGACCGAGTCCCAACTGGCGGTGAGCGCGTAACTCCGCGCAGCCTGACGCATCTGGGCGTGGTGTGCCGGGTCGGCCAGGATTCCAGCCACGGCTTCGGCAAACTCCGCATCGGGGACAATGCGCCCGGTCTGGCCGTCGCGAACGATGGTCGGCGGGCCGCCGTCGGGAGTCACAATGGCCGGAACGCCGCTGGCCAGAGCCTCCAAAACAACATTGCCGAAGGTGTCGGTGTGCGAGGGAAAGACGAACAGGTCCATGTTGGCATAAGCCTCGGCCAGCGCCTCGCCGCGCAGCACTCCGGCAAACTCTGCGCGCGGCAGGCGCTCGCGCAGCCACTCCGCCTCGCCGCCGTGGCCAACGATGAGGAAGTGGAAGTTGTTGTGGCCCATTCGCTCCAATTCTTCCTGCACCTGGACGAGCAGGGCGACGTTCTTCTCGACCGAGAGGCGGCCCACAAAGCCCAGAACGACTTCGTCGTCTCCGCTTTTCCGCGTGCGCTTTGAGGGATGGAAAAGCTCGGAATCCACGCCGCGGGGCATCAGGTGGCATTTGCGGCCTGTGGTCCGCTCCAGCAGTGCGCAAAGCTCGGGATTGGGCGCAAAAAGCACTTGCGCCACGGAGTAGAAGCAGGCCGCGGCGGCCATGGCCAGATCCTCGATCTTCTGCCCCGTTGCAGCCGATTGCCGCTCCGGCAACAGGCGCAGAAACCACTCCGAGCGCCGCGCCGCGTACTCATGCACGTTGGTGTGCCAACTGGCGGCCAGCGGCAAGCCCAAGTGGTGGGCCAGCCCCGCGCCCAGCATCCCCACTTCGCTGGGGCCCGTGATGTGAATCAGATCGGGGTGAAAGCGCTCCAGCACTTCGCCGATGAGCGGAATATGGCGCAGAAACGCGGGGTCGAAGCGCAGGTCTTTTTCCAGAGCAAAGGAGAGAAAGCCGCGCGGCAGCTCCAGCGTCCAGACATTACCGTCTTCGGTGAGGGCCTGGGCGCGGTCGCCGGCGCGGACGCACAGAAAAGGAAGATTCCGCCGCCGCGCAAAGGCCTCGAAGTGGCGGCTGGTGTGGGCTACTCCATTGACTTCATGAAAGGAGTCAGGAAAGTAGGCCACACGGGGCTGAAGAAGCGTTGTTAGCGGGGTTAGCACGCCCTCTCCCCGCTGCAAAGGTTCTGAAGACATGCTTTTCCTCGGGAGGTGAATCCCATGCCCTTCCAATCGGTTCAAGGGCTATCCATGCCGCGTACTTATAGAACTTCGCTAACACGACTAACCCCGCCAGCCCCGCTAACTCCGCTAACTACGCTCTCAGCGCTAACTCCACTCAACTCTCAGCCGTCGTGCTCGCCCAGGGCCAGGCCCAACTCGCGCGATTCGCTTCGCGCCATGCGCAGCCCGCCGGAAACCAGACCCGCAGCCATCAACTGCGCCATGCCCAGCGTCCATCTGATCGCTCTCGGCGGCGTGCCGTGGGGCCACAGTTCGCTCAGCGGCCGCACCGCGCCGTTCGCGTCGGGAATATAGACTCGCTCGTCCCATGTGCGGGAGCCTTGCGGAAACTCCGGGTAGGAGCGGACGGCGTCGAGGGTTGACTGCAGGTAGCGGAGCTTCCACGGTTCGGCGTACTGGGGCATGAAGAGCAAATGGCTCTTCTTCTCCCGACGAATTTCATGCACGAAGCCGGTAAAACTGGTGGCGTTGGTCAGGTTGATGTTGGCGTTCGGCTCCACGCCGTGCCGGTCGCCGCCGGAGATGAGTAGCATGTTCCACAGTTCGGCCAGCCGCCGCGCCTGCTGGTTTTCGTCCCAACTGCGCAGCCCGTTCAGCTCCATGGCGTGCAGGTAAATGCTGTTTTTTTGCAGAAACTCGTTGACCAGAAATTTGTGCCTCTGCTGGCCGATCAAGTAGAGGTCCCACATGGGGTGGTTGAAGACCACCAGCACATTGGGTTCCTCATTGAGCGCATACAAGATTTCGGTCAGGCGCGCGTCGCTCGGCTCGGCGGTGTAATCGGCCAGTGTCTTCATCCACTCCGCCGCACTGGCGCTGGGCAGGTTATGCACGCCCAGGTGGAAGGACTGCCCGCCGAACGGGGCGCTCCACTCCAGCGAAACCGGAATGTGACGCGCGCTGGGAACGGTGCGCAGCAGCATGGGCGCCTGGATGGTGTCGTGGTCGGTGATGGAGACCATCGGCTCGAGATCCAGCGTTTCAATCTGGCGGCGTTCCAGGTCAAAGGCGAGCTTGGGGGTCATCGGCGGCGTCCAGTAGCTGGCCGCGTAGTTGATGCGCACTCCGAACAACCGTTCCGAACGCCTCTCCACCCGCGACAACAGCGGACGAAAGCCAGAATACTGGCTGCCGAAGTTGGCCACAAAGTCCAGGGTCTCGTGCGACTGGCTGGTGTGGCTGTGCAACGAGACACCACACAGGAAACCCTGCGATGCCTTCTTGTCGCGCCACTGGTACGAGATGGTCGAATGAGCCATTTTCGTTCCCCACTCCGCCGGCGAACTGCAATCTCTGGGGTCAGTATCCATTTTCGGCCATGAATGGAGAGTTAACAATATGCGAATGCCACTTCAATTGACAAAGGAAACGGAAACGCAGCGAAAAATCCGGACAGCCGCGCGCTAAAACCAGTTATTTGACTGTCTTGGCCATCTCTGGACCCAAAAAATCCTCTACGGTCCAGCCGGCCATCAAATCCTCATCGGCGGTCATCGCAGGGCTCTCGGCCATCCTGCTCTCTTCCAACTCTGCCGTAAGGTAGTTTTCCGTCAACCCTCTTCGCAGCAGGTCGAAGGCCTGCTCCGGCGTGTCGGCAAACTGGAAGAGCTCGATGTCCTTGGGCGAGATGGCTCCGGTGTCGACCAGCGCGTCCAGGTTCATGACCTTCTTCCAATACTCCGAGCCGTAGATGACCACGGTGATCTTCTTGGTCATTTTCTTCGTCTGGGCCAGGGTCAGAATCTCGAACATCTCGTCCAGCGTGCCGAAGCCGCCGGGAAAGACCACCAGCGCCTTGGACATGTAGGCGAACCATAGCTTGCGCATGAAAAAGTAGTGGAATTCAAAGTTCAAGCCCGGTGTGATGTAGGGGTTGGGCCTCTGCTCGAAGGGCAGCCGGATGTTCATTCCGATGGTTTTGCCGCCGGCCTCGTGTGCGCCGCGGTTGGCTGCTTCCATGATGCCCGGCCCGCCGCCTGAGGTGACCACAAAACGGTGCCGCCGCGAGGGAATGTGCATGGCCCAGTTGGTCAGCAGGCCGGAGAGCCGCCGCGCGTCCTCGTAGTAGCGAGCCATCTTCACAGCCGCCTCGGCGCGCTTGAGCTGCAATTCCGTCGCCTGGCCCGCGGCAATTTCGAGCGCCTTGGCGGGCTGCTCATGGCTGGGCGCGGGCTGCGTGGAGCCGGTGTTTTCCAGCAGCTCCAAGGCATGGTCTGCCTCTGCGCGCCCGTGAAAGCGCGCCGAGCCGAAGAAGACCACCGTATCGTGAATCCGCTCGCGGCGGAAGCGCGCCAGCGGCTCCAGGTACTCGGAAACGATACGAATCAGGCGTCCGTCGGCGCCGTTGAGGAATTTCGAGTTCTCATAAGCCAGCGGCGCTGAATCCAGTGGTGGCGGCGCCTCGTTGCCGGGAATGACGGCCACCGGCACGGCAGCCGAATCTGTTCCCTGATCTCTGTTCTCTGTTCCCTGCTTTTCGTTGTTCATTTCTCATTCATCCCGATGGCGGAGCGCATCTTGAAATGCAATCCACAGATTCAAAAGCCCCAGTCCCGAGACAAGGCCGCGGACCGCCCCATTGGCAGCATAGATCGAGAGCGTGGGAAATTGCACAAACAGAGGATTCTGGTCCCAGAACATTTTCGACCACGGCGCATAGCAAACCGCCAGGCCAATGTACATTCTCAGCAACACGCGCAAGAACAGCTCAGCGCGCACCAGCCAGTGCGGAATCCGCTGCGGGGCATGGTGTGGAGGCGGCTGCGGCGCGGGTCGAATTTCAGACACGGAGCCGGATGCGGAAGTGGGCACAGAACCAGATGCGAACCCAGGCGCGGAAGCCGGGTTCGGGAAAAGTGAAGGCGTTGTCAGTTCCGGCTGCTGGGACATTCTCAAAGTACGCACATCGTCCCTGGTTTCAAGCCATTTGCAGGCATTCGACACGGACCCATTGACCGGCCCGGCACAGGGACGCCGTACTGCAACGGTAACACAACAGGGGGCGGCGAACAGGGCAACGCATCTGCTGCAACCAGTAGAAAACCTCTCTGCAGCATCTCGTTTGCTAGAGAGTTCCCTGAGTTGAATCTGGTTGAGTTGAGTCCGGAATTGGCGGCTATGGACGCAGTCGGCCATTTTAATAGACGCAAACGGGGAGTGCTTGTTGAGTTGCGGCTCGTCCGGGCAGATTCAAGCTGTTCGCGGCGGGTTTCTCGGGCGGCATCCAGGTTGCAACTTTGGATTTGGCCGCCACCGCAGATCAATGAAACTTTGCGGCGGCAAAATGCCTCTAAAATAGAAGTAACCCCTTTTTGAGGCCCCCAGTGGAAATTTCCCGCCACGAGGCTCTCATCCCGCATCAACACTGAAGAGCGCCGCACTTCCCCGGCCTGCACGACAGAAGAACAGTCAAGGAGTCGATTTTTTGCCCGATAAATTGTCCGCATCGACAGGCAAGGCCGGTCCCGCGGCAACGCCCGAATCCATCGAGGTTCAGCAGCACGCCGCAAACGCGCTGTGGAAACCCAGGGTCAATCCCTGGGTGATCGCCTTGACCGTGGCTCTGGCCGCGTTCATGGAGGTGCTCGACTCCTCCATCGCCAACGTGGCCCTGCCGCACATTGCCGGGTCGCTGGGCGCCAGCAGCGATGAAGGCACCTGGGTGCTGACCAGCTATCTGCTCGCGAACGCCATCGTGCTGCCCATCGGCGCATGGGCCTCGGGCGTCATCGGCCGCCGTAACTTCTTTCTTCTTTGCATTGTGATCTTTACCGTTTCCAGCCTCCTTTGCGGCGCGGCGCCTTCGCTGCCGATGCTGCTGCTCTTTCGCATCCTGCAAGGCGCAGGCGGCGGCGGAATGCAGCCCATGGCCCAGGCCATCATGGCCGACAGCTTCCCGGCGCAGAAGCGCGGACAGGCTTTTGCCCTCTATGGCCTGGTCGCTGTTCTCGCTCCTTCCATCGGTCCCACCCTGGGCGGCTGGATCACCGACAACTTCTCCTGGCGCTGGATCTTCTTCATCAACATTCCGGTGGGTATTCTGGCCTTCTATCTGGTTGGGCGGCTGGTCGAGGATCCGCCGTGGATCAAGGCCGACCACTCGCGCATCTGGCAGATGGACTACCTTGGCTTCAGCTTCCTTACCATCGCCATGGGCGGCCTGCAGATCATGCTCGACAAGGGCGAAGAGAACGACTGGTTCGCCTCCGGATTCATCTGCTTCTTCGCAGGCCTCTTTGTCTTCGGCATGGTGGGGCTGATCGTCTGGGAGTTGCGGCGCAAGAATCCGCTCATCAATCTGAGGCTCTTCCGCTTCAAAAACTTCGCCATCTGCTGCTTCCTCATGGCGCTGGTGGGCGGCGTGCTGAACGCCAACATCGTCCTGCAGCCGCAGTTCATGCAGCAACTGCTGGGCTGGAACGCCACCACCGCAGGCATGGCGCTGACCGCCGGAGGCCTCATCCTGCTCGTTGTCATGCCCATGGCCGGCTACCTCACCGGCAAGGTCCCCGCGCGCTATCTGGCGGCGGCCGGCTTCGTGCTCTTCGCCGTCACCTTCCGCTACGCGGCCGACGTGACCACGCTGAACATGACCTTCCCGGCCGCCTCTTGGCTGCGTGTCATCCAGACTTTTCCCGTTCCCTTCTGCTTCATTTCCATCACCACCGCGGCCTATGTGGGCATGCCCAGGGAAGAGAGCAACCAGGTGTCCGGGCTCATCAACTTCGTGCGCAACATCGGCGGAAGCATCCTGATCGCCCTTACCAATGCGCAGGTGACCAGCCGCGCCATGTGGCACCAGCAGCACCTGCAAAACGCCATGAACTCGGCCTCGATCGCCTTCCAGCAGCATACCCAGGCGCTCACGGGCTTCTTTGGCGGCAAGTTTGGCGGTTCCAACGCCCAGGGGATGTCGCTGGCCTCTGTCTACGGCCAGCTCAACCAGCAGGCGCAGATGCAGGGCTATCAGGACGTCTACATGGAGCTGTCGTGGATGTCGGTGGGCCTGGTGGTGCTGGCCTTCCTGCTGAGCAAGAACAAGCCGGGCGCGGGAGAGGACGAGGAGACGACGCATTGAGAACAGAGATCAGAGATCAGGGGGCAGGGATCAGCCAAAGCGGCGTCACGCTCTTGTTCTGCATCCTGGAGATAGAGGCCACTCTCCGGGACTAAAATTGAAGTAGAAATAGAACATTCATGCGGTTTATCCAGGCACGAGCATAGCCCGTGGCGGCAATAGAAAGAGACTTCAATGGCACTGATGAAAACATCCAATCCGGCACTGAGCGAAAATACGTTTCGCAATCTTTCCGGCGTGCGATACGGCGGCGCGATCGACGAGAGCCGCCAGATGACGCTGAACGGCACGGTGAACAAGACCGGCATCCTGCTGGTTTGCACGATTGCGACCGCGGCCTGGACCTGGAGCCGGTTCCTTCAATCGCGCGATATGACGGATGTGACGCCGCTGATGCTTGTCGGATTTATAGGCGGATTCATCTTCGCCATGGTCACCACCTTCAAGAAGGAATGGTCGCCGGTGACGGCGCCCATCTACGCGCTGCTGGAAGGCTTGGCGCTGGGCGGCTTGTCGGCCGTCATTGACCTGCGCTATCCGGGCATCGCCATTCAGGCAGTCGGCCTGACCTTCGGCACGCTCTTCGTGCTGCTGCTGGCCTACCGCTCAGGTTTGATCAAGGTTACGCAGAAGTTCCGCCTGGGAATCGTCGCGGCCACCGGCGGCATCATGCTCTTCTATCTGCTGCAAATGCTGCTGGGCTTCTTCGGCATCCAGTTTGTTTCCATCAACGGCTCGGGGATCGTCGGAATCGGCTTCAGCCTGTTCGTCGTGGCCATCGCGGCGCTGAACCTGGTGCTCGATTTCGACTTCATTGAGCGCGGCGTGCAGTATGGCGCTCCCAAGTACATGGAGTGGTATGGCGCCTTCGGAATCATTGTCACGCTGGTTTGGCTCTATCTGGAGATTCTGCGGCTGCTCTCCAAGATGCGCAGCAGAAACTAGGTTTCTGACATCTTGAAGTTGTATCGTTCTCCGTGCCCCATCCATCCTGAGCGAGCGTAGCAAGTCGAAGGACCTGCTTCTTGCATTTTTGTGAAATGGGTGGGAGACCACGAACCCGCAAGGTACAAAATTATGCCGTCAGATCCCTGGAAGCATCTACATGGGCAGGCTTGAGCGCGGTCCGCTCGCGCTTGCCCTATAAAAAACGAAGGCGCCAGAGACCCGGGTCTCTGACGCCTTAATATGGCAAACTCGCAGGTTGCTTGGATCATGCATCGTCCCGTTCAGCCTTCGGATGAGGTTCCGAGTTTCCTCGCATCCTGCATCTTCCAGCTGCGCCGTCGGTGAGTCTTCGGGTTGCCCCAAATCCTCGCTCCTTCGGCTGTCCCGGCGATGAAGCTCCGGGTCGACCCGGAGCTTGCATCTTCCGGTGTAGCCTCGGGTGATTCTTCGGGTTTCCCCGAGTCTTCGATCCCTTGGCAGCGCCGGCAATGGATCTTCGGGTTTCCCCGAATTTCACATCCTCCGGTTGCGCCGTTTCAGCGTCTTCGGGTTTCCCCGAATCCTGCTTCTACGGCTGGGCCGATGATGACTCCCCTTTTATCCTCGAACTTTGCATCCTCGGTTCAAAGCATTTCCGGAATACATGCAGACTTTTTGAGAGCAGTGAAAGGTGGCTTTTTCTTGAGAAAAAAGCCACTTGAATCCGTGCTTTCGGTCTACACCAATTCCGAAAATGCTATAGGCCGCGGATGAATCTTCGTGTCCAATCGGGTTCTGCATATTCCAGCCTGACCCTGGATGCATTTTCTGCCTCGAACTAACCATCCACATCCCGGACAAGCCGGTAACGGACTGTCGTGTTCAAACGAATTCAGCATCGTCCTGCCAGGCTGGAACTGCGTTTCCAATTCCCTACAGGGTCACCAGTTGGAAAGGAGTGTGCGGCAGTTCGACCTGTGGAAACAAGTGCAAAAATCGGGGAAATCTGTGGATTTCACCACTGCTGGTGCATAAATCGATGAGGCTGCGCCTATTGACCCAATTACAGTGCAGACAGGCCGCAGCGTAACCTGCGGCCCGCCCTTTCGAATCAGTCGATGCGGCACTCAGGACAGCAGCCAAGGCTATTTCGCGGGAAGCTGAACGGTCAGCCGCTGACCGTTGTAGGAAACCACCTTATCTGGATCGGTTGTCACTTCCACGCCCGTCCCATGACGTTGGCCTACAACTACGACCTGGAAGCTCCGGGTCTTCAACATGCCGGGGAATTCGCCATTTCTGGCGTCGATCGTGAGCTGGCGCCTGGCGTCATTCCAGTGAAAGGCAATCGTGGAATAGACGCCCTTTTCGTAGTCGTAGTTGTCGTTCTCGTCCTCGTAGAGGGTGAAGCTGCCGTTGGCTCCCGGATAGATGCGCAACTCGATGGGATCGGCAGGCTTTTCCGTGGAGTATTGAAGGAATGGTCCCATGGGCACGATGGAGCCAGCTTTGATCGTGAGCGGCATTTTCTCGATGGGAGCATCGGCGACGATACTGCTGCCGCCCTGCAGCTTCTCTCCCGTCCAGAAATCGATCCAGGATGTTCCAGCCGGCAAATAAACCTTCCTGGTCTTCTCGCGCGGCTCGACGAGTGCTTCTCTGGCGTGAATCGCGGGAGTCTTCCAGTAGAGCTTGGCGCGGAATGCGCCCAGCGTCGTGTTGTCCGTCTCGAACTTGAAGTCGTATTCCTTGCCTGCCACCAGCGCCACGGGCACGGTCCAGGACTCCATCGACTCGTAGTTGTGCGCCAGTTCCTTGCCGTCCAGATAGATGTGCCTGCCCCCAAAGCTCTTCAGGTTAAAGCGATAATTTCCGGTTTCGCTGGGCGTGAGCTTGCCTTCCCAGCGGATGGAAAACTTCGGGTCTTTCATGAAACTCGGCCAGCCTGAGTACCAATCCAGATTCACATCGGGCTGCACTTCTTCACGGCATGCGTTCTTGAACTGGTTGTCGCAGAAGTAAGTGACATTCAGTCCCGGCTTGCCGTCTTTGGTCTTGAAGTTATCCGGCGTTACCAGCACGCCATCCTCCGGCGGGCGATGATACATATACTTAATCACGGGCGAGACCATGATCGCCGGTCCGAACATATACTGATCGTCGATGGAATAAGTCTTATGGTCGCCGGCGAAATCCATCGGCAGGCCGCGCATGATTGAATAACCGTCGTGCGTCACCTGCCAGCCAAGCGAGTAAATGTAGGGCAGCAGGCGGTAGCGCAAGTTATCGAAGTTCTTCAGCACCGGCGTGTATTCGCCAAACTCCCATATCTCGCGCGGCGTTTCCGAGCCGTGGGAACGGAAGATGGGAGCGAATGCGCCAAACTGGAACATGCGCGTGTAGAACTCCTGGTACGCGGGGTCCTTGCCGCCATTCATGAAGACGCCCCCCTGGCAACCGAGCGAATAAGCGCCGATGTCGAAGGTCCAATAGGGGATGCCGGACATGCTGTGGTTGACGCCGGCCGCGATCTGATTTTTGTAGACGGACCAATCTGCGCCGATGTCGCCGGACCATGTGGTTGCCGCGGCCCGCTGCTGGCCGGCGAAGGTCGAGCGGGTAAGAATGTAAACCCGCTTGCGGTCGGTTTCCTTCCGCTGGTTGTTATAGATTGCGTCGGTGTCGAGCAGGGAGTAAGGGTTGAGGTATCTGGCGAAGGTGCCCAGATGATTGTCCTGCACCCGCTTCATCTCATACTCTTCGCCCTCCTGCGTCAGCGCATTGACCATATCCGGCTCTGTCGAGTCCATCCACCAGCCGTCGACGCCCTTCGAGAAAAGTCCCTCGCTGGCGTACTTCCAGTAAAGATCCGTGGCGGCGGGATTGTAGACGTCGAAGTATTTGAATCCAGCCCATCCGACGGTAGGAAACAGATACCCGTGCTTGTCCATTTCCTTGTAGATCGGCGCGTCCGGCCCCAGTCCGGCCCAGATGGAAATCATGAGGTGAAAATTCTGCTGGTGCAGCTCATCAATCATCTCTTTGGGGCGCGGATACTTGGTTTCATCAAAGAACATCCCTCCCCAAGTGTTGTTATTGCCCCAGTAATTCCAATCCTGCACGATGTTATCGATGGGAATCTGGCGTTTGCGATACTCGCTCGCAATGCCGAGTAACTCGTCGCGCGTGGCATAGTGTTCCTTGCTCTGCCAATAACCGTAAGCCCATTTGCCATAAAGCGGCGCCTGGCCTGTCAGTTGCCGGTAGCCGGCGATCTCCTGGTCGATGGAGGGGCCATAGAAAAAGTAATAGTCGATGTTATCGCCTACTTCCGACCAGAATGAAGTTGTACCCTTGCTGTCGTCGAAGATTGTCTTGGAATAGTTATCCCAGAAGATGCCGTAGCCCGCGGTTGAAACCAGAACTGGCGTGACAGCGACGGTATTCGACTGGACAATCTTTACCGTTTTTCCGCGATAGTTCATCACGCCCGTCTGCTGCTGTCCGAGGCCATAGACGCCTTCTTCCGCGCTCAGCTTGAAGTTCTGCTGAAGGCTGAATGCGGAGGTTTCGCGCTCGATCTGCGAGGGTGTGAAGATGGCTCGTCCCTGTTCTTTCAGAACCGTGCGGCCGTCGCTATCGAGGTATTGAATGGAGCCATCCCTCTTGCTCAGCAGGAGTTTAACCTTGCCGGAAGTCAGGATAGCTTCCGTCTTGTTCTCGCTGACATGCACGTCCAGAGCGGGCAAATCCTTCTGAACCACCGAAAGGCTGATCTTATCCGACTTGCCACTGGCAGGCCATTTGACGACGCGGATGATGCCCTCGGCATAGAACTGGACCTTTACATTCAGATCGCCAATCGTCAGTTGAACGCCGTTCTGGATGTGTTGAGTTACCGGCAGACCCGGCACACCCAGGACACCCTTTGATGCCGGAGAGCTACCCTGGCAGGGAGCGGGCAAAACGCTCAGACAAAGCGCCAGAGAGGGTACAGCAAGTTGCAGAGCGGAAGGCATGAATCTCATTTTCGCGTTTCCTTTTTGTTTCATTTCTTTCATGCGGTGTAAACGGTTTCAAGTCAATGCCAAAAATGAACTTCAAGAGCTGAGGCTTCACAACTTGCCCCGCCAGAAATCAAGAAGTGGCGCAGGCGTTCCCGGTCTCGGTGACGAGACCGGGAACGCACAATCTAGCCCTTGGCGAACATCTGTTTTATGCCGCGCAACGCCTGCCGCGTGCGCTCTTCGTTCTCGATCAGCGAAAGGCGAACGTAGTCGTTGCCGTAGTCGCCGAAGCCGACGCCGGGGCTGACGGCGACCTTGGCTTCATCCAAAAGGCGCTTGGAAAACTCGAGGGAGCCGAGTTTGCGGAATTGCTCGGGAATCTGCGCCCAGACAAACATGGTCGCCTTGGGGCTTACAACCGGCCAGCCGAGCTTGTTGAGGCCATCGACCAGCACATCGCGGCGCTTGCGGTAGGTTTCGCAGATTTCGCCGACGCACTCTTGCGGGCCTTCCAGAGCCAGGATTGAGGCCACTTGGATGGGCGTGAAGGTGCCGTAGTCAAAGTAGCTCTTCAGGCGTGCCAGGGCGTTGACCAGAACCGGATTGCCGCACATGAAACCGACGCGCCAGCCGGGCATGTTGTAGCTCTTGGAGAGCGTGAAAAACTCCACGGCCACATCCTTGGCGCCGGGAACCTGAAGGACGCTGGGGGCCTTGTAGCCGTCGAAGACGATATCGGCGTAGGCCAGATCGTGGATGAGATAGAAGCCGTACTCCTTGGCCAGTTCGACGAGGCGGGCCAGGAAGGGCAGCTCGACGCATTCGGTGGTCGGGTTGGAGGGGAAATTGATGATGAGGGCCTTGGGACGGGGAACCATGCGAGGGATCAGGTCCTCAAGCTGGGCCAGGAACTGCGCGCGGTCGATGATGGGCACGCTGACCACGTGAGCGCCGGCGATGACCGGGCCATAGATGTGGATCGGATAGCTGGGGTTGGGCACCAGCACCGTGTCGCGCGAGTCAAGAATGGCCAGGCAGAGGTGGGCAATGCCCTCCTTGGAGCCGATGGTGACGATGGCCTCGGTGTTGGGGTCCAGATCGACGTCGTAACGCCGCTTGTACCAGTTGCAGATCGCCTTGCGCAGGCGGGGGATGCCGCGCGAAACCGAGTAGCGATGGGTCGCGGGCTTCTGCGCCGCTTCGATCATCTTGTCCACGATGTGCTTGGGCGTGGGCCCATCGGGATTGCCCATGCTGAAGTCGATAATGTCATCACCGCGACGGCGGGCGGCCATCTTCATTTCCCCGGTGATGTTGAAAACGTAAGGCGGGAGGCGTTGAATTCTCGAAAACTCTTCCATTGAAATAGTGTAAGACAAACGAGACGGCAGGTGCGGCGAGGGGACCGCAGAGGTTACGGACTTTATACTGAAAGACGATATGAGCGATTTTTTGCCTGTAGACGAACAGATGGACCTGCTTCAGAAGGGCGCGGCGGAGATCATCCGCGCGAGCGACCTGCGCGAGCGCCTCGAAGAGAGCCGCAAAACCGGGCTGCCTTTGCGAATAAAGGCCGGCTTCGACCCCACCGCACCCGACCTGCACCTGGGCCATACCGTGCTGATGCGCAAGCTGCGCCACTTTCAGCAGCTCGGCCACCAGGTGATTTTTCTGGTCGGCGACTCGACCGCTCTCATCGGCGACCCCACGGGCCGCAACGTCACGCGCAAGCCGCTGACGCCGGAGCAGATCAGCGTGAATGCCGAGACCTATCTGGCGCAGGCCTTCAAGATCCTGGACAAGAAGGCGACCGAGGTTCGCTACAACAGCGAGTGGCTGAACAAGCTGAGCTACCAGGAAACGATCAAGCTCACGGCGCATTTCACCGTCTCGCAGATGCTGGAGCGCGACGACTTCCACAAGCGCTTCCAGGCCGAGCAGCCGATCAGCCTGCATGAATTTCTCTATCCGGTGATGCAGGGCTACGACTCTGTGGCTCTGAAGTCCGATGTGGAGCTGGGCGGAACGGATCAGAAGTTCAACCTGCTCTGCGGCCGCGAGCTGCAGCGCCACTACGGACAGAAGCCGCAGATCGTGCTGATGACGCCGATTCTAGAAGGCCTGGACGGCGTGCAGAAGATGTCGAAGTCGCTCGGGAACGCCATCGGCATCAGCGAGCCGCCGGCCGAGATGTATGGCAAGCTGATGAGCATCAGCGACGAGCTGATGTGGAAGTATTTTCTCTTTTTGACCGATCTTCGCGGCTCGGAGGTTGAACGGCTCAAGGCTGAAGTTGCCGCCGGCAAGCTGCACCCGATGGAAGCGAAAAAGCGCCTGGCGCGGACGATTATCGCTGGCTTCCACGGCGAAGAGGCAGCGCGAGCAGCCGACGAAAACTGGGCGTTGATGTTTCAGCAGAAGGGCGAGAGCGAGGATTTGGAGGAGGTCAATGTCAGCTTTGCGGATGTTGCCGGTCCTGCCAAGTCAGGCCCCTCCGAGACAGATCCGGCTGAGGTTTGGCAGGTACGACTGCCCAAGCTGCTGGTGCAGATAGGGCTAGCAGCAAGTGGCGCTGAAGCGAACCGGAAAATCGCTGAGAAAGCTGTAAAAGTGGATGGAGCGGTGGCGCCCACGCCAATGTTATGGATACTTGAAGCCTTGCCCGTTCGGCTAGTAATCCGTCTTGGTAAGCGCGCCAAAGTCGCAGTGATCCGATAGTTTGAAATGAATCGGTTGAGAAACAATCATGACGCTACGCATGGTTTCCGCGGCGCTTTTTAATGTCTGCCACAATCTGCTTTACGGTGACTCCCTGTTGCCACTTGTGCCGGTCCCGCGTAAAGTCGCTGCTTTCTGATCTGTAGACGCGCAAAAAGCGTGCGAAACCTCCAGCGCCCAAATTCTGCTGGAGTATTTCCAGTGCGTGCTGCCGGAACTGCTCGTCCGTCATTTCCGCGATGGCGCTTTGCTCTTCGTGAGTCATAGCGTAAATCTCCGCTTCCAGTTTACCGGATTCTCTACTGGCATGGAGGAATTTCCCAATCCGCGCCGGACCCGCCGGATGAAGCGGTCATCGGTGGTGAGCAGGACATCGCATCCGGCCTGTTCAGCGCAGGCCAGATGCAGGGCATCGAAGGCTCCATGGCCAAGATTCTCAAGTATTTCGGCGCGCTGGAATGCTACATCAGTCAGGATGATCCGCTCCGTGGATAAAGTCAGCAGTTCCAGGACTTCAGGACGCGTATCACTGTAAGGATTATTCAGGATTTCGGCTTCCAAAACTTCGCTGACCACCCATCTCGCCGTTCCCTGGATGACTTGAGCCAGAAAATCCTCTACTGCGTGCGATTCAGCACGAACGCGAGCTTGACCTCCTTTGTCAAACAGTCGAATCAAAGCGCAAGTGTCGAGATAAATCCTTGGAATTCTAAGCATTCCGATCCATGCTAGCTCATTACGCCGAACATGTAAAAATGGCGTTTCAAAATTAGCCAGATGGCGTATTATGGAAACTGAGGCCAACGATGGCGCCCCATTCCGTACTCGATGTGCTGGGCGGTGAAGTGATTCTTGGCAGGCCGATGAATAAAGGCGGGGCCATGGCCGAGCTGGTGCGTGACGGGCTTCCGGTCAAGGCGCTCTTCCTGCTGGCCGAAAGGATGGACCTGCGCCAGGCGGAAATCTCCTCCAAGATCGGCATCCCGCAGCGCACGCTGACTCGTCGCTTGACGCACAAATCGCGGCTGACGGCAGCCGAATCCGACCGCACGGTGCGGCTCGCCCAGGTCTTTGCCACGGCGGCCGAGACTCTGGGTACCGAGGAAAAGGCGGCGGCGTGGCTCAAGACCGCCAACCGCGCCCTGCGCGGCGGCCGTCCGCTGGACCAGTTGGACACCGACCCAGGCGTTCGCGAAGTGGAAGACGTGCTGGGGCGGATCGCCTACGGCGTTTATAGCTGAGGAACCCCTGATTCAGTCCTATTCCATATCGATCATTCCCTCAGGGGCTAAAGCCCTCATTCCTTTTGGCTCGTTTTCGGCACGACTGAAGTCGTGCCCTTTCAAAACATTGGCCTATTCAGAAAGTCTCTCATGCTGATCTGGAGAATTTGTCGGGAACCCTATGCAGTCTTCAGCGGCGAGGGAGCGCGGCGCTTTGGCGGCCGCTGGAATTCGCGCGGAGTGCCGATGGTTTATGCGTCCACTTCGCTGGCGCTGGCGGCTATCGAACTCTTCGTTCATCTGGAACCCGGCCAGGCGCCTGACGATCTGGTCTGCATCTCCGCCTTGCTACCGGAGGGAGAACCGGCGCTCAGCCTTCAATCAGCCGATTTGCCGCCGGACTGGTGGACGGACCGTGCAACCGCCGCGATTCGCGATCTGGGCGACGCCTGGATCAATAACTGCTCCTCGCTGGCCCTGCTCGTTCCCTCGGTTCCCATTCGCGCGGAGTGGAATGTGCTGGTCAATCCGCTCCACGCCCGCATGAGTGAATTGCAGATCGACCCACCGCAGCCTTTTGTCTTCGACGCGCGAATGTTCCAGCAAACGCTGCCGTAAAAAACAGGAATCTGTCGAAGCCGGAAATATCGCTCACTCCTCCGGTTCTATGTCGGGCTCGTGCCAAACAATGAGTGCTTGAGGCAAAGTCTGCGACAAAATGATCGTAATGAGAAGAAATCCGTAGATCAGAATGTCGTAGTGGGCAGAAACGAAGCCGATTAGGCCATGTGGATTTGGGAAAAAGCGGCGCTCGAATGCCAACACCCACACGATGAGGAACAGGAACGAAAGCACGCGGTGACTGTAATAGTGGGCGCGATCGCGAAAGCGGATATCACGTTCATCGTTGTGGCACTCGAGTTCGACGCCTTTCGGGACCGGCCACGAATGTCTCCACGCCATTGCTGGGTTGAAAGGTCGAACTAACCCATGGTAGTCGAACCCGCCGAGAAGACTGCGGCTGGCAAGCAGGCCGGCGACAAGCGCAAATGCAGCGCTTAGTCCCCAGCGATCCGCATACCAGGATCCAGTGAACAACGCCGCCAGACCTGCATAGATCAGCACAACCAATATGCGCCGCCGGAATCGCGATCTCATATCCAAATGCAATCCTGCCATTGCAAGTTCATCCTTCATTGCGGTTCCTCCATGTCCGGCTCGGTCCAGAGAATCAGGGATTGCGGCAGGCTCCAGAGCGTTACGGTCAGCAGAAAAAGGAAGAATGGGCCAGCCTGGCCGAGCCATGCCGGATGAAAGACTGCTAGCAAGCAGTAGAGGCCGAAGAGCAGCAGGGCAAACCAGCGGGACACTGTGTAGGCAACGAAGTGGACCCGGTCGCGGAGGCTGGTCTCGCGCTCGTCGAGCGAGGCGTCTTCACCGCGCGCCGGAGAGCCGGAGAGCAAAGAGACGCTTTGCACATGCTCGCGTTCCTGCAACGGAACCCAATGGATTCCCCGGAAGGGTTTGACCATGCCTCCCGCACGCACTCCACCCAGCCAGATGGGGATCTGGATAAGCAACTGAACCGCAAGCAGCACTCCGAACCAGTTGAAGTTGCCGCGGGGCAGAAACGCGCAGGAGAAAACCGCGACGAAGCACCAGTAGGCGACAACGAGCGTGCGCCTTGTGCTGCGGGCGGCAATGGAGAGTCCGAAAAGCTTTTTCGTGGAGATCATCGTTTGAGTACCTCCGGTTCTGGGGCGGGTGTTCGGCGTTCGGCACTCATTGCGGCTCCTCCATATCCGGCTCGGTCCAAAGCAGGATAGATTGCGGCAGCGTAAAAAGCAGGATCGGCGCAGCCATCAATTCTCCATAAAACAAATAGACGATCTGATCGGCGGAGAGATGTATTATCCGTTCCAGAAATCTCGGCGATGCATACATCGGAAAAAAGACCGCTATGCCCGCGAACAAATGATAGGCCTGTAAGAAGGCGCGGTCACGCTGGTGGAGTTCGCGTTCGTCGTTCATGCTTTCCGGCATTTTCTGCGTGGGGGAACTGCGCCGCGGCGGCATTGACTTAGACTTCTGATCCGGTTCGCAAAAAACTTTTACCAGCCCGCCCGTGCCAAAGCCTCCCAGGAAAAGCCAGCTCACGACAAACCCGCTGCTGACAAGCCATATACAGCTGACGTTCCAGTGGTCGAGAAACCAGGCCCCGGTCATCATGGCGGCCAGTCCGGCGTAGACCATCACCACCAGCCAGCGCCGGCGCGTACGGGAAGCCATGCGGATACGTTTTCCTAGAAGCAACAAGTCGGTTTTCATTGCGGTTCCTCCTGGTTGGGTTCCGATTTTTGCGTGGTCCTGGCTCTGCCTAGCCCGTAGACCTGCTGGCTGAGCGGTTGCAAGGGCTGCTTGGAGAAGATCGCCTCGACCGGCAGCCCGAAGTACTCACCCAGCGAGAGCGCCAGCTTGAGGCTGGGCGAGTAGTCGCCGCGCTCCAGGAAGCCGATGGTCTGGTAGTTCACGTCCATGGCGTCGGCCAGTTGCTGGCGGCTGATGCCGCGCTCAGCGCGCAGAACGGCAATGCGGTTGTAGAGGCCGCTCTCGCCGGGGGCTTTCTGTGGAACGCTGTTCATACTTTAAAATAAATTGTTATGTAATACAAACATTTTGTCAAGATGAAAAATGTATTTTTGATCGCTGATTATTTTTTGGCGTGAATGGGATGGTTCCGATACCGGTCAGGGGGGGGGGCGTGGTTTCCCACCCATTTTGCCGAGAACGCGAAATGAATGGGGCACGGGGCTTTGCGGGGAGTGAAAGGAAAGCTATAAAAAGCCATAAAAGACTGTAGTTGTCGGTATCCCAGGTTAGGCGCGATGGAGCTGCGCCGAAGCTGGGCGCCCGGAGTTGTCTTCCTCCATATCCGGCTCGGTGCGCTGCAAGGCGGCGTTAAGATGGTACGGAGGAATCCCTTCCATGGATCGCAGAAACTTCTTGTTCCAAGCCAGCGCCGCTGTCGCTGCGGCTGCCTGCACCAGAAGCGCGTCGGCGCAAGACCCATCGGCGGTTCCGGTGGAGTTGACGCTGCGCGAAGAACCCGCAGCGCCGCGTGTTCCGCTGACGTTTACCGGCCTGAGCTATGAGCTGGCGCAACTGACGGACCCGCATTTCTTCTCTGCCGCGAATCGTGATCTGGTGGCATACTTCCGTCTTCTCAGCCCGCAGGGAGTCTTGCGCGTCGGCGGCAACACCAGCGAGTTTTGCTGGTTCAGGGCGGACGCATCCACGCCTGCGCCGCAGTTGCATCTGCCTCCCGGCAATGTCGATACCAACTGGATGCCTCACCGGCTGTTTGCGATCAAGCCGGAGGCGATCGACGAGCTGGCGGGCTTTCTCGAAGCAACGGGATGGCGGCTGATTTACGGCCTCAACTTTGGCAACGGCACGCCAGAGCGAGCGGCCGAGGAAGCTGCCTATGTGGCGCGCAAGGCCGGCGGCCGCCTGGAGTTCTTTCAGATCGGCAACGAGCCAGATTTCTATCCGAACGACAATAACCTTACCCGCCCGCCCGGCTGGGGCTTTGCGGAGTATTTGAAGGAATGGACGGCCTTTGCGGAGGTTGTTGCCGCCAGGGTGCCGGAAGCGCGCTTTGGCGGGCCCGACGTGGGCGCTTCCTCCGACTGGGTGACCCGGTTTGGCGAGCAACTGCCGGCAACGATCCGGCCCCGGCTGGCGGCGTTGACGGGGCACTACTACGCCGAGGGTCCGCCGGACGATCCGCGGGTGACATTGAAGCGGCTGCTGGCCGGCAATCCCAATATTCCCATCGAGATGAAGCGCATTGAAGAGGTGGCCCGCGCGCATTCCCTGGTCTATCGCATGACTGAGGGCAACTCCTGCTATCGCGGCGGAAAACCCGGCGTGAGCGACGGCTTTGCTTCCGCGCTCTGGGCAGGGGACTACATGCTGCAACTGGCCTCCCTGGGATGCGCCGGAGTGAATTTCCATGGCGGGAGCAACCCCTTTCTCGCGGCCGGTCTCGGCGACCATATGCCGGGCATGGCGGCGGCAAAAACTCCGCAGGCCAGGCACGGCAACTTCTACACGCCCATCGAAACCGAACCGGGCAGCGAAGTAAAGGCCAGGCCGGTTTTCTACGGGATGATGCTGGCCAACCAATTTGCGGGCGGGACGGTGCTTCGGGTGGAAGGAAAGATGCCGGGCGCGAATGCCACGGCCTACGCCGCGCGGCAGGAGGGCGGCTTCAAGGTTGCCGTTTTCAACAAGGATGAAGCGAAGCCGGTCGAGCTATTGATTCGCGCGCCGCGCAACTTGCACCGGGCGACGGCGTGGAGGTTGCGGGCTGCGGCGCTGGAGGCGAGCGAGGGGGTCACGCTGGCAGGCGCAGAGATTGGGGCGCATGGAAAGTGGAATCCAAAGGCGGTCGAGCGCATTGAAGTCAGCAAGGGAGCGGCGCGGTTGCGGGTTGAGGCTGCCAGCGCGGCGCTGGTGTTTCTGAGCTGAGAGATTTAGAGCATTTTCACTGTTCCTGTAAGGTTAAATTCGTGGTTTCCCACCCATTTCACAAAGAACGTGAAATGGATGGGGCACGGAAGGTTGTGGGGTGAACCCCTTGAGTGAGACAGTTTGCGAGTGCCCCACTTGCCGTTCAATGAAATTGTCTACTCATCCTGCCCTTGCTCCTTCAGAATAATCCTGGTTGGTGAAGCGGAGGTGGGCCCTG
>Ga0255348_1000332_pt1 | contig 21746 bp, 5 predicted proteins | sample CBST25v5metaG_FD_189945 | JGI IMG/M metagenome (GOLD analysis project Ga0255348, IMG submission 189945) | Peat soil microbial communities from Stordalen Mire, Sweden - C.B.S.T-25.v5 | ecosystem: Environmental > Terrestrial > Soil > Wetlands > Peat | place: Sweden: Norrbotten County, Stordalen... | reverse complement strand
CACGGACAAGAAGAAGAGTAAGAAACCAGGTTTGAAAGTCCAGCAACAAGAAAGAGTGAACAAATATGGCACGCTTCATCATTGGCATTGACGTAGGCACGGGCGGAACGCGCGCGGTTCTGGTCGGCGAAAAGGGTGAGGTGCTCGCCTCGGCGACGCATGAACATGCGCAGTTTGCGTCTCTGCAAAACGGATGGGCCGAACAGGATCCGCATGACTGGTGGAACGCATGCAAGCAGGCGCTCAGCCGGCTCATCAAAGAGAGCGGAGTTTCCAAAACGGAGATCGCCGCCATTGGCTTGACCGGCCAGATGCACGGCGCCGTTCTGCTGGACGAGAACGACGAAGTGCTGCGCCCGGCGCTGATCTGGTGCGATCAGCGGACCCAGGCGGAGTGCGACGAGCTGAACGCAACCATCGGGGAGCAGAAGTTGGTTGAGTGGACTTCGAACCCCGCGCTGACCAACTTCACTCTGACCAAGCTGATGTGGGTTCGCACGCATGAGCCGGAGATTTGGAAGCGCTTCCGCTCCTTCCTTCTGCCCAAGGACTACGTCCGGCTACAAATGACGGGAGTGCGCGCGACGGATGTCTCTGATGCCTCCGGAACGCTTCTGCTCGATGTTGCGCATCGCCGCTGGTCGCAGGAGATGCTGGCCGCCACGCATCTTGATGCGAGCTGCCTGCCGCAGTTGTTTGAGTCGCCGCAGGTAGTCGGGAAAGTCACTGCGCGCGCGGCCCTCGAAACGGGTTTGGCTGAAGGCACGCCGGTTGTCGCCGGAGCCGGAGATCAGGCTGCGGGCGCAATCGGCATGGGCATCGTCAAGGCTGGCGATGTCAGCGCAACCATCGGAACCTCCGGCGTTGTTTTTGCCGCGACCGACAAGCCTTTTCTTGATCCGCGCGGCCGCCTGCACACCTTTTGCCATGCCATTCCGGATCGCTGGCATGTGATGGGAGTAACTCAGGCGGCGGGGCTTTCCTTCCGCTGGTTCCGTGACACGTTTGGCGCAGTCAGCGGCACCACGGGCGATCCTTACGACAGCCTCACGCAGGAAGCTGCGGCCGTTCCGGCGGGCGCCGACGGCGTTCTGTGGGCACCCTACCTGATGGGAGAACGCACGCCGTATCTTGATGCGGATGTGCGCGGCGCATTGATTGGCCTGGCCGCCAGCCACGGACGCGGACATATCGTCCGTGCCATTCTCGAAGGAGTTGCTTTCAGCTTGAAGGATACGCTGACAATCTTTGCGGAAATTGGCGTGCCCGTAAATGACATTCGCCTTGGCGGAGGCGGCGCGCGTTCGCCGCTCTGGCGTCAGATTCAGGCCGACGTTTACGCAAAACCCGTTTCGTTGCTTGCAGCGGAAGAGGGCGCGGCTCAAGGCGCAGCCATTCTGGCCGGAGTCGGCGCTGGAGTTTGGGCATCTGTCGATGCGGCTTGCACCCAGTCCGTTCATGTCGCGTCGGTGGTCAAGCCAGAGCAGCAATCGTCGGACAAACTGCAACAGCAATACAAGGTTTATCGCGCGATTTATCCGGCCCTCAAGCAAATCAGAGAAGCAGTCTCGGCCAGCTAGGGTATAACTTCAGTACGTTCGTTCCAAACAATGAGAAACGACATTGCGGGCAGGCTCAAAATGAGTCTGCCCGCACTGTTTGTGAATATAAGTCTTGTCAGCAAAAATGATTGCCTTTCTATGATTGATTGGGATGCATATAGTACTTACGGCGCTCGCGTAAATCGCGCGAGATTTCCATGTTCTGCTTTCTGTCGATGCCATAGAAAAGAAGACATACAGATGCGGCGAGGTAGACCAGTCCTGCGCAGAGCGAAGAGATTAGGCGAATGCCAAGAAGTGTATGTGCTGTCTGAGCAAGGTTCGGCTGATAGCCAAAGAAAGAAAACATCCATCCGGTCATTGCGCCGCCAAGGGCAAGCCCAACCCAAAGTGCGAACACGACTGCGGATGTTACCGTAGCAGTGGCGCGACGCCCGGTTTTCCATTCGCCGAAGTCGGCAACATCGGCCATCATTGCCCACAGCACTGGGCCGGAGCATCCGGAAGATAACTGCCTGAGCACCTCGGAAAGGATAATGAGTGCGGTTGCGGAAGTTGGAATCCATAGAAGTGACATGCTGAAGAGGCCTGTAAGAACGACACTCCAGAAGAATACATTGCGTTTACTGAAACGCAGTGTGAGCATATGTGAGAAAGCTACACCGGTAATCAGAGCCAGGAGACCAAAGCCATTGAACCAACTAAAAAGAATCTGGTTGCCAGCACAATACTTGAAGTACGGCAACATGACGCTGCTACGAATCGAGAGAGCAACAAAGTAGAACAAAGTTGCCAGAAAGAGAGCGATCCATGGACCGTTTCCGGCTAAATCGCCAAGATCCTGCACAACAGAAGACTTCTGGCGCGGATCAGGCTGAATGCGCTCTTTTGTTACGGAAAAGCAAAAGAGGAAGAGGGTGACGCTGATCGTTGAAAAGATCGCCATCGTGAGCAGATAACCACGAGCGTTATTGCCACCGCCCAGAACAAAAACCATGGGAATTGCGAAACTCTGGATAATAAATCCGGCGGCGTTGGCGAAAATTTGCCGGTATGACGCCACACTGGTGCGCTCTTCCTGATCATCCGTCATCACGCCGGTCAAAGCGATGTACGGAACATTGTTAACCGTATAGATCAGGCGCAGAAGCGTATAGGTAACCCATGCGTAGATAAGCTTTGCGGCAAGGCTCCAGTCTGGTGTTGTGAATGTCAGTACGCCAATTACACCAAACGGCAGTGCCGTCCATAGCAGCCACGGGCGAAAATGACCGTAGCGATGGTGGGTACGATCGGCAATGAGCCCCATGACCGGATTGCACACTGCTGCGATCAGTCCCACGATTAGAAACATCGTCCCGGCCTGGGAGGGGGATAGGCCAAACGTATCTGTGTAGAAGCTAAGTTGCAGGGCCAACATCGCCTGGAAGAAGAAGTTGGCTGCCATATCGCCCAGAGCGTATCCGACTTTTTCCTTAACGGAAATCTTTCCGCCTGAAGCGCTCATGAAGGTGACCTGCTTTCCCTGCCGCTAGGAATAGTGCACAATTGGTTGTATTGCATTAGCTTAACCCCAACTTTAGTTGAGCGAAATCAATGCCGTCAGTACTAGATGGGTATCGCGGGAGCAAGTCTTATGCGCCTTTGTCGTGGAGAAAAAAGTGCGCCTCGGCTTGCTCTTCCAGTCTCATCCGCGCCTGTCGATCCGGGACGCGCACGTTTACTGCATGATCAGGATCTTTGTAAGCGGGTTGTTCATGCTTGTCGATCTGGATATCCTGCTGGATGTTTTTCAGGAACATTGATGCCCCCAGGAACTTCTAGTTCAAGTATAAAAGTGACAATTCATTTGAAGTGTACTCCAGACAATCGAAGCTGCTGAGGGCTTGCTCCGCGATCTGCTCGGGATGCGATGGTGGCGGGCGCATTCTGATGATTTTGGTCTTGATTCTGGTTCCACCATTGCGAAGGGACACTTGCAGAGAGCCGAAGACCGTAGCTCCCGCAACTTCCCGGAAAAGGCTTACATGGACGCCAGGATGTTCATGAGCGTTTTGGTCTTTGCGCCGAGGGCATCTTGCATGAACTGGCAACGATGCCATAATATGAGTGGGATGATTTGAGGAGCAATGATGTTTCAACAGTTGAACCGTCGCGCGTTTTTGAAAACCGCGTCAGCTTTTGGTGTGGCCGCATCGCTGCCGACCGGCGTATTTGCCTCGCAAAAGGGTGCCGCACCCGACAATTTTGTGGAGGACGGATTCGCTGTTCCTGACGAAGGCTGGCGCCTCTGGCTAGACCGTGCGGCGAAATGGGAGAACGACGACCTCTATCTACCTGACGAGGTCAAACTTACATCGTTGCCGGTGAATCCGCCCACGGGCGGTTGGGATGCTCTCTACTCTTCCACGGTCGCGGCAGAGGTTCGCGTGGTTCGATTGCCCGCCACCGTCGAGCAGTATTTCTGGGGAGCCCAGGGCCTTCGGCCGTATACGCCGGAGGAATACCGGTACGCTACAGACGATTCGATTCCGCAAAACGGGGCCTATCGTGGCGTCTCCTGGTTTTCGAAAGACATTGATATACCGCGATCGATGGTGGGCAAGCGGATTCTGCTCGATGTGCGGGGAACCCGAATGCGCGCAGAGGTCTACCTCAATGAGAAGCTTGTTGGTTACTCCATCATGGAGGAGCTTCCGTTTATATGCGATCTGACCGAGGCCTCCAAAGTTGGAGGAAGCAACCGCCTGGCAATCCGAATCACGAACCCAGGGGGCAGGTACGACTGGGTCGATGGAACTACGATTCGCTGGGGGAAGGTCGATTTCTACCGGTCGCATGGATTTGGCGGCCTGGATCGAGGCTTGGTGCTTCGGGCAGTCCCGATGGCCAGTCATATTGAGGACATTTGGGTTCTCAACACGCCCAATGCACGCACGATCACGGCAAAGGTAAAGCTGGCAGGATCGGAGAGGACTCCGGTTCGTTTTGAAATTATTGATCCGCAGACAAGAGATGTTCTTGCAACCGCACGGGGAGCGCGATCAATTTCACCGGACGGAGCGCAGGCGGAAGCCAAACTCGAAGTCGCGAGTGCGCGCCTGTGGGATCTAAACACGCCGCATTTGTACATTCTGAGAGCGACCCAAAGCTTGCCGGGAGGAGAAACAGACGTTCGCCACGTCCGATTCGGCTTCCGATGGTATGCGCCCGATGGCCTCGGCAAGGATGCAGTGTTTCGCTTAAACGGACGCAGAATCAAACTCTATACTTCAATCTCGTGGGGTTTCTGGGGACACAACGGTCTCTTTCCTACTCCGGAGTTGGCTGAGCGCGAAGTAACGCAAGCCAAGCGGCTGAATCTTAACTGCCTGAACTTTCACCGCAACGTGGGAAAAGAAGAAGTTTTCCGCGCCCATGACCGCCTTGGATTGCTGCGATACATGGAGCCGGGCGGCGGCAAGCTCTCGATTGGAAAGTTGCCGAGGGGCGTTGCGGCCAATGCCGCCGGCATCGTGATGCAGTCGCCGCATGACGCGGCCGATCGCTTCTCTCAACGATTCATGCTGGAAAAGTGCCGCTATATGGTGCGCGCATTTCGCAGTCATCCCTCGCTCATTCAGTACACACTGCAGAACGAGCTTGGCGCGGACCTGAAGAATCCAGCCTCCATTGAGGCGATTAACATGATGCACGCAGAGGATCCTTCACGCTGTGTCGTGCTGAATGATGGGTTCAGCCCTGCTCCTCGCAATGCTGCCCAGGCGTGGTATGCGCCCTATAGCACGACCATGTATCGCTCTGACAAGGAGCCATGGGGCGCATGGTGGAACAACCATCAAGGCTCAGGGGATCAATGGTACGACCGCTTCTACAAGGACGCGGACCACTTCACCTACAAGGAACCGCTCAAGGATGCTCTGGTCGAGTTTGGTGAGATGGAAGGCTGCGCTGTTGCGGACAATCATGCGCTGATGGTCCATCAGATCGAGACGAGGCAGTTTGGCGGCAGCGGGAGCAGCTACGACCTGAACGATCACCGCGAGATCACAGCCGCTTACGACCGCTTCTTCGACCGCTGGGGATTTCGGAGGGCGTTTCCAACCTCGGAGAAGTTCTTCAGCTTGTTGGGTGACAAGTGCTACGAGAGCTGGCAGCAATACCTGGAGAATATTCGTATTTGCGATGAGGTCGACTTTGCCGCCATCAGCGGGTGGGAGTCGACATCGATTGAGAACCACTCGGGCATCGTGGACAATCTTCGCAACTTCAAGGGCAATCCAGAGCTGATTGCGAGCAGCTTGCAGCCAATACGGCCGGTAGCAAAGCAACATGCGCTTTGCTACGCGATGGGAGACAGCGCCGTGTTCGATCTCTACCTCCTGAATGACACGGGCCAAATGCCAGCCGGCAAGCTGCGCCTTGAGATGGTCGATCCAGGGAAGAATCGAACCACGCTGAGCAGTTGGGAGATGCCGAAGCGCACAACGGACCAGTTCAGCTATACGATCGCGCGGGATGTTAAGACACCCGCTCTTTTGCATCCGGGAGTGTATCGTTTTCACTTCATTTGCGAAGGCGCCGCAACAGCAACTTGCGTCCGCGAGATCTGGGTGGCCGGAGAGGCGAAGGTCACTTCCAGGCGCAAGCTGCGCGTGGCCGTGAGCGGAGCATTAACCAGCCTGGAAAAGCAACTGCACAGCATCGGCGAAGTAGAGGTGTTGCCGTTTGTCGCGGGAGGCAAGTACGATGCGATCGTAGCTTCCGGGGTGGTGCCAGGGTCGAAGCTGGATCGCCAGATTGGCGAAGAGACAGGGCTGGAGGCGCCTCCGGTCGCTGGCGCTACCACTGAGCCGGAAGTCGCAGGGCGTTTCGCGCCAGAGGTGCTTGCGGCGGTCCAGGCGGGAACGCCACTTCTTGCCGTGGTGCCAGACGACTTCCTGGCCGATGGCGTGGCAAAACAGCTCGCCGCGCTTGGAGCTTTTACTTACCGCGGCCAAGTGGGACACACACGCGCACCGTGGATGGGGAACTGGCTGTTCGTTCGCCAGCATCCCACTTTTGCCAACATGCCAACGGATCGCGTGCTTGGCGTGCATTATCAGGCTCAAGGCAAACTGGCGAATGGGCTTCTTATCGAACGCGCACCTTCCGGCGTGGAGCCAGAGGTGATTATGGGCTACAGCCGGGATCATGACCGCAATGTTGGTGCGGCGAGTTTCGTGTGTAGAGTCGGAACCACCCCAGTGCTTGTTCATCGTTCGCCTGAATTCAGCGCGCCTCTCCAGGCGCAATGGCTTGCAAATGCGCTCTCCTTTCTGACGAGTATTTGACGAGCAGAATTCCGACATGATGATTCCAGTTCATCGAATTTGATGGCCCCCGTCAATCACGGATAGGCGAGGGGCCACAAACAAGTGAATTGAATGGATTCATCCAACCGGCTAGATTGTTTCGAGGTGATAGAAATGCTCAACAAGACGTTTCTTCTCTTGCTTGCTCTCACTGCAGGCGCTATTCAGGCGCATGCGGGGGGGAAGGTTTGCGCCGTCCAATTCTATGGAGCAACCGGTGACGGTCGAACCAAGGATACGTTAGCCATCCAGCGCGCGATCGACGATTGCGCAAAACGGGGAGGCACCGTGCGGTTGGCTGGGGCTCCGGTCTTCCTCAGCGGGCCACTGACATTGCGGAGCAATCTCACCGTGGAAATTGCCACGGGCACGACATTGGCCGCGTCAAGCGATCATGAGGATTTCCCTGAAGTGCAGGAATTTGGAGAGCTTGGGCGCACAGCCTTCGTGACCGCCAAGAATGCCGTGAACCTTGTGATTGAGGGCGGGGGAGTCATCGACGGGCACGGAGAAAGCTGGTGGCCCCACAGGGAACCGCATTATACCCGCCCCCGTCTCGTTGTTTTCGATCATTGCAGGCATGTGCGCATGGAGAATGTAACGGCACAGAACTCTGCGATGTGGCAAATTGTGCCTTACTACTCCGATGACGTGGTTTTTCGCAACATGAAGGTTCTTGCGCCGACCACATCGCACAACACGGACGGCATCGATCCCTTCTCTTCAGGCCATGTGGTGATCGATCACGTGCTGATCGATACCGGCGACGACAATGTTGCCATCAAGAGCGGCCAGCCCAACTCCGCGGGCCCGGACGCGCCCAGCCATGACATCACGATCACGGATTGTACCTTCTTGCATGGTCACGGGCTGTCCATTGGGAGTGAGGTGGCCGGTGGCGTGCAGCGGGTTCGCGCTGAGCGTATTCACTTCAAAGATACCGGGACAGGTATTCGCATCAAGTCCAACAGAGACCGTGGAAATGATATTGGCTTTTTGACTTACAAGGACATCGATATGGAGGATGTGGGAACCGCGATACTCATTACAGAGTTTTATCCGAAGATCCCAGTCTCGATCGATCCCGCGCCTGTGACGCGCCTTACGCCGCATTTTCACGATATTACGATCTCGAACGTTCATGTGACGGGCGCGAAGGAAGCCGCTGTGATTGTCGGTCTCCCGGAGTCTCCTATTGTGAATCTCCGTCTGAGCAATGTTGCTATCAACGCGACGAGAGGGGCAAAGATTCAATACGTACAGATGAAGACGGATAACTTCATCGTGCATGCTGTGAGCGGAGAAAACATTACGTTGGGCCAAGGCGTTGCCCAACTCGACAAATAGATGGCGGGCGGGCATGAATGCATCACGGAATCGACGGAGAACGCTAACACGTCCCAGAAAGCACAAAGGAATCAGCAAAACGATCTGCATAGAGCTGCTTTCGGTTTTCTGGCGTGTCTGTGACGCGTAGATTCCCCTGTCGCGCAACCGGAACTTCCAAGGTTACTGTTACCGTAGAAGGCCCGTTTCTCGACTACCCGGACTGGATCTGAGCTACTTAACTCTTTTATTCATAGCGAAGCGGACCTCGCGCAGCGCTTGCATCCCTGCACGCCTGATCGATCAGATGTGTTGCGGCAGCCACTATCTTCCTATCCGGAAACTGTTTCCACTAGCTCTTACAACCATCTCGAATGTGCACCGACTTGCTTGCTCCTCAAATGTATCGTTAATGAAAGTTGCCGATCTGCGCCGAATTTGATGGCAAATATTCCTTCAAAATAAAGCACTTGGGCTTGCGAGCAAAATAAATCTTGACATTAATTAAAACGACTGCCTAAAATTAGCTCGTTTTGTAAATCGTGATATATCGGCAACGTTGCCAGTGATTGTACGGCAACGTTGCCGATGGTGACGCAGAATCTCTTGAAGGAATTCATGGATTGCGCCTGCTTAGGAAAGTTTTGTTTTCTTGCTGATCTGGAGCGAAATACACGCTGGAGCAGGTCCTTTCTGGCAGCAGTCAGAAAATTGCCGCCAGAGCATTTGAATGCTTTACAAGGATGGAGCGAATGTTGGTAGCGCATCTCAGCATTGTAGATTGCCTCTTGTCTGTAGCAGGACGGTGTATTCAAGGAGCGGCCTTGCTATTCATGTCTCTTCCGCCATGCACAGAAAATCCGAGATGGCTATACGCAGCGGCCTTCCTGCAGGTTAGAAGGCGCAACCAAAGGCAAAAGGTGTTTCTCCCTTTCTGTCTTCTTAATACAGGACTGCTTCGGATGAATGAGACTGTGCCAAAACGCTTTTGAGTTGCGAGATTTCAATTGTGACGTACGATTTTGCGTCTTTCGCGTAGCTGGTAACCGCGTTCTGTTTTAAGCCTTGATCAAGGCAAGCATTATTTGGAGAGCCTATCCCATGCGCATCTATCGTTCCATATCTGTAGCCGCAATCATTTGCTGGCTTAGCGTATTCGTTGCCATAGCACAGTCACCAGTTGCATTGCCTTACACGATGACCACCCTGGGCGGCGTGGCGCCGATGGCGGGTACAAAGGGTACGCAGTGTCCCAACCTGCCGGCGGGAGTGGTTTCTTCCGATGTCTATGGGGACAATTGTCTTGCGGCCAATGCGATTTTTGCATCGAAAGACTACAGCAATGCAATCGTGGATTCGATGGGAACTGTCTTTGTGGACGATGATCAGAATTCCATTGTTCACCGTGTCGATCAGGCAACCGGAATCATGACAGTCGCCGCTGGCAATGGCACCATCTGCGCTGGCGCACAGACCTCGGCAGGGGACGGTTGCCTGGCGGCTACGCAAACCGTGGTAAAGAACCAGCGCGGTATCTCGGTGGATCCCTATGGCAATATATTGCTGGCGGGCTATGGCGACGGCTTGCTGCACGTCCTCTGCCGGGCCGCCTCGCCGCTCTGTTCCGCGTCGCAGGTCGGCTACATGGAATTGCTGGCCGGCTGCGTGCCGACTATTGGTGGCAGCTCGGCTGCAAGCTCCACTTCGATGATTGGACTTTCCAATCAACCAGCCGTGGTTGTTGGTTCGACATGCAGCGCAACTTCGGGCGGTTTATTGGCCAGCCCGCGCGGTATTGCGGCGGACAAGTATGGCAATGTCTTCTTTGCAGATACGAATACCTCGCGATACCGCGTGATTCTTGGACCTCTTACCTCCAGCTATTTCAGCGGGAACAACCCGCTATATGCGGCTTTAAGTGTGTACTATTCCTCACTGACCGTGGGCTACTTTTACACGATTATCAATACGCAGGACAACGCCGCCTGCTATGCAACTTATACAACCGCATGTGGAGGCGCTGCGACCACAAAGACTCAGACTTGTTCGGTCACGACCAACAGTTCAACCTACTCTGGCGCGGCAACCGACACCTATGGCGACGGGTGCCCATTCGAGTACAGCACTACGACCTCGAGTTCCGGCTATACGACAGGCCTGGGGGTCGACGCCGCGGGTAACTTTTTCTTTCCCGATCGGGGTCTTCGCGTGTTCTTCGTTAGCGGCGCAGGGACGGCAGGCCAGGCGCTGGTTGCAGCCATTGAAGCAAACAATTCAGGCGTGACTCCGCAGCCTGGGTTCGTCTATGCGCTTGCCGGAGGCGGCACGACTTCGCCGAGCGCGAGCCCAATTCTTGGGACTACCAGCAACGTATCACCTTCGGGAAGCGGCAGGCTCACAGTCAGTCCGCAGGGGCACGTCTATGTCTCCAATGGCGGAACCATCTACTTCTACGACATCTATACAGGCTATATCCGGACGCTTATGGCATCCGGAACGGATGTGGCTGCAGGAGTTGTTTGTGGTACCGGCCAGACGCAGACCTCGCTGAGCGCATATAGTGACGGCTGTCCGGCCGCAAATTCCCAGTTTTCAGCAGCCGGGGTCTCGGTCGATAATCAGGGGAATCTCTATATCTTCGATTCCAGCCTCGGCAGCGCCTCCAGTGGCAACAAGGGAATGCTAGTGCGCAAGGTCCTGGCGCAAGGGCTCGCCTCTCAGACGTTGGGTACGTCGCTGACGCAGACCTTCGAGGTGCATCTGCCGGAATCGGTCACCGGCTCTGTGAGCAGCGCTACGGCCAGTCACACAAGCAATCCGGATCTCACGGTGACGGCGCTTTCATCAAGTTCATGCGCGCAAAACGCCGACAATTCGGTCGATTGCAAGGTGACGGCTGCGGCAGTGCCCTCGGCGCCAGGAGAACGCTCGGCTGCGCTCACGGTTACGTTGCCATCGGCGACAAGCTGGACAAATAGTACTGCGACGGTTAACCTTTCAGGCCTTGCATCCGGCTCGGCCCTGGCTGTGGATAACGGCGCCACAACAACCTCCGGCGCAACAAGCTCGATTGCGCCAACGGCCGCTTCTCTCTTTTCTGATATTTCAGCTTCCGGGGTCGCAGTTGATGGAGCCGGAAATGTTTACGTGATGGATAAGGTAAAAGGCGCAATACTAGAGTCGATTGACGGAGTGGTTTCGACTCTATCTGCGGCCCTTCCGAGTTCCCCAAGCCAGATCGCGGTGGATCCCGCTGGCAATGTCTTTACTGTGGGCAGCGCCACGCAGACAATCAACGAACTGCAAGTTACAGGTGCGGGTTCGCCTGCGAGCTATACTGCAACAACCATCGCCTACACGCCATCCAGCGGTACGGCGACGCCGCAGGCGATTGCGACTGATAGGGTCGGCAATCTCTATGTGGCTGACTATCAGTCGGGCGGATCCTCAATCTACAAACTCACGCAGACACCGAATACGTTGCAGACTCAGATGTCCGTTGTGACCGGACTGAATAATCCGGTTTCTCTCGCGGTCGACGCCATGGGGAATATTATCGTGGCCGACAAGGGCGCAAACGCCGTGCTGAAATACACGCCTGGTCTCAGCGCGGGTGCCTACAACTATACTAGCTCGACGCTTTTGAGCAATGTAACGCCGGTGGCGGTGGCTGTGGACGCGGCTGGTGACGTATATGTACAGGACGCCGGGACCGAATCGGTGATTGAGATTCCAGTCTCCGGTTCTACCACGGTCCCGGTGTTGTCGGGAATCACGTCTCCTGCGGGGCTTGCCGTTGATGGACTGGGCAATGTCTACAGTGCAAATGCGGGAGAGACGACGCTTACCAAGGTCGTGCGCAACGCCTTAACTGAGGACTTTGGCACAAGCACTTCAACGACTTACACTGCAACGCTAACCAATGTCGGCAACCTGGCATCGTACGGCCAATACACGGGCACCTCAAATACGACCAACTTTGCCATTACCGGCGGAACAAGTAACGGGTGCGCCTTTAGCAGCAACATACTCGGAAGCCTGTCTTCTGGCGCTGCCTGCACGATGTCGGCTGACCTAATTGGCACAGGTACCACATTAGTAGATGATTATCTAAACTTGGCTGCGTCGTCTTCATCTTCATCGACAATGGTTTCCAGCTCTGTCGGTACTCTGACGTTGCAAGGGCAGTTGCAGGGAACCAATTATCCGACAAGCATCGTTGTCTCCGGCCCTGCGGAGCAAACTCCGACCTATTCGACGGCGGCATCAGAAGCCACCTTTACGGCTACGGTCAGCGCCAGTACAGCGTCGACATATCCAGTCGGCACGGTGGATGTGTATATTGACTCAACGACAAACTATACGCAGTACACCCTGGTCCAAAGCACGGCCAATTCGTCGAGTGTTACGGTACCAGTATCCGGTTTGGCAGCAGGAGCCCATACCATTGCCGTTGTATATCCGACTACCGGCGGGTTCACAGGGACCGGGAATGTTAATAATACGACCAGCTTCACAATTGGCCAGGCCGGCACTTCAGTCAGTTGGGCTCCGGGCTCGACATCGCAACAAGTAAGCGCAGCTATTGGAACCGGCGTTCTAAATGCCGCAGTTACGCCGAGCATTCCAGGCTATTTCATCTACTCAACCACGGCCGCGCCGAGTTGCACGGCCACGAACGGTGGAACAATCAATTCGGCGACCTATTTATCTATTGGTACGTATACGCTGTACGCCACGTTTTGCCCAACCGATTCGACCGACTTTGCCAGTGCTTCAACGACGGTCAGCAACTACACGGTAACACAGGCAACAACAACAGCCAGTGTAGGCGCATCGACGAATGTAGTCGCCGCGGACGGAAGTGGAAATTACAACACATTGTCGGCTGCTCTAATCGCACTGCCGACGACCGGGGGCAGTATTTATATCAAACCTGGGACTTATACAGGTCAAAACGCTATCAGCTATCCGAATGTCTATCTCCGCGGATTGGGCGGCGATCCTACCAAGGTGATTCTAACCGCAGAGGACGGAGCATTTTCAACCGGCGCTGCGGCCTATCTCGGGACGGGCGATGGTTCTGGAAATGCAAACGCGAATGGCGACCAAGGCTCCTCCACGCTGGACGTGACCAGTAGTTATTACATGGGAGAGAGTTCAGGCAGTACGGCCACTCCCATTGGCATCATGAATAGCAGCAAACATACTCCAAACAATTTCTATGCGGAGTACCTGACGGTGCAGAATACATATGACTACAGTCAGGATCTGGCAAGCTACTACTATAGTGGTGGAACGACCTGTTCGCTTCTCGCATCGCAGCAGACTCTTCAGTCGCTGTACAATTCCGGCACGTTGTGCGGAGCTCAGGCTCTGGCTGTATGGATGACATCCGACCAAGCGATTCTTAACAACGTGCAGCTTCATAGTCAGCAAGACACTTTGCTGGCGGGTAGCCAGGGTTGTAGTTCGTCGACCTGCACCGCAGCTCGCGAATATATGTGGAATGGTCAGATTTCTGGCAACGTAGACTATGTTTTTGGCGATGCGGCGCTGGTTTTTGACCACACGACATTCTTCACTACGTACCATGGATCGGCGTCGGGCACGGAGACAATCGAAGCGCAGAACAAGCACTTTCAGACAGGAAGCTCAGGCGACTATCTGAGCGGGTATATCTGCAATGGTTGCACCCTGCTCTCGCAGGCGCCAAACATGACGGCACTCTACTATGGACGGCCGTACGGACCGTACTCAACCTGGATCATGCTGGATTCTCAGGTGGACCAGGTGGCCCCGGTGGGCTGGATCGAGTTCTCTGGCAACACGAATCTGCCCACTTCGACCTACGGCGAGTACAACACAACAGCGTATACGGATCCTGCGGTAGGCACGGCACCTTATCCGGCTTCGATCAACGGCGTTACGCCCGTCGGCGGAAATACAGGCTCGGGTGCGACTAGCTTCAGCTCGCGTGAAACCGTATCGGATAGCCTCGGTGCTTTGGAGGCGTCGAATGCGCTTCATACTCAGTTGACGGCAATGGACGCGGCGCAGTACTACCCGATTAACTTCCTTTCGCAGTCGATTGCCTCGGCGAATCTGTCCAGCGGGCAGTCGGCGACTTGGAATCCAGTAACGGATTTGGCGGCTCGCGTTAACGCATTTGCCCCGACAACGGCCTTGAGTGGCGTCTCTTACGGCACATCGGTCACAATTCTGGGCCGTCCAAAGACTCCGGGTGCGGGTGTCACTCCGACAGGGAGCTATAGCTTCTATGACAGTCTCGGAACCGATCAAGTCTGCACGTCAGCTTCATCTGGCTGCACACTGCTCGCGAACGGCGCTCTGGATGCGGCAGGCGAAGCGTATCTGACAACGGGAACGGCGAGCAGCAATGCGCTTGCATCGGGATTGCACTACATCACCATGGTCTATGGAGGTGACTCGAACTTTGCCTCCAGCACATCGTCGACATACTCCATCAACATCGCTTCCAACCTGATCAGTACAGCCACATCTTTGACCATCACGACGCCGAGTGGTACTTATGGCGGTTCTGTGAATGGCTCTGTTACAGTTACCGCGGCATCCGGCACGGAGGCGCCCGATGGCACCGTTACCTTGCAGTCAGGTTCGACGATGTTGGGGACCTGCACCTTATCGACGACCAGCGGCCTCAGCAGTAGTTGTAGCTTCTCGCTGACGGGAGTGCCTGCTGGCGATCAGAGCATAGCCGCCAGCTATGCAAGCACCGGCAGCACGGCTGGAGATGAGACCTTTGCGGCCAGCACATCGAACGGCGCAAGTGTTAACGTGACGCGCGCCGTCCTTCATGTTACGGCCAGCAATGCCAGCATGGTCGTGGGTGGTACGCTGCCCACCTTGACTTACACCACCAGTGGCTATGTGAATTCGGACACTTCCAGCGTCTTGAGTGGCGCGCCCACGCTGACCACGACCGCCACAGGCGCTTCGATCGGCGAATTTCCTATCACCATTACGACTGGCTCGCTTACGGCCAGTAACTACACCTTCAGCTTTAGCAATGGCTATCTCTTCGTGACAGGAACCGCGCAAGCCACGGCCGTGGCCACCGGCGATTTGCGGACTGTCACTGAGCCGGTATTCCCAGCCACATGCCAGCAGCTCTACGCGGACATCGCCCAGGTCAACAACGATATTCCGGCTTCAGTCGATGGTTCCGGCGTTGTCCTTACCAATTCGAACCTGGTCAATCCCACCGCAACCAACCCAGACGGCGGGCGCATTCAGGCGGCATTGAACGCCTGCTCGGCAGGCTATCCTGGAACGGGCACTGGTCTGGCGATTGAGCTTTCTGCCGACGCTTCGGGCAACAACGCTTTCCTTACTGGCCCACTGACCATACCATCCAACGTTACTCTGCTGGTCGATCCAGGCGTCGTACTGTTCTTCTCGCGGAATGCTCGGGACTATGACACGGTCCAAGGAAACTACCAGTGCGGCAATATCTCCACAGCGTCATACGTGTGCCAGTCGATGATTGACATTCCAAAGACCGCGACTAATGTCGCCATCATGGGTTATGGCAAAATGGACGGACGAAGTTCAGACCCGCTGATTAACGCCATCTCTCCTTATCAGGGGTTCAGCTGGCTGGGGCTTGCTGCGGCGTATACCAGCTCGAATGCCGCTCAGGTGCCATCATTTGTCAATATCGAAAGAGGTGCGACCAACGTCACACTTTACAAAATCACGATCCAAAATGCGGCCAACCGCCATATCGGCGATGGAGCAAACAATTCGACGATCTGGGGTGTGAAACTTATCACGCCGACCTCGGGGCGCAATACGGACGGCATCGATACGGGAAATTCAAACATTACAATTACGCGTTCTTGGATTTCCGATGGCGACGACAATGTGGCGCTTGGCGCCGCGGATACGCCAGCGGACAACATTTCCGTCACCCATAATCATCTCTTCGCCGGTCATGGTCAGTCCATCGGCAGCTACACCGGTGATGGCGTCAGCAATGTGCTCTGGGATGACAATATGGCGGCTGGCAATGGATTCGCCAATGTCGGCAGCGCTTCGATTACCGGAACGGCCGACAGCAACTCGATTGGCATCAGGATCAAGGCCGCCAACGATCGCGGCGGGCTAATCACCGGCATTCAATACTCTAACGGCTGCTTCCTGGATCATGCGGGGGACATCCAATTCACGACGCTGTATAACACCAACGCTGGGACGATGACGCCGGATTACAAGAACATCCTGCTTCAAAACCTTGTCTTTGCGAACGACTACCCAACCGCAAGCGCGGGGACCCTGCAGTTTACGGGAGCCGACAACACCTCTGTAAGTCCGGCGGTCGTCTATCCTTTGCAGGTTACGCTTGACAACGTGACCTTCCCCAGCGCGCTTTCCTCGTCTACCTTCGCCTCCGGGTTGGAGAGCAATGCCCAGCTTACCTATGGCCCGGGCGATGTCTCCAGCAACTTCATTTCTGCGTGGGCTGGCTTTGTTGCTACGTCGGCAAATAGTGACACGGTGACCAACAATATTACGGCTACGAGTCTGAATCCGCCTGCTTGCAATTTCACATACATTGCCCCTGAGTTGACCGGCCCTGCCGGTCTGCCGCAGACCATTCTCCAGGGTCAAACGGCCACAGCCGTGGTCATTCTGACGCCGGCTGTGGGTGGCGCAGCCTATCCCACTGGAACCGTTACACTGACGGATGCACTTACCAGTACTACTTATTCAGCGACGCTTCCCGGAACCGGCGACACTCTTTTCATTCCCTTGACCGGATTGACGGTGGGAACTCATACGTTCACGGCTGCCTATTACGGCGACACCAACTATGCTCCCAGCACGTCGGGGGCAGCTTACAGCACCGCGGGACCGTATGTGGTCACGGTTACCCCGGCTGCCACTAGCCTGAGTGCCACAAGCACGACGATTAGCGGCGTGCCAGGTAGCATCAGTTATGGCACTCCCATTACAGTCGTGGCGACGGTCACGGGCAGCAATCCCACCGGAACGGTGCAGTTCATTGTCAACGGCTCCGCTTATGCCTCGCTGGCCTTGACCCCCTCGGCCACTTCGGGGACGGCGTCGGCCACGCTTACCTTGCCCGAAAGCGCCACGGCCTACACCATCTACGCTGTTTATGGTGGCGACACGGCGAATGCCGGCTCTACTTCCACGACGTCTTCTGTCACGGTCGGAGCTGCCGCCACTACGACAGCCTTGTCGGCAACTTCCACCAGCACGACCTTGGGACGCCCGATCACGGTCAGCGCAGCTGTTAGCGCCCTGGCCGGAACCCCGACAGGGACGGTTGCCTTCAGTTACACCACCTCCACCAGCAGCACTGCCGTCAGTCTACTTACCACGACTCTGAGCAACGGAGTCGCCTCCGCCACCTTTAACCTGCCTGTGGGCACCGACTACGTCTCGGCTGCGTACACCTCCAACAGCAACACGTATACGTCTTCGTCTTCAGCGGCTATGACCTTTACGGTCAACTTGCCGACGCCGATTGCGTTGCCGAGCACGCCGATCGCGCTGCCCTATACCCTGACCACCGTTGCCGGCGGTGGACTTACGGTTGGCAGCTCTACCATGGCCTGCACCGGAGCTACCGATAAGTATGGCAATGGATGCAAGGCTACCGCGGTTGGACTCAACGGTGATCTACGCGGCATTACTACAGATCCCTTCGGCAATGTCTACTTCACCGATGGAACCTCCAGCCAGGTGCGCCGCATTGCCCCGAATGGCGTAATCAGCAATTTTGCCGGCTATATATCAGGAACTGCATGTACACCCAGTGCGACCGTGGGTTGTACGCCCACGCTGGTTTCTCTCAGCAGCCCTCGCGGCGTGAATTCCGATGCTGCCGGGAACATCTATATCTCTGGCTATAACCAGAACAGAGTCTACAAAGTCAGCGTTACCGATGGCCTGCTGTATCTAGTCGCAGGGCTTTCCGCTGGAACAGCTGGTTATAGTGGCGATGGTGCGTCAGCCACAGCCGCGAAGCTCTCGGGTCCGCGCGCTGCCTGGGTTGACTCCGTAGGAGATCTCTATATTTCCGATACGGGCAACTACCGGATTCGCATGGTTGACACCACAGGGAATATCCAGACCGTTGCGGGTACGGGTACAAACTCGGATACCGGCGACGGCGGGCCGGCTACTGCGGCCACGATCAGCATTTCGCAGGGTGTGCTGACCGATGCCAACATGAATCTCTACATCGCCGACTCAAGCCGTATCCGCGTGGTCTGTGTTACCTGTGGAACGGGTTCGCCGCTCGATACGCTTCTGACGAAGCTGGGAATCACACCCGTCAACGGTTACATCTACACCATTGCTGGCGGCGCCACGGCGGCATATACTGGAACCTATCCGACGCTGGCGACCAACATTATCATGGCGCCGCAGAAGATGGCCTTCGACAACAACAGTAACATCTACATCGCCGATGGAGGCAGCGGCTCCAGCGCCCCGTATAGCGTGGTCTGGATGCTTGATCTCAATACGGGCAATATCCGGCCTATCGCGGGCAATATGAGCAGCAACTGCACCAGCGAAACGGACAGCTATGGAGATGGATGCCCGGCGACGCAGGCCATCATCGGCAATAACGGCAATGGTTTCGGTGTTGCTACAGACCCGTTGGGCAACATCTATGTTACGGATGCGAAGAACGCGCGCATTCGCAAGGTGACCACAGGCCTGCAGTCGTCTTCAACCGCAACCTCGGTCGCGACGACGCATCCCATGCAGCTTCACTTTGTCCCTGGCGACACGCTGGCGGTCAGCAATGGGCTGTCCTACACTTCCAGCGAATGGTCGTTAACTACGCCTGTATGCACAACCAATAGCGACTTGACGGCCGACTGCCTGCTGACCTCCAGCTTTACGCCGGCCGCACCGGGAGCGCGTTCTACGCCGCTGAGGGTGAGCAGCACTCTCGGCAACACTTCGTACCTGGCGCTGACGGGCACTGGCTCCGGCTCGGCAGCCACGCTCGATCCGGCCAGCCAAAGCAACTTCGGCACCGGCCTAATGGTTGCGGGACTGGCGACTGACAACGCGGGCAACGTCTATGTTTCCGATACCGCCAGCAAGAGCCTGTTCCGCTACAGCGCCGCGGCGCTGTCGCAGGGCGCGAGCGCCACAGCCACTACGCTGGCAACTTTGACGGCGCCGGGCGCGGTGGCGGTGGATCAGCGCGGCTATGCCTATGTGGCCGACGCGTCGGCGGGCACGGTTACGCAGATTTCACCGGCCGGCACGGTCAATGCTCTGTCGTTTACCTTCAAGTCTCCCGCTGGTCTGGCGGTGGATGCGCAGAATAACCTCTACGTGTCGGATTCCACTGCGGCGGTTGTTTATCAGATTAACCCCATCACTGGAGTCGAGCGCGCGCTGGCTCTGGGAACGCTGGTTACGCCCAAGGGGTTGGCCATTGATCCCTCCGGCAACCTGCTGATCGCCGATCCGAGCGCTCCAGCTCTCTATCGCTACAACTTCTCGACCTCGACGCGCAGTACGGTCACGACCTCGGCTACCGCTCCTTCAGCTGTGGTCACCGACGCGGCTGGCAACCTGCTGATCGCTGACGCGGCCCAGATCCTGGCTGTGCCTTCAAGCAGTAATAGCCCTTCGTTCAGCGTGGCAAGCGTTACTCCGTCCTCGCTGGCGATCGATGCGGCCGGCAATCTCTACACCGGCTCAGGCAGTTCCGTTCTCGAACTGATACGCACACAAGGAGCGGTAAAGTTCACGGCAGATGCTGCACCGCAAACGGTATCCATGTTGGATTCAGGCAATATGCCCATGACGCTCACTTCTATGAACCAAACGGATTCGACCGACTACAGTCTTGCTGCTACGGCATCCACCGACTGCGCAATCAGCGGAAGTGCGCCTTCAACCCTGGCCATTGGCGGCGTTTGTGCTCTTGTGGCCAGTTACAACACACCCACGTCTTACCTAAACCTTGGCCAGACGGACACCGCGACCTTTGCCGGCAATCTTGTCAATGCCTCAGCGGTGGATCTGGTACTGAGCGAAGCCATCACCGTGCCTGTGCCGACAGTTACGCTCGGTTCGCTTACTCCAGCTTCGCCCGCATATGGCCAGAGTGTGACGGTGAGCGCTACCGTATCCAGTACGTCTTCGGTGACTCCTCAAGGCGCGGTAACATTCACCCTGGATGGCTCGAATCCCATCACTTCCACGCTGAGCAGTGGGGTTGGAACAGCGACGCTGACAGGTCTCAGCGGGGGGATACACTCGCTCACTTCCGCGTATATCAGCACCAACGGATACGCTTCGGCAACGACATCCACAGCCTTGAGTTTTACAATTTCTCAGGCTACGCAAAGCATTACGTTTTCACCTTCGACAACTTCGTTCGACTATGTTTCCGGCAAAACGTTCAGTTTGAGCGCAACGGCCAGTTCGGGACTTGCGGTCAGCTTTGCTTCAACAACCACGGGTGTTTGCACCGTCTCTGGAACGACGGCAACCATTGTCTCTTCAGGGGCCTGCATCATCGCGGCCACGCAGGCAGGGAATAGCGACTATGCAGCGGCAACGCCGGTTTCGGTCAGTTACACCATTGGCCAGACCACACAGAGCATCACGTTTGCGCCATCGGTATCCTCATACACCTATTCATCCGGCGGAACATTCAGCCTGAGTGCGACGGCTACCTCGGGACTTGCGGTTAGCTTTGCCTCGATGACCCGCAGCGTCTGCACGGTCTCTGGGGTGACGGCAACCATTGTCTCCGCAGGCACTTGCACCATTGAGGCGACTCAACCGGGCAATATCGCGTATTCTGCGGCCACGCCGGTTTTGGTCAGCTTTACCATTGGCAAGGCGACATTAGCAGTCAGCCTGACCGCAAGCGCCAGTCCGGTCATGCTTCAGACTGCGGTGACCTTCACGGCAAATGTTACTTCAACTGCGGGTACGCCAACCGGTAGTGTGACCTTCCTGGACGGGACCACTTCACTGGGCACGGTTCAACTTTCATCGGCGGGTACGGCTCAACTAATAACCTCGTCCCTGACGGTTGGCTCCCACTCGATTACAGTGAGTTACTCGGGCGATACGAATTACCTTCCTGTAACCAGTAGCGCAATCACCGAAAGCGTGGTGGATTTCACTATCAGCGCGAAGAGTAGTTCGCTGACGGTAATACCGGGCAAGGCGGGGCAGTTTACCTTTACGGTGAGCCCGGTGAGTCCGGCCACCACCATGCCAGCGGCCATTACCTTCTCGGTCAGCGGCTTGCCGGCGGGAGCGACTTATACGCTCACGCCGACCAGTCTGGCGAGCGGCGTGGCTTCGAGCACCGTAACCCTGAACATTCAAACGGCGCTGACGACGGCCGCCGCAAAGCCAGGCGCAAGCGGAACCATTGCTTCGCTCTCGCTGGCACTGCTGCTGTTGCCTTTCGTTGGCAAACTGCGCAAGGCGGGTA
>Ga0255348_1000323_pt1 | contig 22017 bp, 17 predicted proteins | sample CBST25v5metaG_FD_189945 | JGI IMG/M metagenome (GOLD analysis project Ga0255348, IMG submission 189945) | Peat soil microbial communities from Stordalen Mire, Sweden - C.B.S.T-25.v5 | ecosystem: Environmental > Terrestrial > Soil > Wetlands > Peat | place: Sweden: Norrbotten County, Stordalen... | reverse complement strand
GACCTCGCCATCACCAGCTCAGCCGCATGCGGCAGTTTGAAATCAGCCCCTGTAGGCCGATTCCGGTGGACCTACCACCATCTCAGATACAGCATTGCGCTTACGCGCTTTCCTGGCACACTGCAGGCAACTCCTTTGTTATGACGATTTTACAGCGCAACCCTGCCTGTAACCTAAAGAAAACAAGGAATTTATTTACAAAATAGGGGTGGGGGTACCCCATCCACCGCCTCACCTGCGCGCGCCGCGCCTCCGTATACACTGGAAGGGTTGGCGATTGACCCGCGTATGAATCAACAGACCGATCAGGACACATATTGGATGAAGCGCGCACTGGAGCTGGCCCGCCGCGGCATCGCCGTCACCTCGCCCAACCCCTCCGTTGGCTGCGTCATCCTCGACCCCGCCGGGCAGGTCATCGGCGAGGGCTGGCACGAGTACGATCTGCTGGACCACGCCGAAATCGCCGCCCTCAAAGCCGCCCAGCAGCAGGCCTCCACTTCTTCAACACAGGATCGCCTGCGCGGCGGCACGGCCTACGTCACGCTGGAACCCTGCAACCACACCGGCCGCACCGGTCCCTGCACCGAGGCGCTCATCCAGGCCGGCCTCCATCGCGTCGTCGCGGCTACCGTCGACCCCAACCCCTCCGTCGCCGGCCACGGCCTTGAGCGCCTGCACGCCGCGGGCCTTGAGACCACTGTCGGCGTCTGCCAAACCGATGCCCGCCGCCTTAACGAGGGCTTTGCCCGCTGGTGCCAGCACCAGCGCCCCTTCGTGCTGATGAAGGTGGCCATGACCCTCGACGGCCGCATCGCTCCGCCGCCCGGCCAGCACATTCTGCGCGAACCCTACTGGATCACCTCTGAAGCCGCGCGGGCAGCCGTGCAGCCGCTCCGCTGGCAGGCCGATGCCGCCGTCACGGGCGTTGACACGGTTCTGGCCGACGACCCGCTGCTCACCGACCGCAGCGGCCTGCGCCGCCGGCGGCCGCTGCTGCGCGTAGTGCTCGACTCGGCCCTCCGCATGCCGCTCGACTCCAAGATGGTCGCCTCGGCCCACGACGACGTGGTCGTCTTCACCGTTTCCAAGGACGAAGCCCGCGCCGCGGAACTCCGCCGGCGCGGCGTCCGCGTCGAGGTCCTTCCCGTCGAAGCAGAAGCCGCCAGCGACAGATTGCCGTCGCCGGGCCGCGTCCCGCTGGGCAAGGTCCTCGACAAGCTAGGCGAAGAGGGCATGTTGACTCTGCTCACCGAAACCGGCACGCGCCTGAACACGGCGCTGCTCACCGCCGGCATGGTGGACCGCGTCCACCTCTTCGTCTCACCGCAGATCATGGGCTCCGACGCCGTGCCCGCCTTCAAAGGCATGGCCGGTCCCATCCGCATGGCCGCGGTCGAAGTCGAACGCTACGGCAACGACCTGGGCCTCTGCTCGCTGCTGCGCGACCCCTGGCCGGAAGTTCAAGAGCAGTAAGCGGCGCGGCCGGCGTCAAAGGGACTTTTTGAAACCGCGAACGGAACAGGCCCGTATCGGATTCCGCGCGGAAGGCAACTTGCCCTTTTGTCCTTCAGCGACGCCTCGCGGGGGTACAATCTGCTGTACCTGGTTCCAGGAAGGGGAGGTTCCTGCTTGACAGAGAAGCGGCCCTCCGGGAGGTCCATCACGAGCACTCCAGACTATTACGAGTTTCTCCAGATCAGCCGCAACGCCGAGCCTGCGACAATCCACCGCGTGTACCAGTTCCTGGCGGCCCGCTTCCACCCGGACAACGCGCAGACCGGCGATGTTGAGAAGTTCATGCTCTTGAAGCAGGCTTATGAGGTGCTATCCAATCCGGAGCGCCGCGCCCAATATGATGCGGCCTCCGAAAATGAGACTCCCCAGTCAGCCCCACTCTCTGACGAGATTGACTTCCTGGATAGCATCAAGGGCGAGTTGAACCGGCGTCTGGCGTTGCTTGCACTGCTCTATGTGCGGCGGCGCACAAATTCCTCCCGCCCGGAAGTTCCGCTTAACGAAGTTGAACAGCGCATGGGGTTTCCCCGCGATTACCTGGAATTTACCATGTGGTATTTGCAAAGGAAGGGCTACATCGTCCGCGCGGATAATTCGGATTTCACCCTGACGGCCGAGGGTGTTGACTTCGTGGAAATGCAGCGCGAGCAGATCCCGATGCTGAATAAGCTGCTGACCAGTAACGCGGGCTCCTCCGCCACGGATACGAAAGCGGCGGGCAAAACATCGCACTCGCCCGGAGGTCATGGTTTCGGCCCTCCGGCGGAGACGCAAACGCCGCAGCCACAGGGGGAGATGAAGAACAAGCGCGTAAGTATGCCGGACCGGCGCGCAAATGGAAAGGACATTCGCTTCGACAAGGAGGAGCGCCGCTCAGTCCCGCCTGATCGGCTCGAAGAAGACAAGCTTCCACGCGCCTGACCTGGGGCGGATACCTGTTCCCTCTTCCCTGTTCCCTGTTCCCTGTTCCCTTAGAATAGAACCATGTTTACCGGCATCATCGAACAGACGGGTACACTGGTCAGCCTGGAGAACCGCGGCGGCGTGCGGCGCATTACGGTCGAGGCTCCGGAGATCGCCGGGCGGATGCGCGAGGGCGACTCGCTGAGCGTCTCCGGCGTCTGCCTCACCGCTCTCGACGTCGAACCCACTTACTTCCACGCCGATCTGGCCCAGGAGACGCTGGACCGCACCTCGCTGGGCGCTCTCACTCCCGGCGCCAAAGTCAATCTGGAACTGCCCACCGCAGCCGGCAGTCCGCTCGGCGGTCACATCGTGCAGGGTCACGTGGACGGCTGCGGGAGGCTCGCCTCTCTTGAGCCAGTCATCTCTCCCGCGAATCCGGCCTTCAGCCGCGAGACCACCGACTGGACTCTCAAGGTCAAGGTTCCTGAGCTCGTCTACCCCTGGATGGTGCACAAAGGCTCGGTGGCCATTGAGGGAATCAGCCTGACCATCGCCGCCTTCGACGGCGAGACAATTTCGATTGCCATTCTCCCCTTGACCTATTGGCGAACCAACCTGCACACGCTTGCCATCGGCGCTCCGGTGAACGTCGAGGCTGATGTGCTGGTAAAGCTGGCCTACGACCAACTGCTCGCCCGCAAGCAATCCATGCCCGATCTGACTGAGGCCTGGCTGGTGGCCAACGGCTTCTGAGCCCTCCTTCGCCGCCTGTTTTGCGTCTAAATTGGACGTGCGGAGCTTGCCTTTCGCTTCGCGGAATCCCGTATGCTGTTGAGCAGGAGGCTGTCATGGATTCACTGCGTTTATCCGTTTCTGTCTTTCGCCGTTTTTCGCTGGCGTTCCTGTTTCTGGCCCTGACAGCTTTTGCGCCCTCCGCTCCGATCCTGGCTCAAACCCCCGCTCCGCCCTCCGGCCAGCAGCCGGACCAGGCCACGCCCGACTCCGGCGGTCCCAGCGCCGACACCGGCGTCATCGCCCTGCCCAAAAAAAAGAAGGACAGCGCCGAAGACGCGCCTCTGCCCGCGCCTGTCGCGCCCAAGCTCAAAAACCCCGAGGGCACGCCCAACTTTTCCCTGCGCATCGAGGTCCCCGAAGTCACCGTTGACGTGGGCATCCTGCTGGAAAAGAATGGCCAGTTTGTCCCCGGCCTCAAGCCCGGCAACTTCCGTGTCTATGAAAATGGAGAGTTGCAGAAGATCACCGGCTTCAAGCGCACCGAGGCTCCCATCAACGCCCTCCTGCTGTGCGAGTTCGCCGCCACCAACTATCACTTCATCTATGACATGCGCAATGCGGCCAACGCCTTTGCCAGCCAGTTGCGCCCCATGGACTACGTGGCCGTGATGACCTTCGACATGCACACGCGGATTGTCTCCGACTTCACCCAGGACAAGACCCAGGTCCAGGAGGCCGTCAACTCCATGCGCATCCCCATGTTCGACGACCGCAACCTCTTTGACGCCCTCTATGAAGCCGAAGACCGCCTCAGCCGCGTCGAGGGCCGCAAGTACATCATTCTAATCGCCTCCGGCCGCGACACCTTCTCCAGAATCAACTTCGACAAGATTATGCAGAAGGTCAAAAACACCCCCGACGTAACCATCTTCGCGGTTTCCACCGGTGGCGCCATGCGAGCCGTCACAGAGGGCCGCGGCGGCTGGGGAGCCCAGATGCGCGATATGGATTATCTGCAGGCCGACAACGAGATGAAGACCCTTGCCAAACTCACCGGCGGCATGTGGTTTTCTCCCCGCTTCGCCGCGGAGATGCCGGAGATCTTCTCCACCATCAACCAGAACATCCGCTCCAAGTATCAGTTGATCTACCACCCCACCAATGCCAGGCAGGACGGCACCTATCGCAAGTTGCGCGTGGAGCTGGTCGATGACGAGGGCCATCCCCTGCGCATCCAGGACGAAAAGCAGAGGCCGCTCAAGTACGACATCATCGCCCGCGACGGCTACCGCGCCAGGCAGGAAGTCGAGTAGGAAGCGGCTTCCGCGCCAAGCACAGACACAGAATGGCTGGCGGACGCCGCACAAGCATCCGCCAGCCATTCAGAACAACAAAGGGTGGACCGCAGCCTATTTGAACTGGCTGACAATATCCACGATGTAGTACCCGATGACAAACACCGTGGCGGCTGAGGTAAGCCAGCGGAAACCTCTCAACGGAGGCTCGACCTTGGCTACCTTGGCGGCAATCGCCTCCTGTTCAGCCTTTTCCTTGGCGAAGGCGTCATCCAGGTAGATCTGGTCGTCTTCACCGCGGGAGAGGATTGAACTGTAAAGATGAAGAGCGGCCGTAATCAACACCAGCACTGCCCACACAATCCACATCGTCCAGACAAAAGGCATACTCTACCTCCGTAAAACTCTCAGCCCCGAGCATCGCGGACCTTTGGAAATCCTGATCCCGTCCCGCCTGGGAGCTGTATGGCTGACTATAGTAGCCCCGAACGGGTACAGCTGTCGTGACAACAATCACAGCAATTCTTCGCCCCGGGAACGATGCGTTTCTGCGACTTTCCCCTCTTCCAGCGCATCCAATGAACTGAAGTTGACTCTGAGACCTTGTGCCGCGGGCCGCAGAGCGGTAGAGTTAAGTTTCCGGCAAGCATTTCAGAATTGAGGAGAATCCATGGCCGCTGCAACCACCGCGCCCGCACAGGAAACCGTTAACCAGGCACCCATTACCCTGACCTCGCAGGCCATTGCCAAGGTGCGCGAGATCATGGCTACCCAGGATCCCGTTCCGGCGGGGCTGCGCATCGGCGTGGCCGGCGGCGGCTGTTCCGGCTTCCAGTACTCCATGGCCTTTGAAAACCAGAGCGGGATGATGGACAAGATCTTCAGCTTCGACGATCTCAAGATCTTTGTCGACGCCACTTCCCTCATGTACCTCAAGGGCTGCGTTGTGGACTATGTCGAGACTCTTGAAGCCAGCGGCTTCAAGTTCGACAACCCCAACGTCAGAACCACCTGCGGCTGCGGCTCCTCCTTCAGCGTGTAACCAGCGGCCTTCCGGCCCCGCTGCTCTGTTTGGTTCGCTTATACACAAGGCCCGACCCTTTCACGGGGGCGGGCCTTGTTGCGTAGAGGTGTGTGGCTGATCCGATCCAGGCGCTAGCCAGAGGCCGATTGCTACGGCGTGGTCGTCGGCGTGGTCGAGGAAGTGTTGGTTGGCGTAGTGGTTGTAGAGGTGCTGCTCGACGTGCCGCCGATGGGTGTTGTGGTGCTGCTGGCTGGCTGGCCGATGGTTCCTGTGTTGCCGCCGCTCATCATCTGCTCGGTAATCGGGTCGTAGACAAACTCCCACTCGTTGTAATGGTTCTTCTTCTTGTAGACCATGATGGACTGCTTGGGACTGTTGGGAGAGAAGCCGATAATGCCCGCTCCTCCAAAGGTCTTGCCTGTCAGCCCGGTCTGCCCCGTCTGCCCGGTGGTCGAAGTGGTTGTGGTTGCGGTGGCGCTGCTCGCATCCTGCGAAGCGCTCGCGTCAGCCGTAGCCGCCGTCTGGCCGAGGCCGTTGCCCTGCAACCCGTTTCCGCTGGCGCCGGGTCCGACGCCCGCAATCGACGAGCCGCCCAGAGGCTGGCCGAAGAAGCCCATGGCCGTCGGAGCCTTGTTCTGGCCAAACATGATCGGCTTCCAGTCCTCCTTGCCGGTGGTCGGGTCCGCGTATTTCTTGCGCAGGAAGCGGATATTGTTGGTGGGCTTCACCAGGGCATCAACGTTGGGCGGATAGGCCCCGAATTTCTTGTAATACATCCTCACGCCCCGGATGTACTGCTTGCCGCGCTGCATCGTCTCCATCTCGCGGTCGCGCTGAATCTCCTTGGAAACCTTCGGCAAGGCGACAGCCAGCGCGATCGTGAGCAGCACCACCAGAAAAATGACCGCAAGCAGAACGAAGCCTTCTTCGGAAGGCTGCGTCTGTCGGCGAATTGGAGTGATCTTCATCATTCAGCTTTTGGTGTCCCAAGTCGCTAATTCGCACCACAAATGTTCTGCACGCCAGCCCAACGCAGGAGGCTGTCATCCTGAGCGAACGGGGTCCCAAGCGTTCTTCAGCTTGGGGGTGGTGAGTCGAAGGATCTGCGTTTCGCTCCTGAATTCTTCAACGAACTTCTGATTCACCACACTAGGAGCTAATAGCTGCTTTCTAATTCGCCGTCAAAGGCAGGCTTTGCGTGTTGTTGTAACTCAAGTCGGTCACTTGCACACTGCCCGGCAGAATGGTCCCTACCTTGTAACGGTGGTTCACAATCTCGCCGCTACGGGCGATGAAAACATCTTCCCCGTGAACAAAAAAAGCTTGCAGCGATTTGTCCCTGGCCTGCGTGTAACCGAAATACTTCAGATCGATGGCTGGCGGCCTGGGCTTTTCGGGCGGCGCCGGAGGCATGTTCACAACCGGATGTCCGGGCCGCGCGCCTGCCACCGGAGTCTCGATGCGCGCAAGCAGTGCCGGCGCAGATTCGACGGAAAAGATGTTCCTGCCCGTGCCCGCGTACTCCACGCTCTCGGTAAAAGCCAGCCTGTCCAGGTGCAGCGCGGGATCGATGCCCGCGTTGGTGAGCTTCTGCGCCTCTTTCCCTTCGCTCGCGGCCTGCGTTGCCGTTGTCTCGCGGCCCGCGGCAGGCTTGGCGCTTGCCGGGACGGTTGCCTGAGCCGGGCGAGCGGGGGCTGTGGGGCTGATAAAGTATTGCTTGAGTTCATAGCCGCCAATCAGGACGATCACCACAAGCAGAGCGGCGAGCATGTAGACCTGGCGCTTGTTTTCTGTTCCCAGTTGCAGGGCCATGGCTATTCACCCCCCTTTCCGCGCGTCGCGGGTAGTACGGGCTCCGCTGGCGCATCCCCTTCTTGCAGCGTAGGCGGCAATCCGCTGGCCGCCGCATCAGCCGGCCGCAGCCATGTGGAGACCTTCAGCCGCAGATTCACCAGGCCCCCCTGCTGCCCCGTCAGTTGCAGGCCGCGAATGACAAAGAAGGTCTGGTTCCGCTCCACGTCGTTCACAAAGCGCATGATCTGCGGATAACCGCCGGTGATGCTCGCGTCCATCGAAATCTCTGTAAAATCGGAGCCGGGAGGGCCTTGCGTGTATTGCACTCTGGTCAGCCGGACCGGCCCCCCCAGCGCCAGCTCGCCAATGCGCGTGGCGATGGACGAATAGCTGGGCGGAACGCGCTTCAGATAGAAAGCCTGCATCTGGGCGCGGGAGTCCGCGACGCGGTTGTCCAGGCCGCGCAGCGAAACGGTTTGCAGATCCAGCGCCTTCAACTGCACCTGCTTGGCGGCCAGAGCATCGGTCGAGCTGTCGTTCGTGGCTCTCCAGTCCAGGCCAAAACGGATGGACAGGCCGATGACCGTGGCCAGCAGCACCGCAAACGCGGCGTAGTGCCACATCAGCGGGGAGGCCAGGCGTTCACGCCACAGAGTAAGTGTGCGGCTATTCATCGCGTGACTCCTGGATTGGGCTTGGAGTTGGGATTCTGCGGAAGCCTGTTCGGGACCGGGCCGGTGTAAGGCGTTCTTCCCGGCTGCTGTCCAAAGCCTGCCTGAGGCGCAGCCGGGCGCGCCGTCTGCGGAGCCGTTCTCTTGCCGGTTAACTCTCCGGCAGCCGAGGGCTTCTCTCCCTCCTGCTTTCTTTCCGCCCTGAGGTTCACATTCATCGGCGCGGCCGCGTTGTACTCGGCCAGCAGATCGAAGTTGACTCGGTTCGAGGCGCTGATTGGCTCCAGCCGCTCGTTCGGGCCGCCGGTCGATTCCGAGCTTTCGCCCACGATGCGCGGCTGCAAGAAGTGCTTCGAGCGTTCCAGGTTCTGGACCAGATCGACGGCGCGGTCGCGCGGGCCGACGACGCGCAGCTTCAGCGTAATCCTGCCCGTCTTCGCATCGCGCACCGGTTCAATGTTCGTCACCTGCACGCCGCTCGGCAGAACTCGCTCCAGATCTTCGACCGCCAGCGTCCACGAGAAGGTCTTTTCGTCGAAGAGCTTGTTGAGTTCCCCAATATGCGCCAGCAGTTGGACGTTGTCCGGCTGGCCCATCATGCTCTGATAGCCCAGCCGCTCATTGTTGATGGCGTTGATCTGATTCTGCACGCTCTGTTCCGTTGCGCGAGCATCTTCGGCCTTCTGGTGAAAGGCGTGCAGCCCCAGGCACAAGCCGAGGCCAATCACGATCAGAATGCCCATGGCGATACGCAGGCGCTTGAGCGCCGGTCTGATGTCGATGTAGGGGCGGGTGGCCAGGTTGACAGAGATATGCATTAATTTGCTCCCGCCAGCGCGCCGGTAACGCCGGCCAGGCTCATCAGATTGCCCAGCGGCGTGGCCGCCCCGGTTTCAGGCCGCGAGGCCATGTCCACCACAGTCAGATCGGGTGAGTCGATCCAGCGGGCAAAGTCTTCCGCCGAGCTGTTGCCGCCGGCGCCAGTGCCGGCAAAATACAGCAGCGCCGGACGCGCGCCGAGCTTGTCCTCATAATAGGCAGCGGCCACGGCGATGTCGCGCTGCACCTCCTGGAGGCGCTTGGCGGGATCTTCGGGCAGGTTGAGGGTCCGATAGAGCAGCAGGTCCCGGCCGTTGGTAATGCAGGTGGTCAGCGTCCTCGCGCCCAGGTTGGTGGCCAGCACCGGCTCGGCCGTGTCGACGGCCGCCAGAGCGGCCAGGCTCGTGGGCAGCACCACACCCGGCTCGTAGCCGGCCTGGCGCACCACGGCTTCGTATTCATGCAGGTTCAGTCCAGGAATCACGGCTGCCAGCACCTTGCACGAACTCTTGCCTTCGACCAGCATCTGGTAGCTCACTCCAGCCTGCTCCACATCGAAGGGAATCATCTTCCGCAGACGGAAGCGGAGAACCGAAACAGCCTCCGCCGCGCTGGCAGGCATGGAATCGAAGTCCAGCACGAAGACGCGCACCACGCTATCGGGCACGACCAGCGTCACCGAGCGCGTGCGCGGCGAAACCTGGCCCAGAACGTTGCGAATGGCGTTGGCCACCACCTCCGGCGCGTGCAGATTCTGCTCCCCGGCGCCGGAAACGAGCGCCCCCTCCGGCAGCCGCTCAAAGGCGTAGACGGGCGCGCTGCCCTGTCCCGGCGATGCCGCGGCCAGCACCCCCTGGGGCGATAGCTCCACCGCCACCGGCGGGCGGCCGCCAGCCTTGAAACCCGATTTGGCCTTGCTGAAAATCGAATTCACTATCTTGACGCCTCGATGAAGGTAACCTTGTTGATTTCCTTGAGCGTGGTCAGGCCGCGGCGGACACGGTCAATGGCCGACTCGCGCAAAAAGCTCATGCCTTCCTTCTTGGCCATCCTGCGTATCTCGGAGCTGGACTTCTTGGCCAGAATGCACTCGCGGATGGGGTCGGTCAGATCCAGCAGTTCGTGGATGGCCGTGCGGCCGCGGTAGCCGGTGCCGTTGCACTCCATGCAGCCTGCGCCCTCCTTGAATTCGAAGCCGCGCCACTCGTCAGGCTCCAGGCCGCTGACCAGAAGCTCCGCATCGCTGTAGGTGACCGTGCGCGCGCAGTCCGGGCAGATCGTGCGCACCAGCCTTTGCGCCAGAATGCAGTTCAGCGCTGACACAAAGTTGTAAACCTCCACGCCCATATTCACAAAGCGGCCCAGCACGTCCACCACGTTGTTGGCGTGGACCGTGGTGAAGACCAGGTGCCCGGTCAGCGCCGAGTTGATCGCGATCTGCGCCGTTTCGTTGTCGCGGATTTCGCCCACCAGAATCTTGTCCGGATCGTGCCGCAGAATCGACCGCAGTCCGCGGGCAAAGGTCAGGCCCTTCTTCTCGTTGACCGGAATCTGCGTGATGCCGCGAATCTGGTACTCGACCGGGTCCTCGATGGTAATGATCTTGTCCTCGTCGCTCTTGATCTCGTTCAGCGCCGCGTAGAGGGTGGTGGTCTTGCCGGAGCCGGTTGGCCCGGTGACCAGCACCATGCCATATGGCTCGCGAATATAGCGCCGGAAGCGCTTCAAATCTTCGTCCGCAAAGCCCACCACATCCAGCGTGAGCGTATGGAACTTCTCGCTCATCGATTCCTTGTCGAGCACGCGCAGCACTGCGTTTTCGCCGTAAATCGTCGGCATGATGGAAACGCGGAAGTCGATCATCCGCCCCTTGTAGCGCACGCGGAAGCGGCCGTCCTGCGGCACGCGCCGCTCGGCAATGTCCAGCTCGCTCATGATCTTGATGCGCGAGAGAATGGTCGAGTGGTGTTCGCGCGCAATCGGCGCCATCGCTTCCTGCAACACGCCGTCAATGCGGTACTTGATGTGAACCGAGTCGTCGTAGGTCTCGATGTGAATATCCGAGGCGCGCCGCTCCAGGGCGGTGAAGATGGTTGTGTCCACCAGCCGGATGATGGGGCTGATGTCTTCTTCGCTGGTCAGTTTCTCAATAGAGATGTTCTCGTCGCTTGAGTCGTCGCCGGTCAGCACGTCGAAGGTGAGCCCCTCGCTGGCTTCGTCCAGCACGCGCTGCGACTGCTCGGTCTTCTTCAGCAGTTCGGTGATTTGCGAAAGCGTGGCCACGCGCGGCGTGATGCGGTGGCCCAGCAGCCCGGCAATCTCATCGATCACCATCAACTGCGAGGGGTCGCTGACCGCGATCACCAGCGCGTCGCCCTGCTGCTCGATGGGCACAAAGTTGTAGCGGAACATCAGTTCCACCGGCACCGTGCGCAGCAGCTCGTGCTGAATCCTGAAGTTCTTCAGGTCCACGAAATCCGCGTGATAGCGCTTCGCCAGCGCTTCCGCCTGGGCGCGCTCATCCTGACTGCCGGGAACAGCTACGCCGACAGGCAGCGGAATAGCAAGCACTGGGCCTTCAGCCATGATTTACCCCTGCCCCCCGCCAGTCCCGCCCATCGAGAAAATGGGCAGATAAAGCGAGACGAGAATGAAGAGCACAACCACGCCCATGACGATGAGAATGGCCGGCTCGATGAGAGTGAGCGCCGCGGCCAGCGCCGTTGACACGTCTTCCTCGAAGAACTCGGCAACGGAGTTGAGCATCTGCGGCAGGGCGCCCGTCTGCTCGCCCACGGCGATCATCTCCGAGGCCAGATCGGGAAAGATCCCCGTCTGCGTGAGCGCCTCGGCCAGCGGCTTGCCCTCGCGCACCGTCGAGACCGAGGTCATCACCGCTCTGGAAACGTGCCGCGACGAAATCGACCGCGCCGCCGTCTCCAGCGATGGCACCAGCGGTAAACCGCCAGTCAGCAGCGTTGAAAGCGTGCGCGCGAACATCGCCACCTGGTACTTCAGCCATATCTTGCCCAGCACCGGCAACTTGATGCGGAAGCCGTCGATGAACTCGCGTCCCCGGTCGGTGATGGCGAAGCGGTAGCTGCCGTAGGCCACACTGCCGATGATCAGCAGAATCCAGAGAATGTTGTGATGCAGAAATGTGCCGAAGGCCAGCAGGTCCATCGTCATCTGCGGCAGCTTGTTGCCCATCTGGTCATAGAGAACGGCAAACTCCGGCACCACAAACACGAACATGAAAAACATCAGCCCGCCAACCAGGCTCAGCAGCACGCAGGGATAAATCAGCGAGGCCACCAGCTTCTTGCGGAAGCTGAGTGAAATGCGCTGGAAGCTGACGTACCGCTCCAGCACCTCCTGCAGGTTGCCGGAGCGCTCGCCGGCCTGCAGCGTGGTGGTGTACATCACCGGAAAACCGCTCGCCGCCTCGAAGGCCGCTGAAAGCGCATCGCCCGTCCGCACGCGCGTGCAGATATCGTCCAGTTGCGCAGCGAAGTGAGCGTTCTTCTGATTTTTGGCCAGCATCTCGATGGAGCCCAGAATCGGCATTCCCGCGCGAATCAGCGTCAGAAACTGCTGGTTGAAGATGAGAAACGTCTCCAGCTTCACCTTGCCGCGCTTCAGCATTCCCAGGCCGGAGCGAACGCGAACGGAAAAAACGTTGTAGCCCGCATGAACAAAGCGCGCGCGCAGCTCCTCGGCCGTCGCCGCCGTCTGCACCTGCTCCTGCACGTGGCCGCGCTCATCCGCCATCCGTATGATGAATTCCGCCATGCCCTTTGTCCGCCGGGTGAGTCTGAGTGAGCCTGACAGAGCGTCTGGCTTTCCTCAGGTTTTATTCTCAGGCTTAAGGTTACCAGTTCCCGCCCGCTCTTCTCGTAACAGATAGACGCGAAAGGCAGAAGCTGCGCTCAAAGCAGGTTTTCGCCGCGCCGCGCGAGGGACAAATTGAGCGCTGGGCTTTTGGCCGTCCCACATTCACCTGAGGATGGTATCCGTTGCCAGCCGCCACCGGCCCGTCAGCCCCATCTCACCCCATCACGCTGCTGGCTGCTTCCACATTCTCTCTCTGCTCTTCCAGGCTGCGCAGCAGTTCCGCCGCCGAAGCCGGCCGTCCGAACAGCCACCCCTGCCCCAGCAGCGGCATATCCTTACCCGCAAAGTAGGCCGCCTGTTCCACGGTTTCGATTCCTTCCACGATGACCTGCAGGTTCAGCGCCTCGGCGATGGCCAGGATTTGCGGCAGAATCACCACTGTGACGGCATCGGTTCCGATTGCCTGCGCAAACGACTTGTCGATCTTGATGACATCCACCGCCAGATCCTTCAGGTAGGCGAGGCTCGAATAGCCCGTCCCAAAGTCGTCGATCTGCACGCTGTGGCCGCTCTGCCGCAGTTTCCGGATAGCCTCGATGGCCACCTCACTGCGCGCCGGAGAGCCTTCGGTTACCTCGATAGCCAGCGAGTGCGCCGCAACAAAGGCCTCCTTCAGGCAGCGATCCCGCATGGGCAGAAATCTTTCGTTGGCCAGATCGCTCGCGGTCACATTCACATTGATCCGGAACTCCGGGTGCCGTTGCAGATACTGGCCAAAGTCGCTCAGCGACCTCCGTATCACCCACGCCGTCAGCTCGCCCACGAAGCCGCGTTCTTCGGCGAGGCGGACAAAAATCTCCGGGTCTACCGCGTAGCCGTCCTCATCGGTCCAGCGCGACAGCGCTTCCGCCCCCACAATTCTCCCGCTGGCCAGTTCGACAATCGGCTGATAGACAAGCTCCAGCTCTCCTCGCCGGATCGCGCGCCGCAACTGCCGGCCCATCTCACGGTCGTTCTGGTATAGAAAAAGGAAGATCAGTGCCAGCGAAAGCCCGCTCACTGCTCCCAGCGCCGTTTTCAGGGCAAGCGGGCCGCGGTCGGCCCAGAGCATCGCGGAATACGGTTCAAAGACGCTGGTGCAGAAGGTGCTGTGCGGCCAGCAAACCGTCACATATTGCAGATTGCCGAAACGCGCCTCCGCATTCCGGTCGAGAATTGCGCCAGGATTCAATATCGGCTTGCCGCCGGGCCGCACCCGCTGGCCGCTCTCTACGTCCAGCAGCGTGCTTTCATAGTCGAAGGCCGGCGGCTGCCAGCGATTCTTCGTGCTCAGATCCTCCACCACGAAGGAATCGCCCTTCTGCAGCAGAAACACCGGCCATTTCGGCGACAGATACGGCGGCACGTCGCGATAGATTCTCAGCCCGTCCCGGTCCGTGGCGATGGGCTGAAAAGAATCCGTGGGCAAATCCTTCCTGTCAAAAAGCGTTGAACATTCAATGCGCCCGCCGCGCATTCGCCCGGCGTCGCGAAGATACTCCGACTGAAGAAGAAGTCTCTGCAGGTAGCCCATCTCGGCATCCGAGCAGCGGGGAAATTTGGAAGCGTTTACTTGCGCCAGCAGCGCACTCGATTCATCCAGCAGCGATACAAACGGTCCGCCCGACAGCTTCGCCGCCTCTGTCAGCCGCTTGTCGGCCGCGCGCAGCGTCCCGGCGCAGCCCGCCACGTACCCGAATACAGCTCCCCCCAGAGTCGCCAGCAGGGTGGCCGTGACTGCGACCCACTTCCGCTTGTTGAACGCCAATGTCATTCCCGGACCTTCCGCTTATTCGCCGTGATTGTCGCCCACGGCAATCCCTTATATGGCTGGATTCCTTCTCTCCGTGCGCAAGGACCCTCATTTTGACCTTAGTTGAATTCAAATCAACGGTCAAACCCACTATCGGCAAAATGCCCCTCCTCTGAGGCAAGTCTTCGGCTTGTCATCTGGACGTAAGATGAACTCGGACCCTGGGGAACACCCTCGCTCACCCGATACTTCGCTCGTTGCCGGAAAAGCTCGGAGCACAGGAAAAGGTATAGAATTCCACGCAGACTAAATCTCCGCCTTGAAGCGCTGCCTTGTAACTGCGGAAGAGTGTTCTTTTCCAGCAAAAGCCGGCCGGAAAGCATCCGAGCGCATCAGTGGAGAGGAATGGCATTGCAGATGAGCACGCATTCCCTGGAATTGCCAGAAGCCTCGCTTCTGAAGAAGTTTGCGGTTGGCTGCCTCGCGACCCTGTTTCTGGTCCTTTTTCCGTCCCTTGCAAGCGGCCAGACGGCGCCGGAAGCTCAATCGGCCCCTGCTTCCACAGCAATCGAACAGACTCCGACCATCAACACAAACGTCGATGAGGTCTCACTGAATCTTGTCGTTCGCGATAAAAAGCACAACCTCATTCTCGACCTCAAGCCGGAGGACATCGCAGTCACCGACAACGGCGCCCCGGTCAAGCTGACCGGCTTTCACCTTGTCCACGCCGACGCGGCCGCCAGCACCGGAAACATGATTACGCTGGTATTCGACACCTTCCGCGGACCTACGGCTAAGAGCGCCCGCAGCATCGCCGACAAGGTTCTTGCGCTGCTCCCGGTAAAGGGCTATTCGTTTGCTGTTCTCGACTTCAGCGGCCGTCTCCGCCTGATTCAGGGCTTTACCGAAGATCCCAAGGCTGTCCAGGACGCCGTCCATCTCGATACCGAAAGCCAGGCCATCAGCTTGACTTCCACCCTGTCCCTCGAGATCAATATCGTGAACGACAAACAAGCCGATGAAGCCAAGACCAAGGCTGCATCCGAGGCGGAAAAGAACCTCATCGCCACCGCGCAGACGGGCGTTGACCTCTCCGGACGTCATGTGGACCTGAAAGAACGGGCACTGGCGCAGACGCTGCTGGCCGCCTTGCAGGATGCGCAGGCAATTGCCCTGGCGCAGCACACGCAGCTGAACCTGGCCGGACTGCTCGCTCTGGTCAAATCGCAGCAGCGCATCGGAGACAGAAAAGCGCTCATTTATTTCACGCTGAACCAGCAAATGAGTTTGGCCGCCAAGGAGATGCTCAAAACCATTGCCGCCGCCGCCACCAGGGCCGGAGTCAGCCTCTATATCGTCGACATGGATGCCATAGGCAACTCAAGCCAGTATCAGGAGCCCAATGCCATGCTCAACGCGCCCCCCCCGTTCGAGCCGGGCCGGGATGCTACTTCGCCTTACACCAGCACGCTGCGCATGCAGCAAGCGGATGGAACGCCCATTCATGGCGATCCCTCCGGGACCGGGTTCCAGTGGGGTCCGAAGCAGGACATCGCGGTGTTGACCGATTTCATGCGGAGCAGCGGCGAGGATAGGACCAACCCGTTTGCCGACACCAAAAGTCCTATGGCGGGTTTGGCCAAGGCCGCGGGAGGCGCTTACATCGACGCCCTCAACAACATAAAAAAGCCGCTCCAGCAGATGGTTGATGATTTGACGACCTACTATCAGGCTTCCTATGTTCCGCCTTTCAAGGAATACGACGGACAATTCCGCACCATTGCCGTCAAGCCGCTGCGGCCCAGCCTGAACATTCAAACCAGGCCAGGCTATTTTGCCGTAGCTCCCGGAGCAGAGGCTGGAATCCGGCCCTTTGAAGCGCCGCTTCTCAAAACTCTCGCCGCGCCCCAGTTGCCCTCGGACGTCAAGTTTCACGCCGCGGTTCTGCGCTTTGGCGACCTGCCCGACGGAAACACCAACACCCTTGCGGTTGAAGTGCCGCTCTCTGCCCTGGAAACAAAAGCCGGCATCCCTGCCAATCCGCCTTCCGCCCACGTTTCCATCGTGGCCCAGATCAAGGATCAAAGCGGCGTGGTCGTGGAACACCACGCGGAAGACATGAACAGGACTGGCGTGAAGGATACGCTCGCTCAAGACCCCTCCGCGGCCATCTCATTCGAGTGGCACTTCATCACCGCGCCCGGCAGCTACACCATGGAGGTTGCCGTTCTCGACCAGAACAGCGGAAAAGCCGGCGCGCAGCGCACCGCCTTCGAGATTAAGGATTCCTCCAGCAGCGTCGCCTTGAGCGACATGGTTCTCGTGCGCAAAATGGAGCGCTCCCACGGCGAGAACGAAGATCTCTTCGAGCCTCTTCGCTATGAACACCAGAGAGTGACTCCCAACATCACGGCAGAGTTGCCGGCGAATGCCAGGGACGTGTCCGTGTTTTTCATCATGCATCCCGACTCCGCCTCCAAGGAGCCGACAAAGCTGGAGATGGAACTCGTCCATAATGGCAAGCCAGGCCGGCGCACTCCGCTGCTGCAAACCGACGGCATGCACCAGGCCATTCCCTATCTGGCCAGCCTTGGCTCCGGCCCGCTTTCCCCTGGCCAATATGAAGTGAAAGCCTTCCTCAGCCAGGGCGGAAAGTCAGCCGAGCATTCGCAGACCTTCACCGTGGCCGGAACGCCTGGCGCTGAAGCTGACCACGACGACTGGCTGGGAATCGCCGGCGCCGTCATCGGCACGGATGCGGAAAGTCCCCTCATGGGAACCAGCCCCGTTGCCCCGCAGCGGATCACGATTACACCGCTTTCCAACCCGTCTCCGGCACTCTCCCAGGACGAAGCGCGCCTGCTCCTTGAGGCTGCCAGGCAGCGCGCCCTGGACTACAACGACATCCTGCCCAACTTCGTATGTACCGAAATCACCAGCCGTTCTGTCGACGCCAACGGAGACGGAAAGTGGAAGCTGAGAGACACGTTTGTTGAATCGCTCCGCTACAACGAAAAAACCGAAACACGCACCATGCAGGAAGTGAACGGCAAGACCACCAGCGTGGACCGCGATTCCATGAAGGGCGTTCTCTCAGCCGGAGAGTTCGGCGGCATTCTGCAGGCGGTCTTCCGCAACGAGTCGAAGGCCGATTTCCAATGGAAAGAAGCCGCCGCTTTGAACGGCAGCGCGGTTCAGGTCTACAACTATCGCGTTGATCGCAGCACTTCCATGTTCTCGGTAACGGGATTAAACGGCAAGCAGCTCATCGTAGGCTTCCATGGCCAGGTCTTCATCGACAGCGCCACCCGGCGCGCCCGCCGCATCACGCTGGTCGCCGACGATCTGCCAGCGGATTTTCCCACCCATGCCACGTCCATCGGTGTGAACTATGACTATGTCCCTATCAATGGACTCAAGTACCTGATGCCGGTCAGCGCCGAGCTTAAATTGAGCCAGGGACACCGCGAACTCGTGATGAACACCATGCAGTTCAAAGACTACAATCGCTTCCCGGCAAAGTGATGCTCTGCGGTTTGGCTGCCGTGGAGCATCGCTTGCTGAGGCGAAGGGATAGGTCTTCGTCAGTGGGGTGAATATCCCGCTTCTGGGATCTGGGATTCCACAAGCCCTCACAAGCCAATCACTCCGTGCCCCATCCTCGCGCATTACTTCTGGCGCAAGGGTGGGAAACCTCAAACTCTAGAACCGGCAGCTTTGAAAGCGCGCTGCCTTAACCGCCGCCGTCCGAGGCGAAATCAAAACAGCGCTTGAGCGAATCTTCCCCCGCGCCCGCTCGGCTCTGCCTCAGGGTTTCAGCAGGCCTTGCCCAGCCACTCCCGCGCGGACTTCATCGACCGGTATCTCCAGCGCGCCGATGTGGTCGCTAGCAACATCGTGAACTCCAACGCGCAAGAAGTAATTGCCTTTCACCGGAACGGCGATCTCCAGCCGCGCGGCAAGGCCCTCCTGTAGCAGCTTGCGGTAGTGCGCCTCATTCACGTTCAGCGCCGCCGTCGTCAGCAGCGAGTTCACTCTCTCGCCGGTCTGGTCATACACAAGCGTGACAAATTCGACGCTGCCATGGCGCATCCCGTTCGCCGTCTGCGTCAGGCGAAACGCGCGGGCATCGGTCTGGATCTGGACGGTATAAATACGAAACGGCTTGCCTTTGTATTCCGCTTCCAGGTAGTTGTCCACCGGCAAGGGCGCCTTGCCATTCGGCTTTACCACATTGTTGTCTACTGACAGGCTGGCCGTAAAGATGACTTCGGTCGGCGGAATGGCCCCCAGTTGCATCGAGGCCTCAAAGCCGCCCTTGGGATGCTTGACCAAAGCGCCGGCGTTCTCTGGCGCCTGAGACGTGTCCGGCGTCGCCGTCGCATCCGCCTCGGCCGAATCCTCCTCGCCGAAGGGCTTGTTGGCCGCTCTTCCCTTCTTCTTTTGCAGGTCGGCCAGCAGGCGCTGCTCCAGTTTTCCGCGGTCTACCGCGTAGTAGCCGGGCCGGTGCTGCATCCGCGCGCCGGGCTGTGCAACCGTCACCTTGATATGCCGGAACTGGCCATTCCAGCTTTTGTTGGTTGTGGCATAGGTGAGTGTGTAGTAGTTGGAGCCGTTGTTCACAATGCTGGAAAGCACTTCTTTCAGGCCGTTGGTGTTGTAGTAAGCCTTGCCGCCGGTCGCTTCCGCAATGGTGTCCAGATCCATGTGCTGGAAGGCCTGCGCTCTCTCAAAGCCCAGGTTTGCGCCCGGCCCCGGCCTGCCGTTGTTGCTGGCCGCGTATTGCGGCGGAGTTTGCAGGCCGCGCGCGTCAATCGGATAGACCGCAACCCTGCTCAGCGTCAGAGCGTCCGTCAGGTCGCCAGAGTTGTCCTCAAAAATGGTGAAGTCGTCCCTGAACGACTGGCCGAATGGACTGCTCAGCGCGTCGGAATAATAGGATGAGGGAATTGCGCCCGTCAGCCAGATCAGGTTCTTGCGGCCAGGAAATCCCGCCAGGTACCGCCCCATCATCTGGAAACCGCTATGCAGAATGTCCATCCGGGCATAGTAGTATTCCTCCCTCGTTCCCTGCATGGGCCGCAGCAGGGAGGGCTTGTCGCGCTTGCTCTTCGCCGCCTCCACCAGCAGTTGCGGATCGGTCGTGAAACCCTGGATCAAGCGCATCTGCGTATCGATCTGGAAGATGGCGACCGGCGTTCCCGGCTGCAGGTGCTTGAGGGCATCGATCAGTTGCTCGCGCAACTCCATTTGCGTTTGCAGGCCGCTATTGAGCGCATCCAGCACAATCACCGTTGAGGCATTGCTGTTCTCAACGGGCAGGAAGTTGGTGAAGGTGTTCGGCGGCAGCGCGGGTGCGGTTTTCAGCCGGGCCACTTCCTCCGCGCCCATCGGGTGATGCTCTTCCAGGTGCGTCAGCCGCTGCGGCTCGCCTTCTTCCGTCACCGCGAAGTCCGAAGCCTTCAGGCCGCTCACCGGATGGCCTGACTTATCCGTCACCACCACATCCAGCAGAACCTCTCGCGCCGTGATCGACAGCGTAGCTGCCTGCTGGCTCTCACCCAGCGGTCCTTGCGCGCTCTCCTGCGCCCGCGCCGCCATCGTCATGCAAAGCCAGCTCAGCACGACGCCCAGGCAGCAAAGCGCGCCGCCCCGCCTCTTTCCGAACTTGAAACAGAAGAATGACATATCGATTCTCCAAAACATCCCAGTCTGTCACCTTGGGGCAGACGAGTCAATTTCGCCGTATGTGCCGGAACCCGCAACGCCCCACTCCCTCCCTCTGACCCTGTATCCTGATTGCATTCCATCTTGCGGCAAAGGAGGGGCAGAATTGACGCAGGCAACGAACTGGACGATGCGCATGGGAAGGCTCGGAACGGGGTTCGGCGCGAAAATGCTTCCCCCTCTGCGCAAGCACTGGCGGCTGGCCTCGGGAAGCGCCTTATTGCTCGTCGCCGCCCTTGGCGCGCTCCTGCTTGCTTTCTCTCATCAGGGCCGTCCCGCCGCCGCGGTTGTTCCCTATCCCCATGAGCTGGCCCAGGTCAGCTTTGCCGTCGCGGGCGACGTGATTCCGCATGAGCCTGTGCGGGCCGCGGCAGCCGCTGCCGGCGAAGGCGCTCAGGGCTGGGGCGCTCTCTTCTCGGATGTGAGCGATGTCTTCAAGGGCGTCGATTTCGGCTTCGTGAATCTCGAAACCCCGGTTGCCCCTACGCATTCCCATGGTTCCAAGCCATTCATGTTCGACGCGCCCATCGCCTTGATTGACGCTCTCAAGGCCAACGGCATCAAGATCGTTTCCTCAGCCAACAATCACGTCATGGACCAGGGCTGGGCGGGCTTTGCCGAAACGCGCGAGCACCTGCGCGAGCGTGGAATGCTCTTCATCGGCTCCGGCGACACGGCGCAGAAGGCCTGGCAGCCGGTCGTCGTCGAGGCCAACGGGATCAAGGTCGGCTGGCTCGGCATGACACGCTGGCTCAACGGCAGCCGCAATCCCGACAAGGACGACCAGCCCCACGTCAACTTCTTCCCCTATCCCGGTGAATCCGGCGGCGCGCCGGGTGCGGATGAAGCGAGCGTGCTGGAAGCCGTCAAGAACGCTCGCGCGCAATGCGATTTTCTGGTGGTTTCCATTCACTGGGGCGTCGAGTATGCTCCCGCGCCAAGGCCTGAAGACGTAGAGACGGCGCACAAGATGCTCGATGCCGGAGCCTCTGTCATCGTGGGCCATCATCCTCATGTCCTTCAGCCCGTCGACACTTACCGCACACAGGACGGCCGCAACACAGTCATTTTCTACTCGCTCGGCAATTTTCTCTCCAACCAGTCCCGCACTTATGTGGATGGCCTGATGCCGGATAAGGAAGGCGACCCGCGCGACGAGATGATCGGTCTTTTCTCCGCCGTCCGCAAGGACTACGGCCCGGCCGGCATTCGCGTCGAACTGGGCCATGTGGGCGTCCTGCCCGTCTGGAGCGAGAACAACCGCAACGAGCTAGCCAGTGGCCACGCCAAGACCACGGTCATTCGCCCTGTTCTGATCGACCGCGAAATCCCGCGTTTGCAGGCAAGACTCGATGAACTGAGCAAGCTGAGCCAGTCGGCGACGCCGCTGACGGCGGAGCAGAAACAGGAATTCATCGAGGTCACGAACCAGTTGAAGCTGCTCGATGACCGCCGCAGGCTGCTCTTGGCGCGCGTTGGCGATGAGTACATCGCCGATCCGCCGAAGCAGGCCGCGAAGCCGTAAGAAATCTCCTACGCCAATAGCGGAATACCGGCAGCCAAGGCCGCTGCTTGGAGAGCTTTATCGAGGGTGGCAAGCGGAATTCGGTTACGTTGAGCTACGGCAAGATAAGCCGCATCGTAAAAAGACAGCCGATACTCCCGCGCGGATCGAAGAACTGCTTGCTCGTCCTCGACGGGGTCAACTTGAATGGGGAAAGATGAGAGCAACTCGAGATAGCGCGCAGAATCCTCAACCGTCATCCGCCGCCGCCGCTCGTTGACGACTAGAGCATTTTCACCGATAGTGTAATCTGTGTATGGCGAAACTCCGGCGACGCGAGAGCTATGGCGCGAGCCTATGAGGATGATTTGCGGCGGAAGTTATTGGCGGCCCGA
>Ga0255348_1000321_pt1 | contig 22090 bp, 18 predicted proteins | sample CBST25v5metaG_FD_189945 | JGI IMG/M metagenome (GOLD analysis project Ga0255348, IMG submission 189945) | Peat soil microbial communities from Stordalen Mire, Sweden - C.B.S.T-25.v5 | ecosystem: Environmental > Terrestrial > Soil > Wetlands > Peat | place: Sweden: Norrbotten County, Stordalen... | reverse complement strand
ACAGACCAGATAAACCACCCAGGTTGCCGAATTTCGACTGGTTTTCGACTTGATTCTGATCGAAAACGACGAGATATTTCTATGTCTTCGTGATCACTACGGAATCAGGCACCTGTGCAGAGGTTCCCTAGCAGATGTGCTTCAGGGTTAGCACAACATTTGTAGTACGTTTCCAAATCGATGCAAATGCCTAATCGATATATATATCGCGCAGTCGATTGATGCCCGATAGATGTTGCCTGTCGATCATGCATGGCCTTTCGACGAAATCTGATTTCCTCAAGTAATCGTAGTTTCGGCCGGGTTTTGGACAAGGGGACGGGGACGCCAGCACGGCTAGAATCAGGGTAGCCATGACCGAATTCACGCATCTGCATTTGCATTCCGAATACTCGCTGCTGGACGGGGCGAACGACCTGAAAAAGCTGACCAGCCGGGTGGCGGCGATGGGGCAAACGTCCGTCGCGATGACCGACCACGGGAATATTTATGGGGCAGTGCATCTTTTCGACGCGGCCAAGGCGACGGGGGTCAAGCCGATTCTGGGCTGCGAGCTTTACGTGTGCAAGGCGGAGGATCACCGCGCCGAGGCGCAGAACGACCACTACAACCATCTGATTGTGCTGGCGGAGAACGAGGAGGGCTACCGGAACCTGATACGGATCACTTCGGAGGCCTCGCTGCACGGCTTCTACCGCAAGCCGCGCATCTGCAAGCAGTACCTGGCGGAGCACGCCACAGGCCTGGTGGGGATGTCGGCGTGCCTGTCGGGCGAGGTGGCCGAGAACCTGACGGCGGGAAACTACGACGCGGCCAAGGCGACGGCGCTGCAGTATCAGGACATCTTCGGCAAGGGCAATTACTACCTGGAGATTCAGGACCAGGGACTGGAACAGGAGCGGAGGATTCAGAACGACCTGTTCCAGCTGGAAAAGGAACTGGAAATTCCGCTGGTGGCGACCAACGACTCGCACTACCTGTGCGGCGAGGACTCTCACGCGCACGAGGTGATGCTGTGCGTGCAGACGGGCTCAAAGGTTCACGACGCGAATCGCTTCCGCTTTGACTCAGACCAGTTTTTTGTGAAGAGCGGCGACGAGATGGCGCGGCTGTTTCCGGATTCGCCGGGAGTTCTGGCGCGGACGATGGAGATTGCCGAGCGGTGCAACTTCAAGCTGCACAAGGTGGCCAATCCCTGGCCTCAGTTCGCGGTGCCCGAGGGGTACACGATCGACAGCTATTTCGAGAAGATCTGCCGCGATGGCTTCAAGAAGCGGATGGAGACGGCGGTGCGGCAACTGGAGGAGCGCGGACAACTGCGCTCGACGCTGGAGCAGTACCAGACGCGGCTGGATTACGAAATCGGCATCATCAAGCAGATGAAGTACTCGGGCTACTTCCTGATTGTGTGGGACTACATCCAGTACGCGCGGGATCACGGGATTCCGGTGGGACCGGGACGCGGCTCGGGAGCCGGGTCGCTGGCGACCTACTCGATGGGAATCACGAACATCGATCCGCTGCAAAACGTGCTGCTGTTCGAGCGATTTCTGAATCCGGAACGCGTGTCGATGCCTGATATCGACGTCGACTTCTGCATGAACCGGCGGGGCGAGGTGATCGACTATGTGACTCGCAAGTATGGGCGCGAGCAAGTGGCGCAGATCATCACCTTCAACACCATGGCGGCCAAGGGGGCAATCAAGGATTGCGGGCGGGCTCTGGACATGCCATACGGGGAGGTGGACCGCATCGCAAAGCTGATTCCGGGGACGGTTGGAATCACCATCGACGAGGCGCTCAACCAGGTTCCGGAACTGAAGAAGGCATACGCCAGCGAAGCGCCGGTCAAGGAACTGATTGACACGGCAAAGAAGTTGGAAGGGCTGACGCGCGGGTCGGGGGTTCACGCTTCGGCGGTGGTGATTGCGCCGCGGGCGCTGACCGAGTTGGTGCCGCTGGCCAAGACGAAGAACGACGAAATCGTGACCGCCTACGACATGAAGTCGATCGACAAGATGGGCCTGCTGAAGATGGACTTCCTGGGGCTGACGACGCTGACGGTGATCGACGATTGCCTGAAGCTGATCGAGCAGAGCCGGGGAGAAAAGCCGGACATCGAGGCGATTCCGCTGGACGACCAGGAGACATTCGAGAAGGTGTTTCAAAATGCGCTGACCTCGGGCGTCTTCCAGTTCGAGTCGAACGGAATGCGGGACATGCTGCGGCGCTACAAGCCGGACAAGATCGAGGATCTGACGGCGCTGACGGCGCTGTTCCGTCCGGGGCCAATCCAGGGCGGGATGACGGACGACTTCATCGAGCGCAAGTGGGGACGGCGCAAGGTGGAATATGCGCTGCCGGAGATGGAGAAGGTGCTCAAGGAGACGCTGGGGGTGATCGTCTACCAGGAGCAGGTCATGCAGATTGCGAACGTGCTGGCCAGCTACAGCCTGGGCGAGGCCGACCTGCTGCGCCGGGCGATGGGCAAGAAGAAGCCCGAGGAAATGGCCAAGCAGCGGGACCGCTTCATGAGCGGCGCGGCGGCGCTGGGACATCCGAAAGACGTTGCCGGGGAAGTCTTCGACCAGATGGAGAAGTTTGCCGGGTACGGCTTCAACAAGTCGCACTCGGCGGCCTATGGGCTGGTTTCGTACCAGACGGGCTACCTGAAAACGCATTACCCGGTGGAGTTCATGGCGGCGCTGCTGACCTCGGAGACTTCGAAGCCGGAAAACGTGGTGAAGTATATCGGCGAGTGCAAGGAGATGGGGATCAACGTCGAGCCGCCGGACGTGCAGGTCTCAGGCGCGCAGTTTACGCCGCATGGAGAGGCGATCCGCTTTGGGCTGGCGGCGGTGAAGAACGTGGGCGGGAACGCGATCGAGTCGATTCTGAAGGCGCGCGAGGAGGCGGGCGGGCGCTTCAAGAGCTTCTGGGAGTTCTGCGAGAAGGTTGACCTGCGTTTGATGAACAAGCGGGTGATCGAGTCGCTGATCAAGGCCGGCGCGATGGACTCGCTGGGCAAGCGGGGGCCGCTGATGGCCGCCGTGGACAAGGCGATGGAGCGCGCGCAGAAGGCGCAGAGAGACGCGGATCAGGGACAGGCCGGGCTGTTTGGGCTCTTCGATGAAGCTCCCAAGGCGGGACGCGGAGGCGCGGAGGTGGGCGACGACCTGCCGAAGGCGCCCGACTGGGAAGAGGGCGAGCGGCTGGCCAAGGAGAAAGAGGTTCTGGGATTCTTTGTGTCAGGGCATCCGCTGGACAAGTACGCCGAGAAGCTGCGCAACCTGACGGGCGTGATTCCAGTTGCCGATGCGCTGGAGCGCACGCCTCCGGAAAGGCGCTGGGGCGCGCCGGCCGACCCGGCTGACGACATTCTGGTGGCGGGAATGATTCTGGGACTGCGGGTGCAGAAGAGCAAGCGGGATCAGAAGCAGTATGCGCAGGCGTCGCTGGAAGACGCGACAGGAAAGATCGACGTGATCTGCTTTTCGCGGGAGTACGACCGGCTGGCGGGATCGCTGAAGATTGAAGCGCCGGTGCTGGTCAGGGGCGTGCTGATGGGCGACGGGGATGCGGCGCCGAAGATTTCCATCAGTTCGATTCAGGCGCTGGAAGATGTGCAGGTGAAGTTGCCGACAGGAGTGCGCATCCGCATCAATCTGGACCACGCGACAGAAGAGATGCTGGCCGGGCTGAAAAGCGCGGCGGAGGCGGCGCCGGGACCCGGCAAGGTGATGCTGCAGATGGAAAAGAAGGACGAGTACGCAGTCATCCTGGAACCGGAAGGCATGAGCGTGGCGGCGGATCGAGGCTGGGTGGAACGGGTCGAAGCGCTGGTGGGCAAGGGAACTGTGCAGGCGCTGGGATAGCGCCGTGGTGTGTCGAAGTTTCATCGTGCTATGGCAGCATGAATTGGCAATCCGCCATGAACGGGCGTGGACCGGGAGGTCCGCGCTACATTTCGGAGTGAAGGACTACGCCTGGGGAGAACGCAACAGAGCGCGGCAACGTTCGCCCAAGGTCGGCAGTTCCGGACATTCGAAATAGACCTGGCGATTGAGGGCCATCAGCAACTGCACGGCCTGCATCTGCGGATCGGATGGGGAATAGTCGATGCCCTGATGCAGAAATTCGTCGGTCAGGTATTCGATGGCGTGGCCGAGAACGCCCAGCGCGCGGCCGGCCTCGGGCGTGATGCGGCGGCGGCGGTTGGAGAGCACGCGGGCACTGGGAAAGGCCGATACTGAGGCCGGCATCGCGAAACCGGTTGTGATTGAGGCTGCCATGTTTTCTATCCTCTCTCTCTTCTTCGACACAAAGAGCGAATTCGTTCAATTACGAAAGTAATGTGTCCCAAAAGTGAACAGAGTGCTCTCGATATATGTCACTTTGGGAGATGAAGATTAGCAGTCCTGGGTTGCCTCAGTTCTGTCACGACTCGGCCCGCGGCGAGTTGAAAGAGGGAATCCAGCAGGAATTGCCGCGGACGGAAGCTCCAATTCTCGCGAGATGGATTTTGGCCGGGGAATTCCTAGAGAGCATCTCATAGGACGAAGGAATGATCTGCAAACGGAGGCTTGACGGAACGACGCTGAAAACCTAACCTCAATCCAGCATTCTGTTGCGGCCGAGCCGCCTGCGGCTTGGCTGGGTCAGGTGCAATTCCCCGGTAATCCCGGTATCTGTGGACTGGGCAAAGATGATTCCGTATCACTGGCAATATCTTCCTCTGTTGCTGCAAATCCTGGCGACCTTCGGGCTGGGAGCGGGAATGGTGTCGGCCTCGTGGTTTGTCGGACGGCATCGCAATAACCCGACGAAGCTGTCCGCATACGAATGCGGAGTCGATCCCGTGGGCAATGCAAGGGGACGGCTCAGCGTGCGATTCTACATGGTTGGCATGCTGTTTATTTTGTTCGACGTGGAAGTTGTTTTCCTGATGCCCTGGGCGGTGATTTACCGAAAGCTGCCGGCAATCACCGGCTCCCGGTTCTTCGGCTTCTGGGAGATGGTGATCTACCTGGGCTTTGTGGCCGTGGGGCTTTACTACATCTTGCGCAAGGGCATTCTGAACTGGAGCCATGACAAGGCGGACCTCTAGCATGAGCGAAGGGCTGAACAACACACTGACGGGCAGGGCCGCTGTTCTGGAGGGCCTTCCGGGGCATCCGGCGGTCAAAGCCATCCTGGCCTGGAAGCCCGAGGCTCTGGTGGACGCGAAATTTGACCGGGGTGAGCTGACCTTGACCATCCTCGCCGAAGAGATTCACTCGGCTGCCGCCACGGTGCGGGCGGCGGGCTACAACTTCTTCGAGGATTTGACCGCGGTCGACTGGTTCCCTTCCTCGCCGCGCTTCCAACTGAGCTATCAGATCCTGTCGCATTCCTATAAGGAGTACATACGGCTTTGCGTTCTGCTGGACGGAGAGAGTCCGGCGGTTGACTCGATCACGCCAGTGTGGCCGGGCGCCAATTTCTATGAGCGCGAGGTCTTCGATCTATTCGGGGTGCGCTTTGAGGGACATCCCAACCTGCGGCGCATCATGATGCCGGACGACTGGCTGGGGTACCCAATGCGCAAGGACTATCCGGTGGAGGGATATCGCTAAATGCCCGAACCGATTGGCACCCCACTTCTCGAAGTTCCCGTGGCCGAAGGCGCGCGCGATCAGCACATGGTGCTGAATATGGGGCCGCAGCACCCGTCGACGCACGGAGTTCTGCGCTTGGTGGTCGAACTGGACGGCGAGATTGTGGTGCGGCTCTACCCGGAGATTGGCTACCTGCACACCGGCATCGAGAAGACCTGCGAGGCGAAGTTTTATCAGCAGGTGGTGCCGCTGACCGACCGCATCGATTACCTCAGTCCGATGGCCAATAACCTCTGTTATTGCCTGGCCGTGGAGAAATTGCTGGCTCTGGAAATCCCCGAAAAGGCCCAGTGGCTGCGGGTGCTGCTGTCGGAGTTCACGCGCCTCAATTCGCATCTGGTGTGGCTGGGCACGCACGCCATGGATGTTGGGGCGCTGACCGTCTTCCTTTACACCTTCCGCGAGCGCGAAGAGATTCTGAAGATTATAGAAGGCTTGTCCGGCCAGCGGATGATGACCAGCTACATCCGCATTGGCGGCCTGGCACTGGAGCCACCGCTGGACTTTTTCGACCGCGTGCAGGGATTCATCCGCACCTTTCCGCAGAAGATCGATGAATACGAGAATCTTTTGACAGGCAACCCGATCTTCAGGAATCGCTTGAAGGGCGTGGGCTATCTATCGGCAGCGGATGCCGTTGCGCTGGGCGTGACGGGCCCGTCGATGCGCGCTTCGGGCGTGGACTTCGATCTGCGCCGCGACATGCCCTACTCCAGCTATGAGAAGTTTCCGTTCAAGGTGCCTATCTCGACGGATGGCGACTGCTGGGCGAGGTACGAGGTCAGGCTGGTCGAGATGCGCGAGAGCGTGAAGATGATTCAGCAGGCGCTGGATGGGATGCCGGAGGGCGAGATCAAGGCCGACGCGCCGAAGATTGTGCTGCCGGACCGGGAAAAGATGAAGACGCAAATGGAGGCGCTGATCCATCACTTCAAAATCGTGACGGAGGGGTTCGCGGTTCCAGCCGGCGAGGTCTATCAGTGCATCGAATCGCCGCGCGGGCAGATGGGTTACTATGTGGTCTCGGACGGTACAGCCAAGCCCTACCGCGTCCACATGCGCAATCCGACCTTCGCCACGTTGCAGGCGCTGGAAACGATGTGCAAGGGCCGGATGCTGGCCGATGTGGTGGCTGTGATTGGTTCCATTGACATTGTGCTGGGGGAAATCGACAGGTGAAAGAGAAGGGGGACTCTTTTGATTGACTACGCGAAGCTTGCTGACAGAGCAAGAGCCAAGCAGGACGCCGACAATCTGGCCACACAAAGGCATAAGGAATTGAGAGCGGACCGGTGCTCTTTTTTTGAACGAGTGAAAGTTCATCTCCTCGAGGAAATGAACAAGGCGAATGTGGAACTGCGCAAGAGGAAAGCCGCCATTTTTGATCAGTATCAGTTGCCAGGTTTCGCAGACGAGGTTTTCATCACTTATGGAACCGATTCGCTCTGCAGAGTGGGCCTTGGAATTCTGGGAGGAGGATGCCGAATCACGGCTATTATCAGCGGCCCGCCGAACGGGTACGAAATCTCGCGGAAGGAGTATGTCTGCAATGAGCAGCCGGTGGAATGCAAGGAGGTACCGCCTGCCGGCGAAGACCCGTCACCGGCAATTCCATCATGTCCGGACGCAATTGCAGCGGATGTCATTGAGGGCATTCTTATTGGCAAATTCGCATAAGTTTGTTTTGATTCTATGTAGCGGCGCGAAGATCGACGGAGTGTAGTGCTGGAGTTGATGCAATGAGCGATGAAACGATGACCATTTTTTCGCCTCATCTGGCGGCGCGGCTGGACGCGCTGGCGGCAAGGTACCCGGTCCGCCGCTCGGCGCTGGTTCCGATGCTGCTTTATGCGCAGGATGAGATCGGCTACGTTTCCCAGGCGGTCATTGCCGAGGTGGCCGAGCGCATCGGGATCACTGAGCTGGAGGTGCGCAATGTGGCCAGCTATTACTCCATGCTGCATTTCAAGCCGGTGGGCAGGTACAAGGTGCAGGTGTGCACCAGCATCAGTTGCGCGTTGCGAGGGGCCGACGAGCTCTACGAACGGTTTCAGAAGGAGTTGGAGCTTGGCGCGGAGGGCGTAACGGCTGACGGGATCTTTTCTCTGGAGAAGGTCGAGTGCATCGGAGAGTGCTCCTGGGCGCCGGCCATTCAGGTCAACTACGACTTCCACGAAGAGCTGAGTCCCGCGCACGTTCCCGGCATTCTGGCCAGTTATCGCGGGAAAGCCGGGGTCCCCGGTGGCGGGTCTTTGCCACCGGGGTGGGAAGCGCTGGTAGGAGAAAAGACACCCCATGCCTAGGCTGGTCTCCCATCCCGATGAAGTGAAGATTGTCTCGCGGCGCTTTGGAAAGGGCGCGGCGAGCATCGACCGCTATCTGGAACTGGGCGGCTACGAATCGGCCCGGAAATGCCTGAAGCAGGGACCGGAGTGGATTATCTCCGAGATGAAGGCCAGCAACCTGCGCGGACGCGGGGGGGCAGGCTTCCCGACGGGGCTGAAGTGGTCGTTTGTGCCCAAGCAGAACGCCAAGCCGAAGTACGTACTGGTGAACGGCGACGAGAGCGAACCGGGAACCTGCAAGGATCATCTGATTTTCCAGCACGATCCTCATGCTGTCATAGAAGGCACGATTATCGCGGGGCTGGCCATCGGCGCGAAGCTGGGCTTCATTTATCTGCGGGGCGAATACCGCGGCCTGCTGGAGATTATGGAAAAGGCCGTCGCCGAGGCCTATGCCAAGGGCTTTCTGGGCAAGAAGATCTTCGGGACGAGTACGGAGTTTCAAATCATCACGCATACCGGCGCGGGCGCGTACGAGGTGGGCGAGGAGTCGGCGCTGATGGAGTCGCTGGAAGGCAAGCGAGGGATTCCGCGCATCAAGCCTCCCTTCCCTGCCCTCGTCGGCGTCTATGGCGGGCCGACGGTCATCAATAACGCGGAAACCATCGCTGCGGTGCCGCATATCATCGCTATGGGCGGGGTGGCTTTTGCGGCTGCTGGCTCGCCGGGCAACGGCGGGACGCGGTTGTTCTCGATCAGCGGCCATGTGGAGCGGCCCGGCGTTTACGAACTGCCGATGGGCTACAACCTGAAGAAAATGATTTACGAAGTGGCCGGGGGAGTGAGGGGCGGGCGCTCGCTGAAGGCCGTCGTTCCCGGAGGGTCTTCGACGCCGGTGCTGCTGCCCGAGGAAATCGACATCGGCATGGATTTTGACCAGGTGGGCAAGGCAGGCTCGATGCTGGGCTCAGCCGCCGTCATTGTGATTGACGACGCGACCTGCATGGTCGAGTTCGCGCTTAGGACGATCAGCTTTTATCAGCACGAAAGCTGCGGATGGTGCATTCCCTGCCGCGAAGGAACAGACTGGCTGAAGAAGACGCTGACGCGCTTCCACGCGGGATTTGGTGAGACCAAGGACATCGACAATATGCTGTATTTGGCCGAGAACATGATGGGGCGGACCTTCTGCCCGCTGGGCGACGCGGCGGCGATGCCGATAGTGGCGTTCGTGAAGAAGTTTCGCGGGGAGTTTGACGAGCATCTGGGCGGGAAGGGGTGCCCGTTCGCCAAGCCGGCGGAGTTGGTGGTGGTGTGATGGGCTTTAGCCCGTACATCGAGGTCAGAAGTAGTTGTGGGCTTTAGCCCCTGAGGGAAGTCTCTCGGTGCAGTTATCGCCCCCCTCAGCGGCTAAAGCTGAAAATCAAACTCGGCTCTGGATGTAGCGTAACAAGGAAGCTATGGCAGACTCAACAACCACAGTAGAGGGAAAGACGCTGACGTATCCCGCTGAAGCTGAGAACACTGTAGGAGACAGACCGTGACGCCGCCAGAATTGGTTCGCATTCTTGAAACCGGTGGCTGGTATTGCACGGGCCAAACGGGAAGTCACCGGCACTATCGTCATCCAATCAAACAGGGATTGTTGGTTGTGCCGATGCACGCGGGGAAGGAAATCGGGAAAGGGCTACTGCACAGTATCCTTAAGAAAGCAGGGTTGAAATGACGCGAGAATACCTGGTGGTATACGAAAAAGGCGCGCAGAACTGGAGCGCATTTTCTCCAGACCTGCCTGGATGCGGCTCGCTCGGCGATGCGCTGGATGACACCCGCGCGAATATGCGCGATGCGGTAGAGTTATTTCTGCAGGAAACCGCCAAGGCTGGCGAACCAATCCCGGAAGCAACGGCGACCACAGTCAATATTGACGAATTCGATCCGAGCCACGAGACCAAGGAGTATTTCATCGAGTGGCTCCCGGTAAGCCTTCCCCATTCGGTTGAATTCACGGAAGAAAACCAGGCCGCGTAGGAACAAATGGCAGACGTAACAATCACTGTCGATAACAAGAAGATTACGGCGCCCGCGGGGACGCTGCTGATAGACGTTTGCCGTAAAGCCGGCATCGAGATTCCGGCCTTCTGTTCCTATCCTGGACTGAGCCCGCAGGCGGCCTGCCGGATGTGCCTGGTGCGTCAGGAGAAGGTGGGCAAGCTGCAAACAGCCTGCACGACGGCGGTCGCCGAAGGCCAGGTTTTCATTACCGATTCGCCGGAGATCACGCAGGCGCGCAAGGCGATGCTGGAACTCCTCTTGGGCAATCACCCGCTGGACTGCCCGGTCTGTGATGCGGGGGGCGAGTGCGAACTGCAGGACATGGTCTTCAAGTACGGCGCGGGCGAAAGCCTGTACGCAGAGGCCAAGGAGCATCGCGAAGAGCAGCAGTGGTCGCCGGCGGTTTTTTATGACCGGCCGCGCTGCATTCTCTGCTACCGCTGCATCCGCGCCTGCGGCGAGGGGATGGACGTGTGGGCGCTGGGAGTGCAGAAGCGCGGCGTCAACTCGACGATTGCGCCCAACGGCGGAGACCGGCTGGACTGCGAGCAGTGCGGCATGTGCATCGACATTTGCCCGGTGGGCGCGCTGACCAGCGGGTCTTATCGATACAAAACCAGGCCGTGGGAGATGAACCACGTGTCGACCGTCTGCACGCATTGCGCGGACGGCTGCAAGGTGACGCTGGGCGTGCGGCAGGTGAACCAGGGCTCCGAGATTGTGCGCGCCGACAACCGCGACAGGAGCGGAATCAACGGAGAGTTTCTCTGCGCCAAGGGGCGCTTCGGATTCGACTTCTTGGCGAGCCCGGAACGGCTGACCACGCCTCTCGTGCGCAACGGTGAGGGCAAGCTGGAGCCGGCCACATGGGAGCAGGCGCTGCGGCTGGCGGCGGACAAATTGAAGGCGGTGCGCGACGCAAGGGGCGGCGAAGCGATTGGCGTCATTGGCTCGAACCAGACGACGAACGAAGAGAATTACCTGCTGCAAAAATTCGCGCGGACCGTGCTCGCGACGAACAATATCGACCACGAGCGGACGACCGATTACGCGGCTTTTGCGCGGGCGCTGGCCGGGCACAAAGGGGCGGCGGCGAGCCTGCGCGAGATCGCGACGGCGCCGGCGATTCTGCTGCTGGGCGGAAACCCGACCGAAGAGCATCCGCTGCTGGCCTGGATGCTGCGCACCAACGTGCGGCTGAACCACGCCCGGCTCTACGTGGCGAATGCCAAGGCCATCAAGCTGGAGCGGCAGGCCAGGGTAACGCTGCGGCTCACCGCGGACGGCCACGCTTCGCCCTTTGTTTATGCGGACGGCAGCTATGTGACGCAGGACAACACAGCCTTCCGCGACGCGCTGCTGGCCGAGGAGTCGCTGCTGGTGATTTTTGGCGCTGAATACAGCGGCCAGGAGCTGGTTGATTTCGTGGCCTGGGGTTTGAAGCAGGGCAATGTGCGTTTTGCCTATCTGGGCGATAGAGCGAACTCACGGGGCGCGGCGGATATGGGATTGCTGCCGGAACTGCTGCCGGGCTATGTGCCGGTCACGGCTCCGGGCGCCTTTGCCGCGGAGTATCCGGGACTGCCAACCGCGCCGGGCAAGACGCTGCCGGAGATTTTCGACGCGGTCGGCAAGGGAGAGATGGGCGCATTACTGGTGGTTGGCGCCGATCCGGTCAAGAAACACGAAGTGGACCCGGCGGCACTGAAGAATGCTTTTGTCATTGTCCAGGACCTCTTCCTCAGCGAAACAGCGGCGCTGGCCGATGTGGTGCTGCCAGCGGCGAGTCTCTACGAAAAGACCGGCACGGTGACGAACACCTACGGCGACGTGCAACTGGCGCAGAAGGTCTCGGACCGGGCAGGCGTCAAGCCGGATTTCGAGATTTTGGTGAGTCTGGCAGGCGCTATGGGCGCGGATGTGAAGGCGCTAGTGCCCTTTGGCAAGGGCGGCGTCACGGCTGACCTGGGCCAGTCGCGCGGCGCGCAAGCCGGCGAAGCCGACAGACATGCGGTATGGCTGGCGGCCAACGGGCTGGAGCTGAAGACGAGCCCCTTTGATCCGCTGGCGGTGCTGGACGAAATTGAACGGCTGGTTCCGGGTTACGCGCTGGATCGCATGGAGCTTCTTGGAGGAAACGATGTGCCGACCGAGCCGGGCTTTGCGCCGGTTGCGGAGCTGACCGGGCAAGGACAGATCACACCGGCTCACGATGGATTGTTTACCTCCGGGACGCTGGGCGAACGCAGCTTGGTGCTGAAGGAATTGGAACGGCATCAAGCGCCGAAGCTGGTGAAGATACGGGTTGGGAAGTGAGAGGCGCGGTTGAGGTTCGAGGTTTCCCACCCTTTTCGCAAAGGGCGCGAAAAGGATGGGGCACGGAACGGAAGTGCAGACGAACAGAGAGGCGCGGTTGAGTTTGTGGTTTCCCACCCTAGCCGCAAATACAAAGACGCGGCGAGGGTGGGGCACCCAGCGATTGTGGGTAGATGGAACACGAGAGATTGTCGATTGGGAGAGAAAAGCAAACGCCGGTCCTTCGACTCGCGTTGCTCGCTCAGGATGACAATCTAGTTGGAATACCGGATGACAAGTTTCAAGAACATTGCAGGATGGCGGCGGTAAGAAGAGAAGAGGCTGAAGAGCAGTGACGATCTGGCAGTTCATATTGTGGAGCGTGCTGAAGGTGGCCGTGGTGACAACGGTGTTTCTGACCGCTGTTGCCTACACCGTGCTGCTGGAACGCAGGCTGCTGGGCCACATTCAGAATCGCTGGGGACCTACGCGCGTGGGTCCGTTCGGCCTGTTGCAGCCGCTGGTGGACGGGGCCAAGTCCTTTCTCAAGGAGGACATCATCCCCACCGGCGTCTACAAGCCGCTCTATGTGCTTGCTCCGGTTCTCTCTCAGGCCTGCGCGTTGAGCGCGATTGCCGTGATTCCCTTCGGCGAGCCCATCTCGATTGCGGGCGGACCGCAACTTTTCCAGCTTGCCGACGTGAGCATCGGCCTGCTGGTGATTCTGGGCCTGACCTCGATGGGCGTCTATGGAGTCGCGCTGGCCGGATGGTCGTCGAACAGCAAGTATTCGCTCTTCGGCTCGCTGCGCTGCTCGGCGCAGTTGATCAGCTATGAACTGGCGCTGGGTCTCTCGGTGGTGGGCGTCGTGATGCGCGCCGGAACGCTCAATCTGCGATTGATTGTGGAGCAGCAGGCAACCGAAGGAATGCTGACATGGAACATCTTCGGCGGATTGCAGTTCGTGGCTTTCTGCATCTATGTAATGGCAGCCTTTGCGGAGACCAACCGAGCGCCTTTCGACCTGCCCGAGGCGGAAAGCGAACTGACCGGCGGCTATCACACCGAATACAGTTCGATGAAGTTCGCGATGTTTTTCATGTCCGAATACGGCAACATGATCAACGTGGGCTGTGTGGCGACGCTTTTGTTTCTGGGCGGCTGGACGAGTCCCTTCGGCGACCTGATTCCTCCGCCGCAAAACCTGGTGATCCATGCGCTGTTTCCCATTTTCTGGTTTGTGCTCAAGGTTTTCTGCTTTCTGTTTCTGTATATCTGGGTGCGGGGCACGCTGCCGCGCTTCCGTTATGACCAATTCATGAACCTCGGCTGGCGATACCTGGTGCCGCTGGCGATGCTGAACATTGTGGCGACAAGCCTGTGGCTTGCATTTCGCTGACAGTGTGTTTCAAAGAGTTCGATTTCGCCGGATTTGCCTCATGTGGAATCCGGCAACAAGACGGATTCCATGCAGTTGGGGGTTCGAGAATGTTGATTTTGAAACACGCTCATTTACAATCGGGCTTGCTTAGTGGGATGAAACGATGCACCTAATCCTGTTTTTCGTGTTTGCCGGATTCTGCCTGGCGGGAGCGATCAACCTACTCGTCCAGAGCCATCCCATCGCCAGCGCTCTTTCGCTGATTGTGGTGATGACCTCGCTGGCAGTGCTTTACCTGATGCTGGGCGCGGAGTTTCTGGCGGCGGCGCAGGTGATCGTTTACGCCGGAGCGATCATGGTGCTGTTCACCTTCGTCGTGATGCTGCTGAATGCGGGGCGCGAGGCGCGCACGCGAAGCAGCCACGCGGCGTGGGTGGTGGGATTCCCGGCGGCGGTCACCATTCTGGCCGTGATTGCCACAGTGATTCTGCATTTGCAGAAAATGGGCGTGGCGAGGCTGAGCGACGGCATCACCTCCACCGCTGAGTTGGGCACGGTGCTTTTCACCAAGCTGCTGCTGCCGTTTGAGGTCACCTCTGTGCTGATTTTGATTGCGATCCTGGGCGCGGTGGCGCTGGCGCGGCCCGGCAACGGAGATTCGGAAAGCGATGGAGAAAGGACGGCGGGCAAATGAATTCCTTTTTCTCGCAGGAAGTTCCGCTCTCCTGGTATCTGATGCTGAGCGCGATTCTGTTTTCGCTGGGCGTGGTGGGATTCCTCATCAAGCGCAACCTGATCACCATGTTCATGTCGATTGAGCTGATGCTCAACGCCGTGAATCTTTCGTTTGTGACCTTCGCCCATCAGTGGAGCGCGGTGAAGGGGCAGATCTTCGTCTTCTTCGTGATGGTGGTGGCCGCGGCGGAAGCTGCCGTGGGACTGGCCATCATCATTGCCGTCTTCCGCGCGCGCGCAACTTTGGCCGTCGACAGAATCGACCTGATGAAACTATGAACGTGTATCTTTGGCTGATTCCGCTTTTGCCCTTCGCGGGATTCCTGATCAATGGAATCCTGGGACGGCGGCTGCCTAAGTGGCTGGTAACGACGGTAGCGCTGCTGGCGCCGCTCGGCTCTTTCTTGGTCGTATTTGTCACTTTCAAATTCAGCATTCCTCAACCGAACAATCTACATATTCCATACAATTGGCCCTATTTCGGTCTCCCATGCACCGAATCACTCGGCCAATGGATTAGTGCTGGCCTGCTGCACGTGGACTTCAGCTTCGTGCTCGACCAGCTTTCGCTGGTGATGCTGCTGGTGGTCACCGGCGTCGGCTTTCTGATCCATGTTTACTCGGTCGGCTACATGAGCGACGACGAGGGGTACGCGCGCTACTTTTCTTACTTAAATCTGTTTCTCTTTTTCATGAGTGTATTAGTTCTGGCCGGCAACGCGCTGGTGATGTTCATCGGCTGGGAGGGAGTTGGCCTGGCGTCGTATCTGCTGATCGGCTTCTACTTCCAGAAAAAGTCGGCGACGGACGCGGGCAAGAAGGCCTTCATCGTTAACCGCATTGGCGACGTTGGATTTCTGATCGCGATGTTTCTGCTGGTTGCCAACTTCGGCACGCTGACCTTTAGCGAGATTGCCACCAAGCTCGGCCAAGACCCCGGCTGGCAGGGCGGCGTGGTCACCGTCATTGGCCTTTGTCTCCTGTTAGGCGCGGCGGGCAAGAGCGCGCAGCTTCCGCTCTATATCTGGCTGCCGGACGCGATGGAAGGCCCGACGCCGGTTTCGGCACTGATTCACGCGGCAACGATGGTCACGGCGGGCGTCTACATGATCGCCCGGATGCATGTGTTGTTCAACCATTCGCCTTTCGCGCTGGGCGTGGTGGCGACGGTGGGCGCGGCGACGGCCATTTTTGCCGCCACCATCGCTCTGACGCAGAACGACATCAAGCGGGTGCTGGCCTACTCGACGATTTCGCAGCTTGGCTACATGTTCATGGCCTGCGGCGTGGCGGCATATTCCGCGGCGATCTTCCACCTGGTAACGCACGCTTTCTTCAAGGCGCTGCTCTTTTTGGCCGCGGGCGCGGTGATTCACTCGCTAGGTGGCGAGCAGGATTTGCGCAGGATGGGCGGGCTCTGGAAGAAGCTGCCTGTCACTTTTGCTGTTACGACGATAGGCGTTCTGGCTATCGCCGGATTTCCTCCCTTCGCCGGATTCTTCTCAAAGGACGCGATTCTTTACGCGGCTTTTTTGCAGGGACCGAACGGGCGCTTGCTGTGGGCCGTGGGCGTCGTGACAGCGCTGCTGACTTCGTTCTACATGTTTCGGCTGTGGACCATGGCCTTCCTGGGCAAGCCGCGCGGCGAGGAGGCACATCTGCATGAGAGCCCTTGGTCGATGCGCGGGCCGCTGCTGATTCTGGCATTGCTCTCGATTGGCGGCGGATGGATCGGGATTGAGCGCGCGAGCGGCTGGTTCAACATGGAGCGCTTCACTGGTTTTCTGGCTCCGGTCATTGGAGCGAAGAGCGCGGAGGGCGGCAGCGCGCAACTGGAATTGACGCTGAGCGCGGTGGCCGTCGGCGTGGCGCTGGTGGGGTGGCTGTTGGCTTATCTCTTCTACCGCGAAAGGTCCATCGTTCCGGCGCGACTGACTGGCGCTTTGCCCCATGGCTACAAACTGTTGTCCAACAAATACTACGTGGACGAAATCTATGGGGCCACAGTGGTCAAGCCGCTGCTGGGCGTTTCGAGATACTTCCTGGGATGGGTGGTTGAGGCTGGCGTGCTGGGCGGACTCGCCACGCTGCTTGCGGGCGGCGTAAGGTTTGCTGGGGCGATTGTGCAGTACTGGCAATCGGGGAATCTGCGCTCGTATGCGGCATGGCTGGCCGCGGGAGCCGCTGCGCTGCTGCTCTTCCTGCTGGTTCCGTGGGGCGTGGTCTGGCCGGCTTCAATGGAGTTTGTCTGGAAAGCGACGGGGCATTGAGAGAATGAACGCTATCAATAACTCGATTCTCACGATGATCCTGCTCGTTCCGCTGGCTGGGGCGGTGGTGGTGGCGCTCTTACCCGACCGCGGCAAGCTGGCGAACTGGATCGCGCTAGCGACGTCGCTCGTAACCTTCGGACTGACGCTGCATCTGCCGGCGCACTTCATCCCGGGCCAGAGCGGCTTCCAGTTTGAAGTGAATTGGCAATGGATCGAGAGTCCCGCGATTTTCTACCACATGGGCGTGGACGGATTGAGCCTGTGGCTGGTCGTGCTGGTGGGCTTGCTGGCTCCGATAGGCGTGGTGGCCAGTTGGAAGGCGATCAAGGAGCGGCGCAAGGTTTTCTATGCGCTCTTCCTCGTGCAGCAGACGGCCATGTTCGGCGTTTTCCTCTCGCTGGATTTGCTGCTGTACTACTGCTTCTGGGAGCTGTCTCTCGTGCCGATGGCGATTCTGATCGCCATGTACGGCCGCAAGAACGGACCCAGGGCCGCGCTGAAGTTTTTCCTTTTCACCTTCATTCCTTCGGCGCCGCTGCTGGCGGCGATTCTGTGGCTTTACGCGCAGACGGGCAGCTTCAACTTCACGACGCTGCAAGCGCAGATTGCCCACGGGAACTTCGGGACATGGCCGCTTTTCTGGGTGGCGCTGGCGTTTCTCTTGGCCTTTGCGGTCAAGGTTCCGGTCTTTCCGCTGCATGGGTGGGTGGCGGATACGTATTGTGAAGCGCCAGTCGCGCTGGCTATGGTGGTGGCCGGTAAGCTGGGGCTTTACTCGCTGCTGCGCTTCCACATCGGGCTCTTCCCCGTTCAGGCGCGGGATGTGGCTCCGGTGATGGTGGGACTGGCGGTGGTGGGCATTCTGTATGGCGCGTGCCTGGCTCTCGTGCAGCGCGACTTCTGGCGGCTGATGGCCTTTGCGGCGCTGAGCCATCTGAGCCTGATCACTCTGGGCCTTTACGGCCTGACGCTGACGGGCTGGGAGGGCGCGGTCTACCAGATTCTGAACAATGGCGTGGTTGAGGGCGCGCTGTTCCTGCTGCTGGGCGTTCTTTACGATAACTATGCATCGAGCGACATCGCGGCCTACGGCGGGCTAGCCCGCAAGCTGCCGCGCACGGCCACGTTCTTCGTGATTGCCTCGCTGGGGATGATCGGGCTGCCGATGCTGGGCAACTTCGTGGGAGAATTTCTGATTCTGCTGGGCACTTTTACAGGCGTGAGCAAAGGCTGGGCGATTGCGGCCACGCTGGGCGTGATTCTGGGCGCGGCCTACATGCTGTGGCTGATTCAGCGGCTTTTCTTCGGTCCGGAGAGCGAGTTGATTTTGTCAAGGTCCGCCGAGGATCTACGCGCCAGCCAACTGGGCGTTGTGTGGCCGCTGGCGGCGCTGATGCTGGTGATGGGAGTGGCGCCGGTGCTTTGGCTGCCGGCCATCGAGAAGGGCGCGCACCTTCCACAATCGGCGGGGCAATGGAAGGCACTGAGTGTCGCGCCGAAGCCCGTTCTGCCACCACCCGCATTGCCGACTTCGCCGGATGAGGAGGGACAGCGATGAATTCTGTTCCCGACATCCTTCGCATCCTTCCCGAAGTTATTCTCACACTGACAGGCGTGGCCGTGATGCTGCTCGAAGCCTCGTGGCCCGACGGACAGTCGCGGCGTCTGCTGGGCTGGGTGGCGGCTGCGGGCGCCATGCTTGCCCTATGGGCCAGCCTGGGAGAGCTTGCTCTGCCCATGGGCGCCGGCTTTTCTGGCACGGTCGAAACCAGCGCATTCACAATCTTCTTCCACACGCTCATCTGCGGGCTGGTGCTGGTGGTGCTGCTGCTCTCGCTGGACACACTCCCCGAAGCTAGCCACCATCAGGGCGAGTTCTATGCGCTGATTGTCTTTGGCGCGGTGGGCATGTGCCTGCTGACCGGGGCGGTTGAACTGCTGCTGGTTTTCATTGCTCTGGAAATCTCCTCGATCAGCACGTACATTCTGACTGGCTACCGCAAAGAGACGGCGCGCGGACCGGAAGCGGCGATCAAGTATTTTCTGCTGGGTTCTTTTGCCACGGCATTTCTGCTTTACGGCATCGCGATGATCTTCGGCGCGACCGGCACGACGCAGATTTACGAGATTGCCCGCCTTGCGCCGACCGCTCAGAATCAGTCGCTGATTTTGGCGGGCATGGGCCTCATGCTGGTGGGGATTCTGTTCAAAGTTTCGGCCGCGCCCTTCCATGTGTGGACGCCGGATGTGTACGAGGGCGCACCCACGCCAGTGGTGGCGCTGCTTTCGACCGCGCCTAAGGCCGCCGCTTTCGCGCTGCTTTTGCGCGTGATCTACGAGATGCTGCCGACGCTGCGCCCTGTCTGGTCGCCGCTGCTATGGGTAGTGGCCGCGCTCTCGATGACCGTGGGCAACCTGGCCGCGCTGCGCCAGCAGAACGTGAAGCGGATGCTGGCCTACTCGTCGATTGCCCATGCCGGCTACCTGCTGGCGGCTTTCGCGGGACTCGGAAACAGCGGCATTGCCGCCGCCAGCTTCTACACAGCAGCGTATGTGGCTATGAACGTGGGCATCTTTGCCGTGATTAGCGTGGTCAGCGGATACGATGAAAAGCTGCCATTGGTCGCAGACTATCGCGGACTCATCCATCGCTCGCCGCTTGTGGGCAGCCTGCTGATTTTTTTCCTGGCGTCGCTGGTCGGCATTCCCTTCTTGGGTGGATTCCTGGGCAAGCTAACCTCATTTTCCGTGGCCATGAATGGCGGCGCTGTATGGCTCGTGATTATCGGCCTGCTGAACTCGGGGCTGGCTGCCGCGTATTATCTGCGCCTGGCGCTAGTCGCCGCGGAACGCCCTGAGAACAGGAACTCCGCCCTTCCAGCACCGCAGGTGGGCGTTTGGGTGGGCGCAGCCTTGCTGTTCGCGGTTGCGGCGACGCTGGCGCTGGGCATTGTTCCCGGCAATGTGCTGCGCGCGGCTGAGGCGAACGCAAAGTCGTTGCAAGCGCCTCCCGCGCAAAGCAGCGCACCCGGCAATACAGCTGTGCCGCACTAGAGCGGTTTCAGGTTGACTGTTTACAGTCGAGATTGAGACCTGTGCTCTCCCACCCTTTCCGCGAATGGAAAACGCAGATCCTTCGACTGCGCTCAGGAGCGGAAAGGATCGGGCACCCAACGTTTCGTTAACACTTGAATCGAGCAATGCACTAAATCGGATTGAGCACGGAACCTCCGGAGACAGGCTTCTTGCGTGAAACTCTCGGAAGATTCCTGTCAAGAAGGCTCTTGTAAAATCGCACGGTACGGCCGAGGACCCGGCCATTGACATAATGGCCCAGGACCCAGGCGCGCGCGGCCACGCCCATGCGGCGGCAGCGCTCCGGATTATCGATCAATTGAAGCACGGACTCGCGAATGGCAGCCGGGTAGCCGGGGGGAATGAGCAGCCCGGTAACCTCTGGCACTACGGCGTCGCGAGAGCCCGTGGCCAAGGTCGTGATGACAGGAATCCCGGAGGCCGCCGCCTCCAGAACGACGTTCGGAAAACCCTCCCGCCAGGTCGGCAGGACCATAACATCCATGGCGCGGTAATAGGGCGCGGTATCGGCGACGTACCCGGTGGAATGAATGCGCGGGTGTTTCATGATTCTGGAGCGCAGATCGTAGCCAAGAGCATCTTCCGAGGCGTCAAACCAGCCCACAAGCAGCAGGTGCACATCCGGCCTCGCGGCCAGGATGGAGTCAAAGGCCTCGACCAGTTCCGGCAAGCCCTTGTCGCGAGTCATGCGGCCAACAAAGCCGACCACGGGAGCGTCCGCGGGAATTTCGAGCCGCCGGCGAAGGCCGCACGGTCCCGGCGAGAAGCGCTCGACATCGACGCCGTTGCTGCTGCCTCCGCCCAGCAGACGCAGTTTTGCAGCAGGCGCCACGCCCAAAGCAAGAGCTTCGTTGCGCAGGCTATCACTGTTGCAGAGCACGGCATGAGAGCAGGCGGAAGCCGCTCTCTCGGCGGCCAGCAGGATGCGGCGCTTGAGGCCGGTGCAGGTTTCGAGCTTGAGGCCACGCAGAAAATAGACACGGGCCGGCACACCGCAGAGCATGGCGGCAATCGAGCCTAGCAGCCCTGCCTTGGGCGTGCTGAATTCCGTCATCTCCGGCTTGAGACGGAAAAGCAGCCACCATAGGCGGGCCAGCGAGAGAAGATCCGCGGCGGGCGAAATCTGCCGGTGCATGGGAATGGCAATCGACTCGACTCCCTCCTGAGCGGCCGTGCGGGTGAGCAATTCGCCGGGGCTTGAAACCAGCGTTACGCGAAAACCCTCCTCGCGCAGTGTGCGCAGGCGGCCGCCAAGAACCAGGCAGGTCTGTGGATTCGTAATGCCGACGACAATGTGCGGTTTTTGCGAGGGACGAGAGGACCGGGCCAGAACCGGATATGGCGATGAATGACGCTGGCGCAAGCCACAAGATGAGGGCAGAAAACCAGGAGCCGCAATGTCTCTGCTGCGATTGAACACGAGTGCCTCCCCAAAGAAGGGACTTCGCGCACCGGTACTAAACCGGAACCGGAGACGCGTTTGGGAAGATGCTTAACGGTTTCGGGATCCTCCGCTGGCCCGGACAATATCCTCAGCAAACATCTGCCTCGGCGCGTCCATTCCCGTTCCCCGTTTCAGCTGCTTCCCTCGTGACAACGCAGAAGAGACCTGAGATAGACAGGCTTCCCCTGGAGAGCAGTGGATACAGTACCCAAAGGAAACATCAGATTGCTTAAGTTTGTCAATAGGAAATATTGCATAGGAAAAGCGCGCATTAATTGCAGATGAATAAAGGCAGTTGCTCTATACTCGTTGAAACCTCTGAGGTCTCCGTCATGCCAACGTCTATCCGTCCACGGGTTCTATTGCTGATTCCGCATCTAGGCGGCGGAGGGGCGGAGCATGTGACGGCGCTGCTGGCCAGGGGACTTTCCGCTGAAAAGTACGATCTGCATCTGGGAGTAATCACGCAAACAAAGGCCGACGGGGTGGGGGTACCTTCCTGGGTTCACCTTCATGCTTTGGGCGCGCCGAGGGTGCGCGCCGGAGCGTTTCGGCTGCTACATCTGATTCACCAACTGAGGCCAGATTTGATTCTGTCCGGGATGTTTCACCTGAACTTTCTGGTGCTGCTGCTGCGCCCCTTCTTCCCATCGAGGACACGCATTCTGATACGCCAGAACGGGACTCTATCGTCCTCACTGGCTTTTGGCGGACTGCCCTGGCACACGCGCCCGCTCTATCGACTGCTCTACCGCCGCGCCGACCGGGTGATCTGCCAGACGCGGGCGATGGCCGCAGACCTTGCGAGTGAACTGGGGCTAGCGGCGAACCGGCTGGTGGTGCTGCCCAACCCGGTGGATGTGGAAGAG
>Ga0255348_1000320_pt1 | contig 22119 bp, 14 predicted proteins | sample CBST25v5metaG_FD_189945 | JGI IMG/M metagenome (GOLD analysis project Ga0255348, IMG submission 189945) | Peat soil microbial communities from Stordalen Mire, Sweden - C.B.S.T-25.v5 | ecosystem: Environmental > Terrestrial > Soil > Wetlands > Peat | place: Sweden: Norrbotten County, Stordalen... | reverse complement strand
GCAACTCAGCGAGGCCGAACGCAAATTCATTCAGGCCAGCATCGAACACCAGGAAGCGGCGGCGGCGCGGCGAGAGCGATTCCGCCGACGTGTGCAACAGGCCAGCGTATCCGCCGCCATCGTGCTCGCCGTCTGCCTGGCCGGGGCAATTTGGGAGTGGTGGATCGCCGAAGCGCGAGAGGCCACGGCCGAATCGCGCGAGCTAGCTGCCCTGGTCGAACAGGAAGTCCTGGCTGGAGGCGATCCTGGAGTGGCGCTCCGGACGGCAGTTGCGGCAGCCGAGCGATCGCCGACCGACCAGGCCCAGTACGCATTGCGGACAGTCATGGCGGGGCCGCTAGAACATCTCGTTCTGCATCACGGCGGCCCGATCTATGTGGCCGCCTTCTCCGCCGACGGAAAGCGCATTGTCACGGCCAGCGGCGACAAGACTGCGCGCGTATGGGATGCCGTGACCGGCCATCTGGTGGCAACACTCGCCGGGCATGGCGGTCCGGTGAACAATGCGGCATTCTCGCCGGATGGAAACTATGTCGTCACCGCCAGCGATGACGGCACGGCGCGCGTGTGGAACGCGGTGAACGGGAACCCGCTTTCCACTCTCGCCGGTCCCGGCGTTGAGATGCGGCAGGCTGTCTTCTCCGCGGACGGAAAGCGCATTGTCACCGCCAGTGCGGACCATGAGGCGCGCGTGTGGAATGCGCAAACAGGCCTCTTGCTCGCAAACCTCAGCGGACATACGGGCGTGGTCCACCATGTCGCGTTCTCGCCCGATGGAACGCGCATCGTCACCGCCAGCCAGGATTCTACCGCTCGCGTGTGGGACGCGGAAACCGGAAAGCTACTTGCCACGCTGATCGGGCATGCCCGCGTCGTCTCCGACGCAGCTTTCTCGCCCGATGGGAGTCGCATTGTCACCGCCAGTTGGGACCAGACGGCGCGCGTATGGGACGCCAAAACCGGCCATCAGCTTGCGACCTTGACCGGGCACACCGGCGCGCTTTACGATGCCACCTTCTCGCCCGATGGAAAGCGCATCGTCACCGCCAGCGCCGACCATACAGCGCAAGTATGGGACACCGAAACCGGTCATCCGCTGACAACGCTCATCGGGCATACCGCGCCAGTCAACGCCGCCGCCTTCTCGCCCGATGGAAAACGCATCATCACCGCCAGCGAAGACGCCACCGCGCGGGTATGGGATGCCGATTCCGGCATCTTGCTGGCCACGCTGAACGCGGGTTCCGGCGTAGTCAACGACGCGGCCTTCTCGCCCAGTGGAGACCGCATCGTCACGGCCGGAAACGATGGCACGGCGCGCGTGTGGGATGCGGATATCGGTCATCCGCTCGCCATTCTTTCCGGATTTGGTGGCAGAGTCTTCGATGCCTCGTTTTCGCCCGATGGAAAGCGCATCGTCACTACGGGCGAGGATGCTCAGGCGCATGTGTGGGATGCTGCCTCCGGGCAGTTGCGAGCATCATTGGCCGGACACGCTCTGATGATCTACACGGCCTCGTTCGCGCCCGATGGGACACATATTGTCACCGCCAGTGCTGACAAGACAGCACGGGTGTGGGATTCCGAGACAGGACGCCTGCTGGCAACTATGACCGGCCACTCCGGCCGCGTGAATTATGCGGCCTTCTCGCCCGACGGCAAGCACATCGTCTCCGTTTGCGATGATTCTACGGCGCGTGTGTGGGATGCCGCCTCCGGCCAGCTGCAGGCAACTCTGACCGGGCATAGCGGTCCCGTAAATCAAGCCTCGTTTTCGCCTGACGGAAAGCGCATCGCCACGGCCGGAGCAGACAATACAGCACGATTGTGGGATGCAGAGTCGGGCCGCCTGCTGGCCACTCTTGCCCATGGCGCCGCGGTCAACACCGCCAATTTTTCGCCCAATGGAAAGCGGATTGTCACCGCCAGTTATGACCGTACAGCGAAGGTGTGGGAGACCGCGACCGGCGCTCTGTTGACTACGCTAACCGGACACAGCGGCTGGGTCTATACAGCGGCGTTCTCGCCCGATGGAAAGCGCATCGTCACCGCCGGCGCTGACCACGCAGCAATGGTGTGGGATGCCGGGACCGGCCATCCGTTTGCCACTCTGACCGGACATACCGCCCGCGTTAACTTTGCGGCCTTTTCGCCGGATGGAAAGCGCATCGTCACCGCCAGTCAGGACAATACCGCGCGCGTCTGGGACGCTGATTCTGGTCTGTTGCTAGGCACTCTGACCGGCCATACCGACCAGGTCTACAAAGCAACGTTCTCGCCCGATGGAAAGCGCATCGTCACCGCTGGCAGCGACGCAACGGCCCGGATCTTCATTGGCGATCTCCATGATCTTTTGAACTGGGCCAGGCGGCAGCTCCCGACAGAAAGCGGGTCGAACTGAGTTTGCAAACCGGCATACACCCGTGTACTGTTTCTTCCACTGGGAAGAGCCGCGCAAGAGAGGGAATCAATGGAACCTTCCATTAAGTTGCCAGCCACCATGGCCATAGGATTTACAGGCCATCGCACGCTCGGCGACGAAGACAAATGCAGAAAATGGATCGTTGACTTTCTTACTCGGCAAAAAGCTTCTGCTGCGGGAGTTGTGTACGGGGTTTCCTCGGTCGCTGCGGGAGGAGATCTGCTGTTTGCCGAGAGCTGCATTCAACTGGAGCTGCCGCTCTCTGTCCTGCTGCCGCTGCCGGTGGATGAATTCCGCAAGGACTTTGACGCGGCCGCGTGGTCGCGCGCCGAACAGGTTCTGAGCAAGGCAGCCTCAATTGAAGTTACAACGCGCGCCGGTTCGCGCGAAGAGAGCTACTACGAATGTGGCATCGAAACCGTTCACCAAAGCCGCCTGATGCTCGCGCTTTGGAATGGTGAGGCTTCGCAAGGCCTTGGCGGTACCGAAGATGTTGTCTCCTTCGCCCGGGGGCTTGGCAGGCAGGTGGTTTGGATTCAAAGCGCCACAGGCGAAGTGCGCACCTTCAACGAGCAGGCCGAAAATGAACTCCTCGACGATCCGGAACTTGAATTCCTGAACAGTCTGCCTGATCCGAATGTGAATGTTGAAGCCGATAGGCCAGGGACTCTGGCCAGGGCCTGGTTTCGCAAGGTGGACGACAGCGCCACTCGCTGCGCGCCACAGTCTCGGCGGCTGGCGGCAATCCCCATCGTTTTCACGGCGGCCGCGGCTATCTTCAGCGGTGCAGGATCGTGGGCGCACGAAGTAAAAACCTGGCTGGCAATCGGAACGGCGCTCGGAATTCTGGCCGCCGTGTTGCCGGTTATATTGCGGTTGCGCAATCGCCAGGTCTTGTGGGCGCGGACGCGAACCGCGGCTGAGGTATGCCGCTCGGTTATGGCTTTCTGGCGCACGCCTGCGCACTACGAAGCGATTGGACCGGAGGTTGTGCCCGAGCTATCCGGCGTGCTCATGTCGCTGAACCTCCTGAAAATGGTCGACCGGGACCGCAGCCAATCGTCGCTTGACGAATTCAAGCAGCGATATCGCCAGGAGCGGATCGCCGGCCAGATCGATTATTTCTTTCGCCATGCGGCGCAATCGGCCGCCGAGGCTCGCCGCTATCGAGCCGCTACTTGGATCTCGATCGGATTCGCGGCTGCGGTGAACGCGTGGCTCTTTGTGAGCGGACATTTCTCTGGGATATCTGCTCCCGGACCGTGGAAACAGAGTCTGTCGCTCGGCGCCTCAATCGCATTCCAGATCGCCACCATCGCCGGAGCATTGCTCGCGGTCAACGATTGCGATCGGCGAAAAGAACGCTACCAGGAATTGCACAAGAAGCTCGGCAGCTGGGATACGCAAATTGAAGTGTTGCGAACCTGGCCGAGCGTGCTGCACGTTGCCGAGCAGATTGAACGGGCTCTTTTGGCTGAGTTGATCGAGTGGCGATCCTTAATCAGAAATCAAAAGATGACGAGGAAATAGGCATGAAACGCATTCTCACGTTGGATGGTGGAGGAATTCGAGGCGTCTTCAGTCTTGAAATATTGCTTCGCATCGAAACCCTGCTGCGTGAATACTACAACGCTCCCAAGCTTGTCCTGGCCGACCATTTTGATTTCTTCGCCGGAACCAGCACCGGCGCAATTATTGCCGCCGCCCTTAGCTGGGGAATGCCGGTCGAGGAGATTCTCACGCTCTATGTAAAGCACGGCACAACCATGTTTCAACACGTGCCCTGGTACAACCCCCTGAAACGCATCCTGGTTTCACGCTACGAGGCTAAACCTCTCTCGGACCTGCTGCGTCGAACCTTCTCCGAAGACGGAGAAGGTGAAGTGCCGGCACTGTTGGATACCAAGCGCTTGAAGACGCTCTTGCTGGTGGTTTTGAGAAACCACACAACCGGCTCGGCATGGCCGATTTCCAACAATCCGCTGGCAATGTACAACGATGCCAACCTTCCGGATTGCAATCTGAAAGTCCCGCTCTGGAAGTTGGTGAGGGCCAGCACAGCTGCTCCGACCTACTTCGACCCCGAAGAGATCATGCTCGGCGGCAGGCGTCACGTTTTTGTCGATGGAGCGATTACTCCATATAACAATCCGGCGCTTATCGCCGCACTAATGGCCGTGTTGCCTTGTTATCGATTGGCCTGGGAAACCGGGCCGGACAAGATTCGATTGATCTCCGTGGGGACAATGCGTTTTTCTTTGGCTGCGGCAGACGTGAATGTGCGCCATATGTGGGTCGGATATCATGCCGTTCAAATCCCCGCCGCGTTGATGCAAGGAATCGCGCTCGAACAAGACTGCATGTGCCGCTGCCTTGGTCAATGCATTCACGGAGAAGAATTGGATTCGGAGATAGGCAATCTGGAAGGAGCAGCGCTCTCTGGGCGCAGTTGGTTCAGTTACACCCGCTACAACAAATCGTACATGGGCAAGGATGCGGAGGAGTTCCTTCGCCAGAACGCCGAACTCGCACAGCTCGACGCGATCCATGCGATACCGGCGTTGCGAGAGATAGGTCACGCGTATGCGCAGGAACATGTGTGTATCGAGCATTTGATTTAGCGGGTTGAAAGGAAGCGGCACTTGGCTTTCAATATGCCGAAACTGCAAGGCCCACCTTTGAGGTAATAAGTCGGCTTGAATACGGAACCAGCGTTCTTTGTTGCTTTTCAGCATGAGCCTGACTTATACTTTCGCCGTCCCCGCAGAGTGGTAAATTGCTTCTCGCTGGAGTTAAGATGAGATCAAAATTGCTGGACCGCATCGTTCCCCCGACTAAAAGGTTCTTTCAGCCCGCCAAACCTGCAAGAACTTACTTGATACTGTCTCTCATCGGTCTCTTCTCCGCGGGTTTGACAGGCTGTGCGCCGAAGCGTCTGAAAATGGACTTCACGGGCTTTGAAAAAGCCTATGCGGAAACCTCGAATCGAGAAATGCTCTTGAATCTCGCGCGCCTCGAGAATCGCGATCCTACCTATTTCTTCAAGATCGGCCAGATTACAAGCGCATATAAGATGGCTGCGTCTCTCACGGGGACCGGCACGTATGCCACCTCAACTTCCAATCCCACTATTGGTGGGCCTGCCGGCGGGGGCAGCTCTGTTGCAACCTATGAAAACGATCCAATATTCACATTCATCCCGGTGAACGACGAAACCAACGCTCAGCTTCTCTTGAAGCCGGTTCCCGCAGAAACCTTCTATATCCTCTACCAGCAGGGCTGGCGTGCCGATCAGCTCGTTCGTTTGATGGTTGATCGAATTGAACTTACCAGGGTTACTGCGCATGGCTGCACCGTTGAAACGCTGCGCAACGCGCCTCCTCCGATTTACATCAAACCGGACGGCGCCGCTGAGGCTGACTATCTTCGCAACCCGGATGCTCTGTCCAGCTATGTAACTTTCCTCAGAATTAACGCGGTCGTCTACTGGCTGCAAAGGCGTGGCTATCTGCTTCTTCGCGGGACAAATACTTTCGTGCCTTTTGACAGCAATTCTGGCCTGGATGACAACGGCGCGAACTCCCCCAAGGCCCAGGATGTTGTAACTGCCTCCGAGAAGAACGCCGTGTGGGAACATGCGGGCAATAAGTGGCTTTTAGGAGAGAAAGTGTTTACCCCCGCGTTTTCTCTTTACCCGCTTCAATCGGAAGGCCAAAAGCCCGCTCCGGACATCGCGAAGATCAAGAAGGAGATTCTGAATGATCCCGAGATGAAAGAACTTCGAGAAGGGCCTGCGCTCGACGCGATCCTTATGAGCCTTGCCAATGGTTTTTCCATTGAGGGAAGCTCAAACAATCAGGACGCATGCAATTCAACTTCGGGCGCTCCAAGCATATCCGCACATCTGGTTATGCGGTCTTTGATGGGGCTGATGGCGGCTGCCGCTCAAGAGCAACTTCCGTACGACACGCTCGAGCACGCCAACCCAGTCATTCCCAGCAGCCGGTACATTCCGTCTGAGTTCCAGCTGAAACAGTTGCCCAGGTTTTCTGAGGCTGTCCCAGCCATCGAACGGGCCCCATTGCTGCGCTTGACAGGTATGCCTGAAGATCAAGACATTGCACCCATTGTCCAGGTGAGTTACCGAGGGAAGATTTATCGCATTGCCGACAAGAAGAGCGCCGATGTCGCCGATAACCAATACTGGAATCGTGACGTTTTTCGCCTGATTAACCAACTTACATCGCAGGTAACCGTGGATATTTCCAAGTTTCCGCTCACGGAGATTCTTCAATAGTGTAATCGGCGAATTGGAACTTCGGAGAAATCTCGCAAGAACTTGCCGGAGGTTCGTCATGAGTTCTTTGAAATACATCGTGTTACTGGCCTTGTTTCTTTTGACCGCATCGGTACTGCCTGCCGCTGCAGCTTCAACCGGTACCAGGATTGATTTTTCATCTCTCGATTCAAGCCATCCCTTCAAAGTGTATGGCACGCTTTATCTTCCGGAGAACACATCAGGCCGATGCCCGGCAGTTGTCATGATTCACGGGACCATGGGGATTGATTCGCGCGGAACTCTCTATCGGGTGCCGCTGTTAAATGCTGGAATTGCTGTTTTTGAAGTGAATTTTAAGGACGGGATTTACAAGTCCCCTATCGACCGGCCCAAGATTGAAAGCTTTCTTCCATTGGCTTTTGCTGCATTGAAAGAACTGCGGAAAGTGCCGTCCATCGATCCCAGCCACATCGGCATCATGGGGTTTTCGCTGGGTGGTGCGATTACGCTGAGTACGGCCCTCGATGGCAACCGCAAAATTTGGATGGGCGACGAGAAGGGATTTGCGGTACATGCGGGGTTTTACCCGGTTGCAAAGGCTTTCATACCTAAGATTGAAAGCGGCGGTGTGCTGACCGGTGCTCCAATTATTATCTTTTACGGCACGGATGACGTCTACGGCGACGGAGACGAGGTGCCACAGCTGAAGAGCCTGCTTCAAAAAAAGTTTAACTTCGATCTGACCACCTATGAATATCCTGGCGCAACGCACGGCTTCAACCTCAACGCTCCTCCCATAACCTACTTCGATCCCGCCGCCAAAGAAATGAAAGGTCATATGGCTTATGACGCACAGGCTACGGACGATTCACTGCCAGAGCTCGTTGATTTTATGCGGAAGAATCTCGCCGCAAAGTGATGCGCCGAACTTTGCGGGGCGCTGCGGTCGTTTTCGCGCGCCGCCAACCGTGTTATTCTTGACCCGCAGGTAAGCGGTACGCGCAACCCCGGTGGCGCGTACCGCCCCTCGGTCACCCCTATGAAAGATATCTACATTGCCGATCTGGCCAACTTCGACGAAGGCAAGCTCTTCGACGGCTTCTTCCTCGTGCTGGCCAAGCAGCAACGCACTACAAAGTCCAACAAAGCCTACTTGAGCCTTGTCTTCGGCGACAAAACCGGCCAGCTCGAAGGACGCGTTTGGGAGCCATCCGACCCACGCATCGCCAAAGACTTCGAGCGCGGGGACATCGTCAAGGCACGCGGCTCGGCCTCTCGCTTCGACGACCGCTTGCAGATGAAGATCGACCAGCTTCGCGTGGCGCTGCCGTCCGAGGTGGACAAAACCGACCTACTGCCTTCCACCACTTACGACATCGCCGATCTCTGGCGTCAGCTTCTCAGCTTCGTCGAGAGCTTCACCAAACCCGACCTCAAGCTCCTGCTCACCACCATGCTGGCAGATCCCGCCATCGCCCAGGCTTATCGCGAAGCGCCCGCCGCCAAGCAACTCCATCACGCGTGGCTGGGCGGCTTGCTGGAGCACGTCATTAGCCTTTGCACTCTGGCCGACCGCGTCGCGCCCCATTATCCGCTCCTCAATCGCGACCTTCTGATGACCGGCGTGATTTTGCACGACATCGGCAAGGTGCGCGAACTCTCATGGGAGATCGGCTTCGAATACACAGTCGAGGGCAGCCTGTTGGGCCACATCCAGATCGGCACGGCTCTCGCCGAGCGCACTATCGACTCCCTGCCCAACTTCCCGCCGCGCCTCAAGACTCTGGTACTGCATATGATCCTCTCGCATCACGGCAAGCTGGAGTTTGGCTCTCCCAAGCTCCCCATGATCCCCGAAGCCCTGGCCCTCAGCTTCCTCGACGACCTCGACGCCAAGATGCAGGCCATCCAGGTCGAATTCGATAAGTGCCTCCGCGAAGGCAAAGGTCCCGACGAGATGACCGGAAAAGTCTGGGCCCTCGATCAGCGCCAATTACTCAACACCAAGCGTTGGCTGGGTGAAGGTTAGTCATAGTAACTCACCCCAAAAACCACTCCCACTGCTCCGCGGTCAATGGCACTACCGAAAGCCTTCCAATCACCACTAGCGGAGACCCTGCAAATAAAGACTCCGCCTTGATTGCCACCAGGGTCTTCGGCTGCCTCAGCCGCTTGCCTGCCTTGACCTTGACGATAGGTACTTTGGAATCGGTTGCGTCCACGCTTATCACGGTTCCCGTACCGACGGCTGTGCGCTCGTCGCCGGTGTGGTAAAAGATCCACTTTGTTCCTGCCTTCATCTCGCGCAGATACTTCACCGCAGTTGAATTCGTCACGCCATCCCAAACGGTCTCCTTGTCGCCAAGAAAATCGTCGAAGGAGTAAACATCGGGCTCAGTCTTGAAGAGGAAGTAGCTCATGCGCTCCATCGTAAGCGAGAAAATAAGGAAGAGGGAACAAAAAATAGAAAATCTGCGAATTGTGCAAAGTTGCAGCGCGAAATTCCAGCGCCACGTCATGCTTCTCAGGTTGGGCGTGCGGCCTTCTCGACATAGTGCGTAATCAGCCCCACCGGCAAGAAGCGGACAAGGATGGCGGTGAACCTGCCGCTGAAGGTTGGGATGAGTGTGCGCTGGCCGCGCGCCAGAGCCGCGACCGCCAGCCGCGCCACGTCCTCAGCAGGCTGTATCCCGCGGCGTTTGAAGGCACCGGCATGGGCAACGTCAAAGAACTCACTTTCCGTTGGCCCTGGGCAGAGCGCCGTTACTTTGACGCCGAAGCGGGCTACTTCTGCAGCCAGTCCAAGGGCGAAGAAGCGGTCGAATGCCTTGGTGGCCGCATAGGTTGCGATATAGGGCACGGGTTGAAAGCTGGCCGTCGACGCAAGAACCAACACCCAACCGCTCCTCCGCTCAACCATGCGCGGAACAAAAAGCCGTGTCAGCCGCACCATTGCTTCGCAGTTGACGCGCACCTGGCTCAGCTCCTGGGCTATCTCGCTCTCGGTGAAGGCCCCGTATTGCCCGAGGCCCGCGTTGTTGATCAGAATGTCAACGCACAGACCTGCACCATCCGTGGCATCAAAAACCTTCTGCGGCGCTGCGGGATCGTTTAGATCGGCAGCGACGATGCGGACCTCCGCGCCCTTGCCCCTCAACTCGCCGGCCAGTGTCTCCAGGCGGTCAACTCTGCGCGCTGTGAGGATGAGTTTAGCCCCGTGCTTTGCCAGTTCCCGAGCCAACGCAGCGCCGATTCCCGCGCTGGCTCCGGTCACTAGCGCCCATTTGCCTTTGAAATCCTGTGTGTTTGCCATCGCGAGTCCATCATAGCGGATTCCGCATGACCGAATGAGATTCATGGAACCAAGGTCTTCTGTCTCGTGTGTGGCTTTCGAAAAGCTAGGAGCCGATGGCTGGCAGCTCTTCTTCAAATTCTTCATTGAGCCACCGGCTGAATGAGGAGAACTCTTCGTCGCGTCCCAGAAAGTCACGCACCATCTGCCGCCCCGGCTTCGACCCGCCCTGTTCGAGCACCAGTTTGCGATAACGGCCGCCCGCCTCGCAACCCAGTAAATCGCTGGGGTCGAATTGGGCGAAGAAGTCCAGCGCGATCACCTTGTCAAAAGCGTATGTGTAGTAATTCGACGAGTAGCCGGTCAAGTGGCCAAAACTCGCGTACATGCGGTTGCCTTCCATCCATGTCCAGGGTTGCAGTCTCTGGTAGAGCCGTTTTGTGGTGCTGTCCAGGTCCAGTCCCACCGGATTCCGGTCGTGCAGATCGAGCGAGAGAGTGGTGTAGTAGAGCTGCGAGCGAACCCAGTCGGCGCGCCCAAACGCACCGGCCAGCTTCATCTTCCGGATGATTTCAGAAGAGAGCGTTTCTCCGGTCTGGTAGTGTTTCGCAAAAGCCTGTAAGAGTTTTTCGTCGCGGAAAAACTCTTCCAACATTTGCGACGGCACCTCAATGAAGTCGCCCTCGGTCGCAAAGCCACTCAGTCCCGCCCACTCAGTCTGTCCGCCCAGAATGGCGTGCATCAAGTGGCCGAACTCGTGGAAAAACGTCACCACATCGTTGTACTGCAGCAATCCCGGATCGCCCTCGTCGGCTCCGGGGTCCCCAGCGGCAGGGCCATGGCTCCGGGGTGGTTCAGCGCCAGGGAAGTTGCAGATGAGGGCTGCCTCAGGCAGAGCGCGCCCGCGCACGCCCGTCACCACCGGCGCGGCAGAGAACCACTTGTCCTTGCCCTCGCGTGGGTGCATGTCCAGATAAAAGCGGCCCACATTTTTGCCGCCATCGAAGACTTCGAAGACTGAAACCGCCGAGTGCCACGCTGATGCTGTCGAGCGGCGGAATTCGATTTTGAAGAGTTGCGCGGCGGTCGCCAGTACACCCGCCTCCACCTGCGCGTAGGGAAAGTAAGGCCGCACGGACTGCGAATCGAAATCAAAGGCCGAGCGACGGAATTGCTCGTACCAATATCCGCGGCTGGTAATGTCGATAGCCTTCAACTCGGGCTCGCGCTTGCGTGCAAATTCGAAAACCATTTCGTACTCGCGCCGCGCGCCGTCGAGGCTGGCCTCGTCAAGTTTTGCCAGGAAAGTGCGCACGTTCGCCGCTGAACCCATCATCTGGTCGGCGGTGGCCAGATCGGCCCAACTGCGGAACCCCAGCACGTCCGCAATCTCCTGACGCGTGGCCAGCAGGTCCAGAAGGATTTGCTGGTTAGCCGGGTAGGCGCGGGTGTTATAGGCCAAAAACATCCGCTCGCGCAGCGCGCCGTTCGCGGCAAAGGTCATCACAGGCTGCATCTCCGGTGGGTCGGTGGAGATCGTAACGCGACCGTCTATGCTTGGCCGATGCCGCGCGAGATAGTCTTCCGGCAGCCCGTCCAGCTCAACTTCCGTGGCCTCTATCGTCTTTGCGCCCTCCTGAATGTTGCGGTTGAATTCGAGCGAAAGCCGTGTCGCCCTTTCATGCAGCGATTGCAACTGGTCGCGTGTGGCCTGGTCCTTGTCGACGCCGGCCAGTCGATAACTGAGCAGCGTTCGCTCGACGTAATGCTTTGTGGCCGCGCTGGCCGCATCAGGCGCGTCACTTTTTTTCAGATTGACTGCCGCAAGAGCCTCATAGACCGCGCGATTCAGACTCAGAGCGCTCGCGGCCTGCGCCACCCGCTGTGCTTCCATTTGCGCCTGATCGCGCACGGCCTTGTCGGTGGCCACCGAATTCAGTATGCCGGCCTGCGCGCCGGCCAGGCTGAGTTGCTCAATGGCCGTGTCGTAGAGCCGAAGCGAGTTTTCCGGCGTGCGCTCGCCTTCGACGGCCAGCAGTGCGGCCAACGCCGCCTCGTACGCCGCCAAGCGCGCGCTCACCCATGCGGAAAGCGCCTCGGCGGAATCGGCTCCGCCCGCCTCCCAGACGTGGAGGTTTTCAGAGGCGTCAACGATTGCAGGTTCTTCAGGTCGCATGACAGACAAACTCCTAACTTCTAGGGTGCCACAACGGAGTCGAATATAAACACTTTCGAAATTGCAAATAGGAATACTGGTTCACGCCCCAAAGAACGTAGAGGATTTGATGCTCCGGTGTCAAAGGTTGCAATTTTAGGGTTTTTCTGGTGTGATCTAGATTACCGCCAGGAGAAAAGCCGCGGCGAATGTTTGCAATTGAAACTGGTGATCTTCGCACGATGAGACGGGGCAGAAAAGGCGCGTTGCTATTGCTGGCGGTGGTTGTCCTCTGGACCGCTGCGCCGCTAGGCGCCTGTCTGCTGGCCTCGCAGCCGTCCGGCCAGCATTCCTGCTGTCGCGGGATGGAGCTGAAATGCGGAATCTCCGGAACGAGCATCGATGGCTCGTGCTGCCGGGTCCAGCAGCAGAACACCCCCGCCACTCCGGTTCCTCCATATTCTCTTGAATACTCACAGAAACTGGCCTTTGTGCCGCATCAGGCCAGTCTGCAATTGTCCGCCGCTTCGGTTTCTGGGCTCCAGAATGCTCTGGAAGAGCCGCCAAAGTTTCCGCCGGGCAGTAGCTCCATACTCCGACTCTAAAACTCCTTCCTTCGCAGGTTGAATGCTGGCCTTCGTTTGTCTTCGCGCGCTCATGCGCGTTGTAAACGCACGGCCGGGCACTGACCCGAATTTCCGTTGGAGGAAGTTATGAGAGTTTCTGTTGCCGCACTTTGCGTTCTGGTGGCTGCTATGCCGGCCCGTGTTTCCCGCGCGGAGTCGCCCGCAAAGAGAGATGTCCTGGCGAACTTTGCCGCCCTGCTTGAGGAGCACCCGCATCCGGGGGCTTCCACCCCTGCGCTGACGCTGGACGATGTTGAACGGATCGCGCTTTCCGTGAATCCGGAGATTGAGGTCGCTGTCCGGCGAGTTGTTGTCGCCGAGGCGCACGTCCCCGTCGCCGGTGCGCTTGACGATCCTTCCGTGATGTATCGCGGATGGGGAGTTCCGCTGCAACAGCCGTGGGATTATAACACCGCTCAGAATATGTTCAGCATCAGCCAGACATTGCCGGGACGGGGCAAACGGGCGCTGCGGACGAGCGTGGCGGAGTCCGATGTGGATGTGGCGAAGGCTCAGCTTGACGAGGTCAGGCTGGAGGTACGGGTGCGGGTCCATAAGGCCTTCGATGATCTGTTGCGCGCCGGCGACGAATTGCGGATTCATGATGAGCATGAAGGCATCGCGCGTCAGGCTATTGAAGCGGCGCGCATCAAGTATGCTGTCGGAAAAGTATCGCAGCAGGACATTCTGAAGGCGCAAGTGGCTCTCACGGCGCTGGCGGAGCACATGATTCGCTTCGATCACGACGCCGATCTTGCGCGCGCCCGCCTCAACACGCTGCTGAGGCGTGATCCCGGCGCGCCGCTCAATGTGCGCGGGGAGTTTGCCGCGCTGGCCGCGCTGCCCCAGGAGCAGAAACTCGAAGGACTGGCTCTCCACTCACGGCCTGATTTGGTTGCTGCCGTCCAGGTCGCGGAACGAAGCCACAGAGAGCAGGCGCTGGCCAAGAGAGCTTACTTACCGGACTTCACGGTTTCGGCAGGTTACATGCTGATGCCGTCCGGCACGCCGATGCGCAACAGCTACATGGTGGAAGGTTCGATGAACCTGCCTTGGCTGAATTACCGCAAACACGATGCGGAGATTGCGGAGGCTGCGGCGCAAGTCACCGAACAGGATGAGGAACTGAACGCGCAGCGCAATATGGCGTTTGGGCAGATTCAGGAAGCGCTTGTTGAGGCGCAGGCCGCGCAACGGCTCGCGCATATGTATCATGACGAACTCCGGCCCCAGGCCGACGCCATGCTCCAATCGAGCGTGATCGCTTATGAGAACGACAAAACGAGCTTCCTCGACCTGCTCGACAGCCAGATGACAGTTATCAATGTTGATCTTGCATGGCTGGAAGCGGTTGCCGATTTCGACACGCGCCTGGCAGATCTCGAACTCGCTGCAGGCGCCCCAATCGATCTTTCAGATTCTTCCGCAACGGAGGTGAAACCATGAAAGCACGTACCTATCAGATTGCATTTGGATCGGCTGTATCCGTCTGCGTTTTGCTTGCAGCCACTCTCTTGTATGTGCTCATGCATCGCAATCCGGCGGCTCTGCCAGTGTCCTCGCAGGATCCAGTGGTGGCGCGCGGGCCCGAGATGACCTCCAAGCCTGTGCAGCCGGGAGGCGCCGCGCAGGCTGGAACTGAGCCGGCCCTGGCTCCCGTGCAGTTGTCGCCGCAGCGCCTTCAAGAGATTGGCGTGACCACCGCGACCGTGACATTCAAGGATGTGAACGACGATCTGACAGTTCCCGGCAATGTGGACATCGACGAGGAGAAGCTCTCGTATGTGCAGACGCGTTTCCCCGGCTGGATTCAGAATGTCTTTGCAAATGCGACCTATCAGTACGTGCGCAAAGGGCAGCGTCTTTTCACCATTTACAGCCCGGATATTGTAAGCAGCGAGCAGGAGTATCTGCTGGCCAGGCAGAACCAAAAGGCCTTTGCGCCCGACGCGAACGGCATGGCCGCGCAGGAAGGTGGCTGGCTGATGAAGGCCGCCGAGGAGCGGCTGCGGCAATTCGGCGTTCCGGCGCAGGAGATGGCAAGTCTGGAGCAAAGCGGAAAAGTTCAGCGCGACATTACTATCGACTCGCCTGTCTCCGGCTACATCACTGAGCGCAATGCTCTGCCGAACGCGTATGCGCAGCCGGAGACAAAGCTTTACACCATCGCCGATCTCTCCACGGTTTGGGTGTACGCCAATGTCTATCAAAGCGACGTGGGTCGATTGAAACCGGGCAACTCCGCGCTAGTCACCGTCGATGCTTATCCGGGACGCCGTTTCAACGGCCGCATCGATCAGATTCTGCCGCAGGTGGATCCGATGACGCGCACCGTGCGTGTGCGTCTTGTTTTTCGCAATCCCGGTGTTGCGCTCAAGCCGGGAATGTACGTTAACGTCGCCATCGCAGTCCCGCTGGGGCGGCAATTGGTGATACCGGCCTCCGCCGTGTTGCAGGGAGGGACGCGGGCAATCGCATTCATCAACCACGGAAACGGGAATCTGGAGCCGAGGTTCATTGAGACCGGGCTTCAGCTAGACGATTCTGTTGTTGTACTCAAAGGCCTGCAGAACGGCGAACAGGTTGTCAGCTCGGCCAACTTCCTCGTTGACTCTGAAGCGCAGCTTCAGGCGGCGATGGGGGCGTTTGCGCCGACTCCCACGCAACCGGCTGCGGGCGCGAGCGCCGCGCCGCCACAGCAGATGCGGATCGACCTCAGCACCGAACCCTCGCCGCCGCGTAAAGGCGCAAACACGGTGCGCGTCAAGCTGATCGGTCCTGACGGAAAGGCTGTCCCAGGAGCGCAGGTGAAGGCGACCTTCTTCATGCCGGCCATGCCCGCGATGGGGATGGCGGCAAGCCGTGCGGAAGCCGCATTGGCCGACAAAGGCAACGGACTCTATGAAGGTCCGCTTGAACTGGAGTCGGGTGGCACATGGAAGGTGACCGTGACTGTTCAGCGCGTCGGCCAGCCCGTCACCACAAAGCAGTTCAGCCTTAGCGCCACGGGAGGCATGTGATGATTTCACGAATTATCGCATGGTGCGCCCACAACCCCTTCCTCGTATTTATGGGAGCCATTCTTCTTGCCGTCGGAGGCCTGTGGTGTCTTCAGCGCGTGCCGCTCGACGCGCTTCCCGACATCAGCGACGTTCAGGTCATCATTCACACACAGTGGGCTGGCGAGCCTCCGAATGTGATTGAAGACCAGGTGACCTATCCGATTGTGACCGCCCTGCTTTCAGCTCCCAATGTCAAGAACGTGCGCGCCCAAACGATGTTCGGCGACTCCTATGTTTTCGTCGTCTTCCAGGATGGCACCGACCTCTACTGGGCGCGGTCGCGCGTGACGGAGTATCTCGGCCAGATCGCAGGCCGGTTGCCCGAAAACGTTCATCCCGCAATCGGCCCGGATGCCACAGGCGCGGGTTGGGTTTACGAGTACGCCATCGTGGATCGCAGCCACACCAAGAGCTTGGCCGACCTGCGCGCTTTGCAGGACTGGTACCTGCGCTACCAACTTGAAACCGTGCCCGGTGTCGCGGAAGTGGCCAGCATCGGCGGCTTTGTGCGCCAGTATCAAGTCAATCTCGATCCCAAAAAACTCTTCTCCTACGGCATCTCCGCTTCCACCGTGATCGACAGAGTCAGGCAGAGCACCAATGAAGTTGGCGGAGACGTGCTGGACATGAATGGCGCGGAATACATGATTCGCGGCCTCGGCTATCTGCGCTCGCTCTCCGATCTCGAAAATGTCCCTGTTGCAACAAAGAACGGCACGCCCGTTTTGGTAAAGGATCTAAGCACAGTCTCTTTCGGTCCGGATGTGCGGCGGGGCGCGGCTGACTGGCAGGGGCAAGGGGAAACCGTCGGCGGCATTGTCGTTATGCGCTACGGCATGAATGCGCTCAATGTCATCAATGGAGTGAAGGCCAAGTTCAAGGAGATTGCGCCCGCGCTGCCTGCCGGCGTTGAAGTTGTGACCGGCTATGACCGCTCCTGGCTCATCGACCAGTCGATTCACACGCTCAAGCGGGACCTCTTCTTCGAGGCAATCATTGTAAGCTTCGTCAGCATTGCCTTTCTCTTCCACTTCCGTTCGGCGCTGGTTCCCATCCTGACGCTGCCCATCGCCGTGCTGGCCGCGTTCATCCCCATGTACTTTCTGCACGTCAGCTCCAACATTATGTCGCTTGGCGGCCTGGCGTTGGCCGTGGGTGTGTTGATCGATGCCGCAATTGTCATGGTGGAGAACGGCTACCGCCATCTCACCGAGCGGGCCGATGTGCCGGGCGATGCGGAGCGGCGGCACATTCTCGTCGGCGCGGCCCAGCAGGTGGGGCCCGCGCTCTTCTATTCGCTCATCATCATCGTGGTTTCGTTCCTGCCCGTGTTTCTGCTGGAAGCGCAGGAAGGGCGCATGTTCCGGCCTCTGGCTTGGACCAAAACGCTGGCTCTGATTTTCTCGTCATTGCTCTCCATTACGCTGGTGCCGGCGCTCATGCCGTTCTGCTTGAGAGGAAAGCTGCGTCCCGAGTCGGCGAACCCCGCAGCGCGAGTTACACAGGCCATCTATCTACCCGTGCTGCGTTGGTGCCTCAAGCACTGGAAACTGGTGCTCGCGCTGAATCTGGCCTTCCTGGCCGCTACCATTCCTCTCTACTTCCGTCTCGGCAGCCAGTTTATGCCCGCGTTGTACGAAGGTTCAGCACTGTATATGCCGAGCGCCTTGCCGGGCATCTCGATTACGCAAGCGGCGTCACTGATGCAGGAACAAGACCGGATCATCCGCTCATTTCCAGAGGTCGCAACGGTCTTCGGCACGGTTGGCCGTTCCGACAGCGCCACAGACAATGCTCCCTTGGATATGTACGACACCACCATCATGCTGAAGCCCCGCGATCAGTGGCGTCCCGGCATGACTTACGAAAAGTTGATCCATGAGATGGACGACAAACTCCAGTTTCCGGGCCTTACAAATACATGGACCATGCCGGTTGCGAACCGCCTGGACATGGAACTGACCGGCATCAAGACCCCGGTTGGGATCAAGATTCAGGGTTCCGACCTGGCGCGCATTGAGGATATCGGAGCGCGGATGCAGCAGATACTTTCGGGTATGCCGGAGGCCAAATCCGTCTACGCGGAGCGCGTTGCGCAGGGCTTCTATCTGAATGTTGAAGTGAACCGGTCGGAGGCTGCACGCTACGGACTGACCGTGGCCGACGTTCAGCGCGTCATCACTTCGGAGATCGGCGGAGCAGACATCGCCGAGAATGTGGAAGGCCGCGAGCGCTTTCCCGTAGCGGTGCGCTATCAACGCGATCTCCGCGACCATCCTGAAGCCTTATCGCAGGCTCTCATCCCAACTCCGTCTGGCGCACAGATTCCTATCGCCGAAGTGGCTCGCGTGTATTACTCGCGCGGCCCCTCCATGATCCGCGACGAGGACGGCGCATTGACCGGCTATGTCTATCTCAATCTGAACACGCACGATTACGGAGGATTTGTGAATCACGCGGAGCGGCTGCTGAACCAAAAGCTGGCTCTGCCCGCCGGCTACACCTGGCGCTGGGCCGGAGAATATGAGTTCGAGATGCGCGCCAAACAGCGCCTTAAACTCATCCTGCCCATCGTCTTCTTCGTCATCTTCCTGCTGCTCTATCTTGTCTTCAAATCCGCCCTGGAGGCTGCCGTGCTGATCTTTCCCACGCTTTACGCCATGTCTGGAGGACTGCTGCTTCAGTGGGCGCTCGGCTATAACTTCAGCGTTGCGGTATGGGTTGGCTATATCGCGCTGTTTGGCATCGCGGTCGAGACCGGCGTGGTGATGGTGGTATATCTGCATGAAGCCTTCCAGCACCATCTTGCGCAGGACAATCCCATGACGGAATCCGTCCTCGAGCAGGCCGTTATTGAAGGCGCGGTCCAGCGTTTGCGGCCAAAGTTGATGACCGTGACCACCGTCATTCTTAGCCTCGCGCCCATCCTCTGGGAAACCGGCATCGGCTCGGACGTGATGAAACCCATTGCGGCCCCGATCGTCGGCGGAATGATTACGTCCACCATCCATGTCCTGATTCTCGTTCCGGTGTTTTTCTTGCTTATCAAGCGCAGGGCCCTGCGTCGAGGTATCTAAGCTGGAAACCAAGACCAGCAGCACACATAACTGCTAGACGCGAGCGATTGGCTGTCACGAATGGGCCGGCACTTGGAAGTCGGCCATCGCGCATCGATTTGCCGACTTGCGGTCTATTTTCATTCCGGCGCTCATAAATCAGGTGTTTCGGCGAAACAAGCGAGCGTTCCGCTATTTGTTTACGCGGGATGCGGCGCCAAGAGTGCCTTCAACATGGAGGAGTCTAGTACCGAAGCATCGGACGGAGATCCGCAGAAAAGTGCACTTCGCATCCCGTCCGATGTTCTACTGCATCTTTCGTCACGCCTTCAGCGATCTCCTGCATGACAAGTCCTTCAGCGGCAACGTGGAACCAGCCCAGTTCGGTAACGATGTCTTGAACGACCTGTTTGCCTGTAAGAGGCAACGAGCACTCCTCGACTATCCTAAAGGCGCCATCTTTGGCATTATGTTCCATCGCGACGAGGACGCGAGCGGCGCCAGCGACAAGATCCATCGCTCCGCCCATACCCTTCATCATCTTTCCTGGGATCATCCAATTCGCGAGGTCGCCTCGACAAGAGACCTGCATTGCGCCCAATACGCTCATGTCCATGTGCCCACCGCGGATCATGGCAAAAGACACTTCGGTTCCGAAGAAACTGGAACCGGGAAGAGCAGTCACGGGTTGCTTTCCCGCGTTGACCAGATCGGGATCTTCCTGATCCTCAGCGGGCGGAGGTCCAATACCTAACATGCCATTTTCGGCTTGCAAAATGACATCGACTCCCGCAGGCACGTATGCCGCGATAGAGGTGGGCAGCCCGATGCCAAGATTCACATAGAATCCGTCCCGCAGTTCCCGGGCAATCCGCCGCGCAATAAGCTCTTTACCGTTCACCTTGATATTCCTCCTCCCGATATTCTTCGCCCGGGACAGCACCGTAAGCGCGACATGGTTGTCGCATCAAAAATGATAGCCACCGCTGCAGATCAGCACTTCGCCGGTAACGTAGTCCGATAACGGAGAGCAGAAGAAGAGCACAGCGCCGGCTGCTTCTTCTGGAGTTCCGATGCGTCCCAGCGGACACGCGGATGCAATTGACTCGAGCATCGCGGGTTGGACGCCGATGGGAATATCCTTCCCCGCCATATTGATTTTTCCCTCGGGCATAAGCGGCTGCAACATGCGAGTCTGGATAAGTCCAAAGCCAACAGCGTTCACATTGATGTTGTAGCGTCCCCATTCTTTGGCCATTGTCTTGGTTAGTCCGATGACTCCTGCCTTACCGGCGGAGTAACCAGCCTGGCCAGGATTCCCATCCGTCCCGGAAATAGACGTGATGTTCACGACCTTGCGCATGACGCGCTGGCCGCTTGCCATCTCGCTTTTGGCGGTCGCACGAAGATAATCGGAGGCTGCGCGCAGCAAACGGAACGGCGCCATAACGTGAATATTCAACATCGCCAGAAACTGCTCGTCGGAGGTCTTCTGGATAACACTGTCCCAGCTGAAACCGGCGCAATTGACAATGATGTCGATCGAATCGAAGGCATCGAGGGCGGCATTGACAATCTCTTGCGGAAAAGCCGGCTGCATCAGATCTCCGCAGGCCAGCGCGATGCGTTCAGGATGGTAAACAGAGGACTGCGTCTCCTTCAGCGCTTGTTGATCCAGGTCGCACGCGAGCACATTCGCGCGCGCTGACGCCAGCTTTTGTACGATAGCCCTTCCAATGCCTCGTCCGCCCCCCGTCACAATAGCGGTTTTGCCGCTTAACGTAAAAGGAGATTCCAGTGATACTGCGTCTTTGTCTGTCATTGCTGCGCATGCTCCTTGATAAAATGAGACTCGATTGGTTTCTTAAACTCCGGTCCCACGACTACCCGATCTACATAAATACCGGGAGTTACAATTTCATCTGGATCCAACTGGCCCAGCTCAACGAGTTCTTCCACTTCGGCAATCGTCACTGTTGCGGCGGTCGCCATTACGGGATTGAAGTTGCGAGCTGTCTTGCGGTAGACAAGATTGCCGTGACGGTCTGCTTTCCAAGCCTTGATGAGCGAGACGTCAGCATGCATCGCGCGCTCCATCAGATAGGACTTTCCGTCGAACTCGCGCACCTCTTTCCCTTCAGCGACGATGGTGCCGGCTCCCGCAGGCACATAGAAAGCGGGAATGCCAGCGCCAGCGGCGCGAATCCGCTCGGCCATTGTGCCCTGTGGAATCACAGTCAGGTTCAGTTCGCCGGCGAATACGAGCTTATCGAGCAAGCGGTTTTCGCCCACGTAGCTTCCAATGTGCGATGCGATCATTCCGGCCTCGAGCATAAGCCCCATCCCGAATCCATCGACGCCCATGTTGCAACTGATCGTGTGAAGCCCCTTCAGGCCCTTTCGGATCGTTGCGGCAATTAGATTCTCGGGAATTCCGCAAAGCCCGAAGCCGCCAATCATGACCGTCATACCATCCCGCAGATCTGCGACCGCTGCATCCGGAGAGCTGATTACCTTATTCACGTTCTTGCCCTTTCTCGGGTCACGCCAAAGTCCACAATGCCCGATCGTCTTACCCTGCCAGCACATATACGAGTTGCGTGCGCGTCAGATCATGCGTTTTCGCAATCCCAAATAGCGCTCGGAAGGCTGCGCAGAATTTCTACACGCGGTAACTACACAACCACTACACTTTTCATTCAGCCGAGATCACGATTGCGATTCCCATGCCTCCGCCAATGCAAAGACTGGCGACACCGTATCGTTTCTCAAGTCTTCTGAGGGCGTGAATCAGCGTTACGAGGACGCGAGCGCCTGAAGCTCCAATAGGATGTCCGAGCGCGATTGCTCCACCGCTGACGTTGACCCTGGCCGGGTCGAGACTGAGCTTGCGGATGACGGCGATCGATTGAGAGGCGAAGGCTTCGTTCAATTCGAAAAGATCGATTTCGCTTACGGTCAGTCCCGCTTTCTTTAAAGCGATTGGCACTGCCGCCGCCGGGCCGATTCCCATCACCGCAGGGTCAACGCCGGCCAGACCATAGGAGAGAATGCGCGCCAGCACAGGCAGGCCGTGACTCTTGGCGTACTCCCCGGTGGTTACGGCCAGCATTGCCGCGCCATCATTCAGGCCGCTGGAGTTTCCCGCTGTTACCGTCCCATTCGGTTTGAAGGCCGGTTTCAATTTTGCCAAAGCTTCTAAAGTCGAATCCGGACGTGGATGTTCA
>Ga0255348_1000318_pt1 | contig 22198 bp, 14 predicted proteins | sample CBST25v5metaG_FD_189945 | JGI IMG/M metagenome (GOLD analysis project Ga0255348, IMG submission 189945) | Peat soil microbial communities from Stordalen Mire, Sweden - C.B.S.T-25.v5 | ecosystem: Environmental > Terrestrial > Soil > Wetlands > Peat | place: Sweden: Norrbotten County, Stordalen... | reverse complement strand
GGGGAGGGGGGTAGGTGTTTTTTGGGGTCATGCCGGTTCTCCCTGATCTCATTGTGCAAGACGGGAGGGTAATGATCTGCAACCACCTGCGGTGGGGCCAAGCGCTCGCTTGCCGCTCGCAGGGGCTAAACAGGCTGCGGAAAAAGGCCTGTTTCCACGCGAGAAGTGCGAAAAGCTCAGGGGCTAAAGCCCGCCATTTATTTCCAATGACTTACGGCACGACTGAAGTCGTGCCCTGACGCTTCGTGCCTCTACGGATGAGTTTTTCCACAGCCTGTAAAGCCCGCATTGATATGGCAGCATTTGCGGCACGACTGAAGTCGTGCCCTGATACAAAGCCAGAGTTTTTCACCAAGTTCCTGGTCTTTGACCGGATGAAGAAGTTTCATTGAGTTCGTGCTTTCCCAGGTCCCAAAATCGGGACCTGGGGCACCCATCGTTGGTACAACTTCAAGCGGTCAGAGACCTAGCCAGAAGAGCAAAGACGCGGCGAGGGTGGGATCAGCATCGTCAATGTTCTTGCAGGTTCGAATTCGTGGTTTCCCACCCATTTCACAAAGAACGTGAAATGGATGGGGCACAAAGCGCATAATTCTCCGCAATGATCCGCTACTTGGCTTCCGCCGCCTTGACCACGGCCTGGAAGGCAGGCTTCGGCTGGCCGTCGCGGTCGAAAAGCAGCGGATAGCTGGTGCGCCCCTTCACCGGCCAGTCATTCAGCCAGGAATCCGCGTCCGTCACGCCCCAGAAGGTCACCCGCGTAACCGTGTCGCGATGTTTCAGATAGACCCCAAACAAGCCGGCATAACGCTGGGCAAGTTCCTGCTGAACGGAAGGCGGCAACTCCTTGGCGTAGGGGTTCAGTTTCGGATCCTGTTGCAGCTTGAGGGAAACTTCGGCGCTGAACATGTGCGGATCGCGGGGCAGCACGTCGATGTCCAGCTCCGTGATCGCCACCTTGACTCCGAGCTTTGCCAAGGCGGTGATGGTGGCGTCTTCATCCTCAAGCGACGGCCAGGCGAGGCTGTCATGCCCCTGCAGGCCGACGGATGTGACCGGCACGCCTTCGGACTTCAGCTTGGCGATGAGCGCCAGAAGCCCTTTGCGCTTGGCCGCATTCTCCAGCGAGTAGTCGTTGTAGTTGAGCTGCGCCTGAGGATCGGCCTCGTGCGCGTACTGAAAGGCTTTCTCGATATAGTCCGGGCCGATGATCTTGAACCAGAGAGACTGTTGCAGGCTGCCGTCCTCGTTCAGCGCTTCATTGACCACGTCCCAGCTATTGATGCGGCCTTTGTAGCGGCCGACGACCGTTTGAATATGGTCGCGCATGCGCTTCAGCAGGGTTTCGCGGTCCACCAGGTTTCCCTCGTCATCGTGGAAGACCCATGCTGGAACCTGGTTATGCCACACCAGGTTATGCCCGACGATGAACATGTGGTGCTTCTCCCCATAGGCCACGTACTTGTCGGGGATTTCGAAGGCGTAGACACCCGGCTTTGGATGGACGTTCTCCCATTTGAGAGCGTTTTCCGGCGAGATGGTGCTGAACTGCGACTCGATGATCGCATCTCCGCGGCTGTCCTGGCCCGTGATCTGAGCGGTGTTGATTGCCGCGCCGATCACAAAGTCATTCTTGTAGGCGTCTTTCAGAGACGTGGGCGCTTGAGCGACCGCTGCCAAACTCGCGACTGCTATCGCGGCAAATGCTATCAATGAACGATTCAACATAGAAAAACCTCCAACATTCCATCTAGACATTTCCTGTGGGTCTGGAGACCCACAGGACAGCCGGCCAGGAGGCCGACGTTACTCATTCCCGGAAGCGCTAAACCCCTTACGGCGTTCGGCCAGCTCGTTCGCGATCTTCTGATTCCCTTCTCGCGAGATGGGATAAAAGAAGAGGCAGGCAGCCACGGCGAAGAACGCCAGTCCCGCATAGATGCTGGCGGTCAGCAGGATACCCAGTTGCGCATGAGCCGACTGCACCTCCGCGCCGGATGCAAAGCCATAGAGAGAGATGAGCCAGCCTGCAATCGCGCCGCCCAGGGCAAGCCCGGCCCACAAGGCGAAGACAACCGCGGAGGTGACCGTGCCGCTGGCGCGGCGGCCCGTCTTCCATTCGCCATAGTCGGCCACATCGCCCATCATCGCCCAGATAATGGGGCCCGACAGTCCGTAGGCGAACTGGCGAAGCACCTCGGTGAGGATGATGACCACGGTGGAACTGGGCGGAATGACGAACAGCGCCATATTAAAGATGCCCGACAAAACCATGCTGGCGATAAAAAGCTGGCGCTTGCCCACGCGGATGGACACCATTGTGGAGCAGGCAACGCCCAGGAGAAGCGCGGCCAGTCCGAATCCGTTGAACCAGGCGAAGAGGTCCACGTTGCGAGCGACGAACCGGAAATAGGGCAGCATGACGTTGCCGCGGATCACGATGGCAGCGAAATAAAACAGGGTGGCCAGGAACAGCACTACCCACGGACGGTTCTTGAACAGGTCGGAGAGGTCCCGGCCAAGAGAGGTCTTTTGCCGCGGGTCGGGCTGGATGCGCTCTTTGGTGGCGAAGAAGGCAACGATGAAAAAGATCACGCTGAGAGCCGACAGCAGGCCCATGGTGTACTGGTAACCGCGCGCGTCATCGCCGCGGCCAAAGAACCTGACCATCGGGATGGCGAGGCTGGCGACAATGAAGCCGGCGGAGTTGGCAGCCATCTGACGGTACGACGCGATGCTGGTCCGTTCGTCGGGGTCCGAGGTCATGACCGCCGTTAGCGAGGCATACGGCACGTTGTTGATCGTATAGACGATTCTGAGCAGGATGTAGGTTGTCCACGCATAGATAAGCTTCCCCGCAGGACTGATATTGGGCGTGGTGAAGGTAAGAACGCCGATCACGCCGAAGGGCACAGCGGTCCATAGCAGCCAGGGACGGAACTTGCCCCATTTGGTGCTGGTGCGATCGGCAATCATGCCCATGATGGGATTGAGAAAAGCCACACTGAGGCCGACGACGAGGAAGAGTGTTCCTGCCTGTGCCGCGCTGAGACCAAAGGTGTGAGTGTAGAAGTCCAGTTGCAACGCCAGCATGGCCTGGAAGACAAAATTGGCCGCCATGTCGCCCAGGGCATAGCCCGACTTCTCTGCAAAGGAAAGTTTCTCGATCATTGCTGCCTCGTCTTTCGGCGGCGTTTCCGGCCGCGGCTACCGCGTCACCTGCAAAATCAGCTTCTGAAGATCGGCATCCTGCGAGGATGTGCCGACCATGATCTCAAAGTCGCCAGGCTCCACAACGTACTTCATGTTGATGTCGTAGAAGGAGAGCGAAGCCGGCGTAATGTCGAGCGTGACCGTCGCGCTTTCGCCCGGCTTCAGGAAGACCTTCTTGAAGCCCTTCAGCTCCTTGACCGGCCGCGTCACGGAACTGACCAGATCGCGGATGTAAAGCTGCACGACCTCCGCTCCCGCGCGCTTGCCTGTGTTGGTCACGTCCACCACCACCTGCGTCGAGCCTTTCGGCCCGATCTTCTTTTTGGTCAGCCTGGGCGCTCCGATCTCGAAGCTCGTGTAGCTCAGTCCAAACCCAAAGGGAAAGAGCGCCGAAGCGTCATCCCACAGGTAGCCGCGGCGCGCCGAGGGCTTGTGGTTGTAGAAGGCCGGAATGTGGCCCACCGAGCGGGGAATCGAGATGGGCAGCTTGCCGCCCGGATTCACATCGCCAAAGAGCACATCCGCCACCGCGCGGCCTGTCTCCTGTCCCAGATAGAAGCACTCGAAAATCGCCGGCACGGATTCCTTGACGGAGTTGATGGAGATGGGACGGCCATTGAAAACGAAGGCCACGACCGGCTTGCCGAGCGCCACCATCTGGCGGACCAGCTCTTCCTGCATTCCGACCAGGTTGAGGCTGGTGCGGTCGCCCATGTGGTTGCGCGCCCAGGCCTCGCGCGAGGTCTGCTCGTTGCCGCCGATGGCCAGCACGATCACATCGGCATTCTTCGCGACTTCGACCGCTTCGGCAATCGCCTTGCGGTCCTCTTCCGGATCGCTGGCGACCACATCGTCCTGATTCCACGAGCCGCCCACGGTGATCTTGCAGCCTTCGCTGTAGACCACGTTGACGCTCGCGCCCAGTTTCTCCTTGATGCCGTCCAGCACCGAGATGCTGTACTTGGGAACGCCGCTATAGCCGCCCAGCAGGCTGCGGTTGGCGTTGGGGCCGATGACCGCCAGGGTCTTGATCTTGCTCTTGTCCAGCGGAACCAGGTTGTTCTCGTTTTTGAGCAGCGTGACGGCCTCGTGCGCGGCCTGGAGCGCCAGCTTGTTGTGCGCGGCGCAGCCGACCACGCGGGCGGCTTCCTTCGGATCGACGTAGGGGTCGTCAAACAATCCAAGCTCGAATTTCCAGAAGAGCATGGGCGCCACCAGCTCATCGAGCTTTCTCTCTTTCAGCACGCCCTTCTTCACCAGTTCCACCAGATGCAGATAGCAGTCCGGATCGGGCAGCTCGATATTGACGCCCGCATTCACGGCCAGCGCGCAGGATTCCTTCTTGTCCTTGGCGACGAAGTGGCCGTGCGTGTCCGGCCGATAGCCCAACTCCCAGATGGCGTAGTAATCCGAGACCACAAATCCCTTGAAACCCCACTCCTTGCGCAGCACATCGCGCAGCAGCCACTTGTTGGCGTGCGAGGGAACGCCGTCCACTTCGTTGTACGAAGCCATCACGCTGACGCATCCGGCCTTCTCAATGACTTCCTTGAACGGGAAGAGGAAAACCTCGCGCAAGGTGCGCATGGAAACATCTGCGGGAGCGCAGTTCTGGCCACCCTCCGGCTGAGCATGGGCCACAAAGTGCTTCAGACAGGCAAGAATGTTTTTCTTGTCGCGGAAGTTTTTCTTGCCCTGGAAGCCCTTCACGGCGGCAATGCCCATGCGCGAAACCAGGAAGGGATCTTCGCCGTATGTCTCTTCCACGCGCCCCCAGCGCGGCTCGCGGGCCACATCTACCACCGGCGTCAAAGCCTGGTTAGCGCCGCGCAGACGGGCTTCCAGAGCCGTCATCGAGAAGAGCTTCTCCGCCAGTTCGGGATTGAAGGTTGCGCCCAGGGCAATGGGCTGCGGAAAGCTGGTTCCATCCGGCGCGGCCTGCCCATGCAGGCACTCCTCGTGAAAGATCACGGGAATGCCGAGACGGCTGTTTTCGAGGAAAAACTTCTGAATGGCATTGGTCAGCTCGGCCATGTCGTGGGCATTCTTGCCGCCGCCAGCATCACTCGGCCGGCCGACCTGGCCCAGTCCGCGGCCATCTTTGAAGGACTTCTTCGCCTTCTGAAAATCGAAATTGCCCTTCTCATCCAGCAGCTTTTCGGCCTTCTGCAGCCAGATGCACATCATCTGCGCCGCTTTTTCTTCCAGCGTCATGCGCGAAAGCAGATCCTTGACGCGCTTGGCGGAGGGCAGCTTCGCATTCTTGTACGCGGGAACTGCCTTGTGGGAGGCGACGGCGGCGGCGGACTTTTTCTTTTTCATGCGATCCATTCCTCGGGATTTCTGCCGGCGGCAATGCGCGGCAATTGAGTGGGAAAAACAATCTTGGCTTGGAACGCCGGTTGGCGATCGTAACAAGCGCAACCCGGCAACCCGCGGGAGCCTGAAATCATCGGCTCTGGCGACGGCAGCGGCAACAGCGAATCAAAAGCGAGGGGGGTTTCTATGGTCCGAACTAAATCAATAAACATACGCGAACGGCGCGGGCAAGTTTCCATCTGCCGGTCAGCGAAACTTTCATTGCGCCGATGTGAAGAGCCCACTTACACAACTCCTGTAGAAAAGAACGGCTCAGATTTCTCTGTAGCGGGGAGGATAAAGAACAGCCCGATTCTTCAGCAATGCCCGCTCCGCCGCCACCATCAATCTATTTGCTCAAAGTGGAAAACGCAACGGGAAATATCCCCTTTTCCTGAACGCAAATGAATACGGGCCATCGTGCCGTGGCGCAATGAATGGGCGAAGGGAAAAAGGCCGAAAGTTTCGGAGAAAGGCTGACTTTTATAAACGGTTGATATGAATGAGATTGCTAAACTTGAAATTGCGCCTTTTCAAAACGACAATGAATGGCCGGTGGAGCCTTTCCTCCGGTGATTGACAGCTCTTGGCGAGCAGAGACCGGCGAACTTCTCAGGACATTCACGAATGCAAGATTATTTTCCGATGCAGAAAGTCGAGAAAATCAGATTCAGAATGTCGTCGGGGGTGGTCTGGCCGGTCAGGGAATCCAGCGCCCAGAGAGCCTGATAGAGATCCAGCAGAATCATCTCGTGGGGAATGGAGGCGGCGTTTGCCTGCGCGGCCTTGTTCAGGGCCGTAAGAGCCGCGGCGATGGCCTGCTGTTGGCGCAGGTTGGTCAACATGCCGGGCTCGGCCGAGGCTCCGCCGGTGGCCAGGGCCAGGATGCGCTCGCGCAGCGCGGGAATGCCCTCGCCGGTCAGCGCCGATGTGGCCAGCGCGGGTATCGATTCCAACCCTTTCCGCACAGAACGCGGAGAGGATGGGGCACCCAGCATATCGGCGTAATCAGGCAGCGGACGGCTGGCTTCAATCAGGTCGCTCTTGTTGACGGCTACCACGGCTGGACGGCCCTGGACGGCGGCCAGCAGCCGGCGCTCCTCATCGTTGAGCGGCTCGGTTGCGTCCAGCACCAGCACCACCAGCGCAGCATCGGCCAGCGCCTCGCGACTGCGGGCAATGCCCAACTGCTCCACTTCCTCGCCAGCCTCGCGCAGGCCGGCCGTGTCCACCAGTTCAAGCGGAATGCCATCGAGAGAAATGCGCTCGGTGACCGTGTCGCGCGTGGTGCCGGGGGTCGCGGTCACAATGGCGCGATCATGCTCGGCAAGGCAGTTGAAGAGCGAGCTTTTGCCTGCGTTGGGACGGCCCACGATGGCCAGCGTCAGCCCGTCGTGGACGATACGCCCGCGAGCAAACGAAGCTTCCAACGCGGTAAGGGGCGGCGTCAACTCAGTGATGCGGCGAGCGATCTCGGCCTGCGGCGTTACCTCCACATCGTCCTCGGCAAAATCGATGCCGGCTTCGAGCAGGGCGATGAGTTCGACCAGCGCCTGCTTCACCGGCCCGACGCGGCGGCTGAGCGCGCCACCCATCTGGCTGGCGGCCAGACGCGCCTGGGTGAGCGTCTGCGCATCGATCAGGTCGCGAACCGCCTCGGCCTGGGTCAGGTCCAGCCGTCCGGCCAGAAAGGCGCGCTTGGTGAACTCTCCCGGCTCGGCCAGCCGCGCGCCCAGACTCAGAGCGCGGTTCAGCAGCAGCTCCAGCACCACCGGCGAGCCGTGCGCGGCTATCTCAACGAGATCCTCGGCGGTATAGGAATGGGGCGCGGCAAAGAAAGTGACCAGCGCTTCGTCGATGCGGTCCGCGTCGGCACCCGTGTGCGGCGCGTCGAGCACATCGGCCATCCGCACGCGCATGTGTTCGAGCGGCTGATGCAGGCGCACCAGTTGCGCGGCAATCGACGCGGCATCGGGGCCGCTGAGCCGCACAATCCCGATGCCCCCGCGGCCAGACGGCGTGGAGATGGCGGCGATGGTGTCTGTAGTCGTTTCTGGTTCAGCCATAACCTATAGATAGTGTAGAGTCTGGCTCCCGAATCAGCCGCCCTTGGCTCTTGGAGCGGCCAGCGCTTTATTTTTCCTATTGCATTCCCATAGAAGCGCGGATATAGTTTCCCTATTGCTTGGCAATAGGAGAAGGAAAATGGGCGAAAAGAGCGATGTCTGGCAGGGAACGCTGGCGCTGATGGCGCTGCGCACGCTGGAAACCATGGGCCCGCTGCACGGCTACGGCCTGGCGCGGCGCATCGAGCAGACCAGCGGCGACCTTTTGCAGTTGAACTACGGCACGCTCTATCCGGCGCTGCTCAAGCTGGAGCAGGAGGGGTACATCCGCTCGCGCTGGGGCGTATCGGAGAACAATCGCCGCGCCAAGTTTTACGAACTGACCAAAGCCGGCCAGCGCCAGGTGAAGAAGGCCGCGGCCGAGTGGGAGCAGACGACAGCGATTCTGTCGCGCTTTCTGGCTCCGGCGGAGGAGGCGTAATGCGCAAGCTGAGAGCGTTATGGATTCGTCTGTGCGGCATGATCGGCGCGCGGCGCGATGAGGATGACTTCGCGGCCGAACTCGAAAACCATGTTGCCATGCACACCGAGGACGGCATCCGCGCGGGCCTGAGTCCCGAAGAAGCGCGGCGGCAAGCGCTGATTCGCCTGGGCGGAGCGGAGCAGACGCGGCAGGCCTATCGCGAGCGGCGCACGCTGCCCTGGCTGGAGACGCTGGCGCAGGACATCCGTTTTGGCTTGCGAATGCTGTTCAAGAATCCCGGTTACACGGCCATTGCTGTTCTCACCCTTGCACTCGGAATCGGGGCGAACTCGGCGGTTTTCACGGTGGCGCAGGCTGCCCTGCTGCGTTCCTGGCCGGCCAAGGAGCCAGACCGCCTGGCCAGGCTGATCGCAACGACGCCGCAAGGCCAGGAAATCAATTTTTCCTATTCGGATTATCTGGATCTTGCCGCACAAAGCAAATCGCTCGAAGGGATTCTCGCCTACGATCGCCGCGGAAAGATTCTCCGCGTGGGAAACGAATCGCAAATGGTGCTGGATGACGTTGTTTCTCCCAATTATTTCTCGGTTCTGGGGATCAATGCGCAGTTGGGCCGTTTCTTTACCGCTGAGTCCAGTCCGGGCAGCGAGCCGGAAGTTGTGATCAGCGACTCGCTCTGGCATCGGGTTTTCAATGCGGATCCATCGCTGGTGGGAAAGCAAATATGGCTTACGAACCGCGCCTTCACGGTTCTCGCCATTGCGCCGCCGGGTTTTCGCGGCCTTCAGCGCGGGATTCCCACGGACATGTGGCTCCCCGTCGCGACCGAATACTCAAGCCAGGAGCTTGCCAACCGGAAGGCCCGCGAGTTTGAGGTGCTCGGGCGCTTGCGGTCCGGCGCCACCCCGGCGGGGGTCAGGGTTGAGCTTGATGCTCTTGGAAAAGGCCTTGCCCAGGCCTATCCGGCCATCGACAAAGCCAGGAACGTTGCCCTGATTTCCGAGCGCGAGCGCTTGCGCGAAGCCATGACGCCCACGCTGATCCTGATGACTGCCGTCGGATTGGTTCTGCTGATCTGCTGCGCCAATGTGGCCGGACTGGTTCTGGCCCGCTCCGACGCCCGCCGCACAGAGGTTGCCATGCGTCTGGCGCTGGGCGCGGGACGCATGCGCCTCGTGCGTCAGTTGTTGACCGAGAGTTTGCTGCTCGCATCGCTGGGGGCGGCGCTTGGCCTGCTTCTGGCGGTGGGACTGTTCCGGCTGCAACCGGCGCTGTTGCCGCCGGCGGAGGTGGAATTAGGGCTTGATCTTCACCTCAACACCTCCGTTCTCGCCTTTACCGCAATCGTCACTGTTCTCTCTGTTCTGGTCTTTGGATTGGCGCCGGCAATTCAGCTCTCCAAGACGAGTCTCGTCTCGACGCTCAAGGGCGAAGGAACGGGCGCGGTGCGCGGCGTGCGGCGATGGACGATGCGAAACGCGCTGGTGCTGGGCGAGATTGCGCTTTCGGTGGTGCTGTTAACGGCCTCCGGGCTGGTGGTGCGCAGCCTGCTCTTCAGCCGCTCGCTTCCTCTCGGCTTCGACCGGCAAAGGCAACTGATCTTCTTCGACCTGCTCCCCGGGGTCGCCGGATATGACTCGAAGCGCAGCGCAGTTTTCTTTGAACAAGCGCAAGAGAAAGCGGCGGCGTTGCCAGGGGTCCGCCACGCAGCTCTGGCGCGGCGCGTATTGCTATCTGATTCGGGAGGAGGATTGTCGAAACGAGTTTCCATCCCCGGCGTGGAATTGCCGCAAGGACAGCTCAGCATTCCCGTCAAATTCGACTCCGTTGACGGCAACTACTTCCGTACTGTCGGAACGCGCATGATAGCGGGGCGCGAGTTCAATTCAGGCGACAATCCTTTGGCTGTCAGAGCCGTGGTTATCAGCCAAACCATGGCGCAACGCTTCTGGCCGGGCCAGGAGGTTCTGGGGCGGCAGATCGTTGCCGAAGGGACGGCTTGCCAGATTGTGGGCGTTGTCGAGGACGCGAAGGTCAACAGCGTCCATGAAGCGCCGGAGCCCTATATGTATTTTCCGTTCGCGCAGACGCCCAGTGAGGAAGGAACGCTGATCGTCGAGGCGGAGGGCAACCCGAAGGCCCTGACCGCAAGAATGCTGAGCGAGATTCAACGAGTGGATCGCAATGTGCCAGTCTCGGTTCGCACTGTGGATTATCTGATGCAGCAGGCCTTCTGGGAAGACCAGATGGCCGCGGGCTTTGTGGGGGCCCTCGGACTGCTCGGAATCTTTCTCGGAGCCATAGGACTCTATGGCGTAGTTGCCTTCACAGTGAACCGGCGCAGCCGCGAAATCGGCATTCGCATGGCTCTCGGCGCCGAGCGCAGGGATGTCTTGCAGATGGTGCTCGGCCAGGGACTGACGCTGGCCTTGATTGGAACCGGAATCGGCCTTGTGCTTTCGCTTGCGGCCATGCGGCTGCTATCGACCATGCTCTATGGCGTCAGGCCCACCGACCCGCTCACCTTTGCCGGTAGTTCGGCTCTGGTGATCCTTGTGGCTCTAGCGGCCAGTTGGCTTCCCGCGCGCCGCGCGGCTTCCATTGACCCGATGCGGTCGCTGCGGACGGAATAGGAGAAAATGATGCGCAAGCTGAGAGCGTTGTGGATTCGCCTGTGCGGGCTGATCGGCGCGCGGCGCGATGAGGATGACTTCGCGGCCGAACTCGAAAGCCACGTAGCAATGCACACCGAAGACGGCATCCGCGCCGGGTTGACGCCGGCTGAAGCGCGGCGGCAGGCGCTGATTCGCCTGGGCGGAGCGGAACAGACGCGGCAGGCCTATCGCGAGCGGCGCACGCTGCCCTGGCTGGAAAACCTGGGCCGGGATACGCGCTATGCGCTGCGACAGTTGCGCAAATCTCCCGGCTTTGCGCTGCTGGCGATTGGAACCCTGGCGCTTGGCGTGAGCGCGAACACGGCGATCTTCACGGTAATTGAGAGCGTGCTGCTGCGGCCGCTGCCTTATGCGCACGCGGATCGCCTCATCTTTATCGGACCGAAAACAGACACACCGCATTTTCAACCGACTTCTTGGCTGAATTACCACGATATACGCAGCCAATCGCGGCTTTTGAAGGATGTGGCCGGTTACTCGGAAGACCTGGGCGTCGTGGAAAATGCGGACGGGTTGCAAAACGTGGTGGCTCCGCGCGTAACGCCTAATCTGTTTTCCATGCTGGGCACGCGGCCTTTGCTGGGACGCGCGTTTACCGAAGCTGAGGGCGTCACGGGCGGACCCTCGGTGGTGATGCTGTCGGAGGAGTTATGGCGGCAGAGCTTTCATGCGGATCGAGGCATTGTTGGGCAGTCGATCAAAGTGAGCGGCGCGCTGCACACGGTGGTGGGCGTGATGCCAGCTTCGTTTCAATTTCCGCACGAGATGGGGCCGGATATTCGCAAGGGAATTTGGCTTCCGCTGCAACCGTCGCAGGAAATGCTTTCAGACCGCGGCTACCAGTTCTTCAGCATTGTGGGCGAACTTGCTTCGGGAGTAACTCGCGCTCAGGAGCAGCAGGAACTGGATGCCATTGCGGCGCATATTTCCGGCACTGCGACAGTTACAAAGGATACTAACTTGTTCCGCGCGTCGCCCTATCAGGAGTTACTCACTGGATCAGTGCGGCCGGTTCTGTACGCGCTGTTTGCGGCCGTGGCGCTGGTGCTTCTGATAGCCTGCGCGAATGTATCTCATCTGATGATTGCCCGCTGCCTGGGCCGGCAACAGGAGTTTGCGGTGCGCTCGGCGCTGGGAGCGGGGCGCTGGCGCCTGGCGCGCCAGATGCTCTGGGAAGGAATGCTGTTGAGCCTGCTGGGCTGCGGCGCGGGAGTAATCCTGGCGCAACTGGCGTTGCGGCTGGCGCGCAAACTGCCGGACGGCACGATTCCCAACGCGAACGCGATTGGCCTTCACTGGACAGTCGTGCTGGCGCTGGCGGCGATTGCAATGGTGACCACCGTGCTCTCTTCCCTGCTGCCCGCGCTGCTGGTGGCGCGCTCTGATCCGCAGGCGGCGCTGCAGGCGGCATCACGCGGAACAGGGCCGCGCACGGTGAGCGGAAAACTGACCGGCTGGCTGGTGGCGGGCGAGGTGGCGCTCTCGACGCTGCTGCTGGTGGGAACCGGACTTCTGTTTCATACGCTCTGGAATCTGCAACAGTCGCAGTTGGGCTTTAATGCGGATCGCGTCACGACCTTTTCCGCCACGCCGGAAGATGCGGCGGGATTCTCGAATCTGGCTGTTTCCGACGAGACGCAGGCCGCGCCGGCTTCCGTGGCAACGCTGATTTATCAGCCGGTTTTGGAGCGCATACGACAGATGCCGGGTGTCACCAGCGCGGCTTTGATCACGACTCCTCCACTCTCAAGCAAAGGCGTGCAAGGCAGCTTCAGAATCATCGGCCAACCGACTAACTCGCGCGGCCAAACAGCCCTCTTCTCCGCAGTCAGCGGCGACTACGCCCGCACGATGGGAACGCCGGTATTGCGAGGCCGAATGGTCAATGACGGAGATGTCTTGTCAACTCCGTTGGTTGTGGTCGTGAACGAGGCCCTCGCCAAGAAATACTTTGCGGATAAGGACCCGCTTGGAAAGGACATCAGTCTGGCTGGCCTGGATCCGAGGATGGTCAAGCCTTACACAATCGCCGGTGTGCTTGCCGACCAGGTCGAAGGCAAGGTCGGTGGAGAAGTTCTGCCGCTGATCCTGCTGCCGCAACAGCAGATTCCCACTGAGTCGCTCTTCTATCAGGCGCTCTTGAAAACCGGAGTCAGCTTCGTCGTGAAAACCAGAGGCGATATTCCTGTCGTGTCCGCGATGCGTTCGATCTTCCAGAAGAGCGCGCCGGGGTTCGCTCTCGAGAACTTCCAAACCATGCAGGATGCTGTAGACGAAAGCACATTTAGCCGGCGTTTGGCATTGTATCTTGTAGGTTCGTTTGCAGGGCTCGCGGTGGCGATGGTGATTGCGGGCCTCTACGGAGTGCTCTCTCAATTTGTGAGTTACAGGCGGCACGAGATCGGCGTGCGCATGGCGCTGGGCGCAAGCAGGCGCAGCGTGGCGCGACTGGTTTTGCGCCAGGGAGCGATGCTGATTGGAACGGGATTGGCCGCGGGGCTTCTGCTGGCGCTGGCGGCGGGACGGCTGATTGAGGGGTTTCTGTATCAGGTGCAGCCATTGGATGCCTGGACTTATCTTTTTGCCGCGCTACTGCTGACTTGCATCGGATTGATTGCAACGCTGATTCCCGCGCAACGGGCCGCCGCTATCGAACCCATGCAGGCGCTACGGACAGAATAGGAAGCGCGATTCTCGCATCGGGCGCAAGCAAGCCGAAGCGCTGGAAGTTGCACCCCTTGCGCAAAAAAACAACGGGGAAGAGCGGCAGGCTCCTCCCCGTTAATGTCCAGTCCAGGATACAAATACTACTTCTTGGTGGGCGCGATGACGTCCTTGGCGGCCTTGGCCACGCGGAACTTGACGACGGTCTTGGCCTTGATCTTGATGGCCGCGCCGGTCTGAGGGTTGCGGCCAATGCGGGCCTTGCGCTCCGCCTTCACCAGGCGGCCGATGCCGGGAATCACGAAGACGCCGTTCTTCTTGGTTTCCTTCACAGCGGTTTCCGCCTGCAGGTCCAGGAAGGCCGCGACTTGCTTGTTGGTCAGTTCCAGTTTCTCGGCCAGAAGCCGAATCAGGGCAGTCTTGGTCAATCCAGTAGCCATGTGATGCTCTCCTTTTGGGCGTGCCCTTGGGCGCGCCGGTGTTGCCTGGGTTTCCTTCGCAGAACGCGTACCGCATGGAGGGAGTGCGACTTAGGCAACACTTGCACAAAACCCCTGTATTCATGCGGGTTGGAGAACCCACGTTCGTTACAATGCGTCTTTCGGGTGGGCAAAGTCAACATAAAAACCGCGTTTTTTGCATTTTTCTGAGGATTTTGTGGGTATTTCGCCTATTTTTAGCCATTTTTGCCGGGTTTTGCAGGTTTTGATGGGGTGCTCTGGGCCCGAACGGCCCTGGAAGAGGCCGCCGAACGCTGGCTAGTTCAAGCCGAAAAGTACCCTTTTCCTGGGCTCCAAAGCCGCTGTGAGAGGGGTATTCAGCGCATCCACCACCGCCGTGGCCAGCCGAAAGTGGCGGACCAGCAGCTTGGTAAAGCCAAGCTCCAGAGCCGCCGAGGCGGGCAGCGTCGTGCTCAGCCCCCACTGGCGGAATTTGATCAAATCCATCGCCGGATGCTCCTTGGGAAAACCCTTCGGCGGGCGGGTCAGCGCATTTCCTTCAAATTCGTCAAAGGCCTTGCGAAGGGCTGCCGTCCGCAGGACCTTGCGAAATTCCTCGTGGTGGTCCAGCAGCCAGTGGCGAATGGCGGCCAATTGCTCCTTATCCGGCATCCAGACCCCGGCGGCGACCACCGTCTCTTTGGCGCTGACGTGAAAGTAGAAACCGGCGCCAGAGGTCTTCTTGAATCCATCCGGCATCCACCAGGCGGCGACGTGGGTTTTGTAGGGCAGCTTGTTGTTGCTGAAGCGCGTATCGCGGTAAATCCTGAACAGGCATTTTTCCGCTGGCCGCACGTAGGCCGGAGCAAAACTCTCCATCCCCTCGTTGACTTTGCGGATGATGGCTAGCATCGGCTCTTTCAGTTCGGCATCGAAAGTGGCCTTGCGCGGCTTGAACCATTCGCGGTCATTGTGACGGGCGAGGGCGCGGAGAAACTTCAGAGCTTCGGGACGAAGATAGGCGGCCGGAATGGATTCAGATATGGCTGTGCATTTCACTTTCGAACTATTCAAAGGGCTTGTCATGATCGGCGATTGCTTCCTCGATTGTGGCGAATGATCCTGATCGCTCGAAAGGAGATTGCTCCAAAAGAAGCTCTATGAACTGGTTCTCCAATTGAGATATACGATCAACCGAAACGGGCGATTGACAAAAGTCAGCGCTTTGAACACAGAACCTGCCATTAGACAAATTCTCAAAACAACGATAACGTACAGCCTCGTCTATACTTTTGCGCTTCCATACATCGAACGCCCGAAATTGGTCAGTCAGCTTGATAGCTATTTACCGATGTGTCTACACCCGGTCCAACTCCGCGAACAGGTCGCTGAGCACGACGCGGATCGGCGTCTCCGGCACAGTCATCTCATTGGTTCGAACCGGAAGGAGCCCGCTGGCAGTCGCCGTATAGGCTTCGCGGCGCACCGGGTCAATGATCCAGATGTGCTCAACGCCAAAGGCGAGATAGTCTTCAATGCGATCCTGGAAGCGGCTCAGGCGGTCTTCGGGCGAGAGGATTTCGATTGCGATCAGCGGCGGATGAGTGAGAATCTGCTCTTTCGGCGCGTCGGCGCGCAAGACGGAAAGATCGGGAACCCGAAAACGGCTGCTGCTGACCTGCGTTCTGACATCGGTGACGACCTGAACTCCCCAGTCTCCCCGATGACTCATAAATAGATACCCTAGAATGGCTTGCAGCAGTCCATGATCGTACTCGCCCACATTGCGCTCCTCAATCCGTCCGTCCAGATACTCGCAATCGGGCCGGTAGCTCGTTGCGAGATACTCCCGCACCGAGATGAACTCGGAATCTTCGAAGATAGGCAGCGTCGCCATAGGCTGATTATCGCGCTAAAACAGTCGTTCCGCCAGCGGAATCCTCGCCGCAGGTGGCTAGCGAATCACTTTCAGCGCACCGCGGAAGAGTCCGTCGAAGTCGGCGGCGAGGGCGGCATCTTTCGCGACGGCCTGTTCGATAGAATTCTCAGCGGAGGCGCGCTGGTAGCCGAGATTGACGAGCGCCGAGAGCACATCCTCGGCGATTGCTCCGCGCACAGTGGTTTGCACGGGCGCAACGGCAAAATCGTCGAGCTTGTCCTTGAGCTCGACCACGAGCCGCTCGGCCAGCTTTTTGCCGACGCCGGGAATGCGCGTCAGCTGCGCGTGGTCCTGGCCGCGAATGGCCTGGATGGTGCGCTCGGGCGACAACCCGCTCAACATTTTGATCGCCAGCTTGGGGCCGACGCCGCCCACGGTAATCAGCCGCTCGAAGAGACGCTTCTCTTCGAGTTCGAGAAAGCCGAAGAGGGCAATCTGGTCTTCGCTGACCTGGGTGTGGATGTGGAGCGCGGTTTCCTGGCCTGCCGCGGGCAGCGCCGTAAAGGTCGGCACGGAGATCGTGACGTCATACCCCACACCGCCGGCCTCGACAATGGCCTGGCTGGGCTGCTTGTAGATGAGCTTTCCGCGCAAATGAGCGATCATGATTTTGCCCCCATAGAGATACTATTCATCCTCATCTTCGTTGGGCTTGTTTGTTTCAAATGCCTTGCCTTGCGTAATTCGCAAGCTATCCCGGTAAAGCATTGGAACCTTAAATGTATTGCCTGTCTCCTCAAGGAAGCCAAGTTCCTGAAGCGGTTTTATGGTGCCCTTTACATCTTCAGCACTGACGCCTAAAGTCTCGGCCAACGACATAATGTTGTGTTCTGCTTTGCCATTTCTGAATTTTTCAATTAAAGGAGCAAGCTCGGCAGCTTCAGCTAGCAGCGTGTCCTCCACCCGTGTCTCGCTCAGTTGGCGCTGCGCCTTAGTGATTGCATCTGCGCTTATAATTGGCAAATCTAGGGTAATATCATGCGGGTCACGCTCCTCTGAACGAATTTGTGCTTCCCGGGCCTTTTCAACTAAGTCTATAAGATTCCTCGGAGGCTTGATGTCGTTCCCGTCACGGATGCGTGACATCATCCATTTCCAAGTCTTAGATTGCTTTTCCCCCTGCCGCACCTGGTCTGGAAATATCTTATAAAAAACAGTCTCATCGGACTCTTCCGTGATGCCCAAGGCCATTGCGAAGTCTCGGGAGTCTCTTACCCTTCGAATTAATAGATTCCGAAGATCATCTTCATCCCATCGAATCTCCAATTTTCTTGCATTGATATGGGTCAGATTCACGAATCCACCTTTTATGATTTTTCTAAACACATCCCGTCTGACAAATATCTTTAGCTTGCAAAACGGGTATGCTTGCATGTCAAGAAAAGTTCTAAAGAGAGCGCGTAGCGCGGGTATCTCAACGTTCGGAAAACCTTGGAACGCCTCATCTAGCCGGTCGAGTACGACCCATGTAGTTAGGTCTTCCTCGGCAAGCGTCTTATCAAGCAAAGATAGATAATCATCACACGGCACGCGCGTCGGGTCGCCAATGATACTTGGTACCTCTGATTCTCCTCCAAACTCTACCTTCGGTATTACCTGTGGGTATCCTGACTCCGAAAAGCCAACAGCCAATTCTGCACTCTTAGGAGTGAACCTGCGCTGCAACAAGTTCGATAGCTTGGAGAAAATAGTTTGGGCGGCGTCGTCTAAACTACGAAGACCGCAGGTATTTAGGATTTCGTCAAGTTTCACCATTTTGACCGTGAAATTTCGGTCGTATAGTTGAAGAAGCCAATTCCCCACGAGAGAAAAAACATACAACTTCCATATCGCTATATATTCCCCTTCATTTAATGGTGGGATTTGAGATAAACGTTGGAAAACTGGACTCCCTTGTGGGTTAAACCCTGTAACTATTTCCGTTTTTTTCAACTCGGGGATTTGGGTGTACCTACTACAGAGCGTCCGGTAAAGGGCTGTCTTGCCAGTTCCCTTATCGCCTGCAATAATGTCGGCGTCGTCGCGGATCAACTTCCGGAATGTTTCTGTGTCAACAAAATATCGATCAAGCCCCTCATCGAACTCCGCTACAGATTTTCCCAGGTTTAGGGACCTCAGTAGTTCAACAGCCTTCATGGATTTACTCACTTTCCACCCGTCTCGATGGACCGATCGAAGAGTCATGATTCTTGTTGCGTATCTTACACCTAAACGAATAAAAGGCGAAAGACTCGTTTTGCACCAGAATCCCGAACTTTTCGCCGCCTGTCCCGGCGTCATCAGCACCCGGTCAATCTCTGATTTTGTATGCTTGCCGGTGCGAATGGCACTGAGAAGGGCCTGGAACAGAGATCACTGGTCAGAATTGAGTAGTAACAAGTCGAGAATCCTGGATTTCAAGCAAATCGGTGTCCTTCTTGCCTCAGTTGCGTCCAAAGAAGAGGCTGGAATGGCTCAGGTCCACCCACGCCGGATACAATAGGGTTCTATGCTGCCGCACGGGGCAGAACACGATTCTGGATTCTGGAGCAGGTGCACGTGAGAGGTATTTTCTGCCGCGGTCCGCGGCTTGAGTTGGTTGCAGGATTGAGTATCGCGCTGGCGGCGTCCGCGCTGGCCGTGGTTGCGGCGCATGGGCAAAGCGTGAATACAACGACCACACTGACCGCTCAATCCAGCGCAGCGTCGACCTGTTCGTTAACCACGCTTTCGGTGGTTGTGACGGCCAATGCGGGTGTTCCCGCCGGAACGGTCACGATTGAGGATGGAGCCGGGACAAGCCCGGTTCAACTGGCCAGCGCGGCTCTCGACACTACCGGCCAGGCCAGTTTCTCCCTTGCCCTGGGGAACGGCAACCACTCTCTGAGCGCTGTTTATGCCGGCAACGCCACTTTCACTGGCTCGACTTCTACGCCTGAGTCCGTGGCCATCAGTTCGCAGTGCGCTTCCTCGTTCGTGGTTACGGTTTCCAATCTGACGCCGTCTACGACGTCTGCAAGCGCTCTCACCCTTACACCCGGCCAGGCGGGAACAGGCACAATCACCGTTACGCCCCTGCAGGCGTATGTTTCTTCGTTGACCGCGCCGATGTTTGTCACGATCTCCTGCTCTGGCCTGCCGGATGAGGCATCGTGCTCCTTTACACCGGAGAATATCGAGATCCTGCCCGGCCAGAATGCGGGAATCACCAGTGCGATGATGATTCAGACAATTGCGGCTTCCACCACCACCTCAGGCTTGCCGGCGAATCGGCCGGGGCAGAACCGCAGTCCCATTGCCTGGGCGTTTCTGCTGCCAGGCGTTCTGGGCCTGGGCGGCCTGGCCTGGGGAGCGCGCCGCCGCAAGTGGCTGGCGCGGCTTTCGCTCATGGCTTTGGTTGGCATTGTGACCATGCTGGGCGCCACCGGCTGCAATCCGCGCTACAACTACGAGCATCACGGCCCGGAACCCAACCCCGCAACTCCGGCCGGAACGTACCCCGTGACAGTTACCGCGCAGTCCAGCAACGGCGTCACGGCCACTTTGCACTCTACAAGTTTTGTGCTCACGGTCAAGTAAACCGCGCAGCGATCAGAATCGAAGAGGGGCCTGCGGCATTCCGCGGGCTCCTTTTTTTTGAGTTCACGCGCGTGGGCTGCTCAGAGAGGTGCTTTGGTTTGCGGGCTTCTTTGGCGGGCTTCTGCGATTGGCTGAGCCGCGAGCGCTGGGAGCCGCGGCCCCTGAAGTGATAAAACGGCGTGAGAACCGAAGGGTGGCAATGGCGCGAGATACAAAATACTCTTTGATTGGGATTGTGTTCGCGGCTGTGCTGGCGGGCGGGTTGGCCGCAGGCGCGCAGACGGCGGAGCAGGCGTGGCTGGGGCATGGCCATTTTCACGGCCTTCCGCCTGTTCCCATGCATGTGCGAGCGCTTGGTCACGAGCCGCTCGAAAAAACCGCTGTCAATGAACTGGTCAAAGGGATAGACAATCTCTACGGCTCATCGCCACTGATTGGCGGAAACAGCGCGGAAGCAGGGATCGTGGTGGGCACAGCCGATCAAGTGCGCGCGGCTTACCCGGCATTGAACCTACCTTCCATGCTTCTGCCGGAGGCATTCTGGATCGGCGAGTCAGATTCGGGCGGAAAGCGAGCTGTGGTGATCGCCGGCGGCAGTGAACGGGGTGTACTTTACGGCACCTTTGCGCTGATTCGAGAACTCGCCACTTCCGGCTGGACGCCAGGGACAACGATCAACGAAAGTCCCGCCATGCCCATTCGCTGGGTCGACGAGTGGGACAACCCGGACGGCTCCATCGAGCGAGGCTATGCTGGCCGGTCAATTTTCTTCGAGAGCGGCAACATCCGCCAGGACCTTGCGCTGGTGGCCGAATATGCGCGCCTGCTGGCCTCGGTCGGGATCAATGGCGTCAACGTCAACAACGTGAATGGGGCTTCGCCCTTTTTGACCCCCGACTTCATCCGTGGCCTAAAGAGAATCGCCGATGCCATGCGTCCCTGGGGCGTGCGGCTGGCCCTGAGCGTGGACATTGCCAGCCCGCAGAAAATTGGCGGCCTGCCCACATTCGACCCGCTCGACCCTGCGGTGAAGGCCTGGTGGACGGCCAAGGTCAACGAGATTTACGCGCAGATTCCAGACTTCGGCGGCTTCACCGTCAAGGCCGACTCCGAGGGCCAGCCCGGCCCGGCCAGCTATGGACGCACCCCGGCCGACGCGGCAAACCTGCTGGCCAATGCGCTCGAAGCCCAGGGAGGCGTTGTGCTCTATCGCGCCTTCGTCTACAACCACCACGCCGACTGGCGCGACCCCAAGGCCGACCGCGCCCGCGCGGCCTACGACATTTTCCACCCGCTCGACGGAAAATTCGCCACGAACGTCATCGTCCAGACCAAGGAAGGCCCCATCGACTTCCAGGCCCGCGAGCCGGTGTCGCCTCTGTTCGCCGGCCTGCGCCAGACCAATCAGGCCATGGAACTCGAAGTCACACAGGAGTACACCGGCCAGCAGCGGCATCTCGTTTATCTGGCGCCGATGTGGAAGCAGGTTCTCGATTTTGACCTGCGCGCCGGGGAGCAATCGACGCCGGTCAAGGAAATCATCGCTGGCAAAAGCTTTAATCGGCCGCTGGGCGGCATGGTGGCCGTCGCCGGGGTGGGACGCGAGGCATGGCTCGGCTCGCCGCTGGCCCTGGCAAACCTCTACGCCTTCGGCCGCCTGGCCTGGAACCCCGATCTTTCGCCCGAAGAGATTGCAGCCGAGTGGACGCGGCAAACGATCAGCAACGACCCCGAAGTCGTCGCCACGGTCACAAAGATGCTGATGCAGTCCTGGCCAGCCTATGAAAACTACACCGGCCCGCTGGGGATGCAGACGCTGACCGACATCACCGGCAGCCACTACGGACCGAACATCGAATCGAGCGAAAACAATGGCTGGGGCCAGTGGCACAGGGCCGACCACGAAGGCGTCGGCATGGACCGCAGCGTCTCGACCGGCACGGGCTACGCGGGCCAGTACCCGCCTGAAGTGGCCAAGATATATGAGTCGACAGCCACAACTCCCGATGAGCTGCTGCTCTTCTTCCATCACGTGCCATACACCTACAGACTGCACTCCGGCATGACCGTGATTCAGCACATCTATGACAGCCACTACGACGGCGCTGCGCAGGCGGCAGAATTCGCCAGCGAGTGGGCTACGCTGAAGGGCCGGATCGACCCGAAGCTGTATGAAGACGTGCGCGACCGCCTCGTGTATCAGACCGGCCACGCCATCGTCTGGCGCGACGCTGTTGTGCAGTACTTCCTGAAGCTGAGCGGCATTCCCGACGAAAAGGGCCGCGCCGGGCACTATCCCGGCCGCCTGGAAGCCGAGGACGCGCGCCTCACCGGCTACAAGATCATTGACGTTACGCCGTGGGAGGATGCGTCGGGAGGAAAAGCGGTGAGCTGCGGCGAGGCCGACTGTGCGGCTGAGTGGAGCTGGTCTGGCCAGCCTGGCCGCTATAACATCGCCATCCAATACTTCGATCTGCCGGGCGGCGTGGCGCATTTCACGCTGAAGGTCAACGGCAGGCCTGTTGATGCGTGGGCAGCGGATGCGACTCTGCCTTCAAACCATCCCCACGGGGATAATTCCACCCGCCGGATTATTCACGCAGTAGAGTTGAAGCAGGGCGACATGCTGCGCGTCGAAGGCATACCCGATGGTGCAGACCCGGCGGCGCTCGATTACATCGAGGTATCCCCAGCTCGCGCAACCTAGAGCATTTTCACAGTTAGTGTGATGTACCCTGTCCGAGTCTGAACCATGCGACGGCGTTTTCTGGTGTGATCTCAGGCAGTAGTTCCGAAATAGC
>Ga0255348_1000316_pt1 | contig 22217 bp, 16 predicted proteins | sample CBST25v5metaG_FD_189945 | JGI IMG/M metagenome (GOLD analysis project Ga0255348, IMG submission 189945) | Peat soil microbial communities from Stordalen Mire, Sweden - C.B.S.T-25.v5 | ecosystem: Environmental > Terrestrial > Soil > Wetlands > Peat | place: Sweden: Norrbotten County, Stordalen... | reverse complement strand
GATGTTGGTTGGCTTGAGCGCGGCTACCCAGATGATCTCCTCGATGCCGTCCTGAATCTGGCGCTTGTCGGCAGCAGTGGGCGCACCGTGTTCCAAGAGGAGCTTCTTGGGCACTCGCTGCTCAACGAGGGCGCTGGGGGGAATCCCGAGTGCGTCGATCACGGGAGCGAAACTCATGCGCCAGCCGCCTCCGGGATGATGGAATTTTCCGGGAGTACCACGAGGAAAGCGACGACCTCGAAATCGTTGATGCCCTGGAACTCGCCCTTCATGGCGTGGGTTCCACCGGGGGTGAAGAGGCTGGCGATGGCCCGCTCTTCCTTTTTGCCTACGACCGAGGCGACCGCAGTGGCGAGCAGATCCTGGGCTGCGCTCATATCTTTGCCGTTCCGGGTGGCCTTGTCAAAACGATCACAGGCTCCGGCATCGGGCAGGTCACGTCCGATGGTGAGGCGTTTTATGCGGTCGAGCAGCTGCTTGACTTGGGTGAACGGCAGTAGCACCGTCCCGTCGTCCCCGACATGGACCACATAGTGAGGGGCCAAGGGGTAACCCGGCTCGATAGTTTTGAGCGCCGATTCACCCACCGCGCGCAGGCAGAAGATGACGCCGGGTGGAATCACTGCCTCGCCGACGGTCTGCGTGGTTGTAACGGCAAAGGTGCCGAGAGGCAGGCCCTCTAGCTTGTTAGGGTGCTCCTTCAAAAAGCCCGCGAGATCGATGCGGAAATCGTTCAGGGTGAGGTCGGCAATGGAGACGCCGCTGCTGAGGTCCTCCAGGTCGATGACGGCCTCCTGGAGCTTGAGCAGTTGATTGCGGCGGTATTCCAGGTCGTTCATCTGGTCGCCGGATTGGTACTCAATGATGTTCTCCTCCCCGGTGGCGGAGATGTCGAGCAACACCATTTTGCCGCTCACGCGCTGTTCCAGGTTGATGTACTCCTCCAGCTCCAGGTTGGGCCAGAAGTTGATGAGCTGGATGCGCTCGTTGGAAGAGCCAAGACGGTCGATGCGGCCGAACCGTTGAATGATCCGGACGGGATTCCAGTGGATGTCGTAGTTGACGACCGTGTCGCAGTCCTGGAGGTTCTGGCCCTCGCTCACGCAGTCCGTTGCGATCAGAAGGTCGATTTCGCCGTCTCCTGCGAGGTCTTCGGGACGTTCCTTCGAGCGGGGGGAGAATGCCGTGATGATGCTGACAAAGTCCTTGCGCAGGTTGGGCAGTGTCGTCTGGTTGTGGCCGGTGCCAGTGACAAGAGCCGAGTGCAGGCCGAATTCCTTCTGTGCCCACCCGGCAAGCTCCCGGTAAAGGTACTGGGCGGTGTCGGCGAAGGCGGTGAAGACGAGGAGCTTGCGGTTGCCGGGATTGAGCGGCGCGGCGCATTTCTGTTCAATGACCTCGCGCAGTGCCTTGAGTTTGGCGTCCCGTGACGCGCTCACCTGCTTTGCCGCCGAGAGCAGGGTAGCCAGCCGGTTGCGGTCTTCGATGAGATCCTGCCGCCAGCGGACACGGTCCACGTCCTGGAGAAGTACCTTTACCTTGCGCCCGACCAGAAGACTCTCGAAAGCAGGGTCTTCGGCGTCTACGTCTGCAATGTCAATCTCTTCGAGGGTCTCCACCTGAGCTTCGATTCGTGCCAGTGTAGCCTCCACGTCTGCGAGCTGCCGCTGGACGGTGAGAAAGAACGATGAGACTGAGCTTTCCATACGCTTGAGGACGTTCACGCGCAGCAGGTGTACGAGGCTCTCTTCGCGATCCGCTTGCCGGAAGAAACTCTCCCCGCCGCGAATCCTCGTGCTGTACTTGGCGTCATATGCAGCCTGCTTGTGCGGCAGCACATAACGGAGCGGCGCGTAGGCCGCGAGTGTCAGGCGGCGAATCTCGTTGTTGATCTCCCGGATCGAACGAAACTCCCCAGAGAGGTCCACTTCGCATTTGATATTGCGAGGCACCATCCGCTCTGGGAAGCGGCCCGTCTCCTTGGTACCGTAGTATTTCTCGATGTGCTTGCGGGAGCGGGCGATGGTCAGCAGGTCCAGTAGCCTGAAGTAATCGAATCCCAGCATTTCAAGCAGGTGTGCCGGGCGGCGCTCGCGATCTTCCAGAGTCATCCAGCGATTGAATTGAAGTTGCGCCTGCCGAACCGTCGCCTCGATGCTCGGAATTCCATGTTCGTTGAGTGCCGTATCGTTCGCCTCGGTCACGAAGGCGATCTGGTTTTTGAGATCCGCCAGCCGGTTGTTGACCGGCGTAGCTGAAAGCATAAGGACTCGGGTTTTCACTCCGGCCTTGATGATGCGCTGCATGAGGCGGTCGTACCGGGTCTCACGGGAATTGTGGGGCGCCTTGTTGCGGAAGTTGTGGGATTCATCGATGACAACCAGGTCATAGTTGCCCCAATTCACGTGGGCAAGATCGATGTCGCCCGAAGTACCGCCGTCTCGGGACAGGTCGGTGTGATTTAGTACGTCGTAGTTAAAGCGGTCGGAGGCCAGGAAGTTGCGGCGGTCGTTCGCTTTGTAAAGGGTCCAGTTGTCGCGGAGGCGCTTGGGGACCAGCACTAGCACGCGGTCATTGCGCAGCTCGTAGTATTTGATGATGGCGAGCGCCTCGAACGTCTTGCCAAGTCCCACGGAATCGGCAATGATGCAGCCGCCGAGGCGTTCGAGCTTGTCGATGGCCCCAATAACGCCGTCACGCTGGAACCTGTACAGCTTCTTCCAGACCGTTGTGTTCCGGATGCCGGTGGCGGACTTGACGATTCGCTCCTCGTCGAGTTCGTCCCCCATGTCCTTGAAGACTTGAAACAGCGTCAGATAATAGACCAGCGACGGTGCCTTCGAGTCGGCCAGTTCCTGAAGAAGTGAGAGAAAGGCGGTCTTCTGCTGATCTGAGGCAGGCAAGGCACTCCACAGGCTCGTGAACCAGCAACCAAGGACAGCGGATTCCTCCGGCTTCTCCGAACACTGGATTAGGCCGAATTGATTGCCCGGAGTGATCCCCAACCCTTCGGTTGTGAAGGCGCAGTTCCCCGTGATGACACGCTGTTTCTCCGACGCTGGAACCCCACCGATCAGGATGGACTGCGGCAGCCGGCCCGGCGCAATGCGCAACTCGGCTTTCTTCCTAATCCAGGCACTACACTCGCGGGCCAGCCAACGGAGCTGGAGGCGATTCCGGAATGCGCGGTCGGCGTTCGACCCGGTCAGCCCCAGTTCTTCTCCTTCGGCATTAGGAAGCACGATGCGGCAGGCGTCGAGTTTATCCAGCAACTCGCGCAGTTCCGCGTAGGCGAATAAGGAGAATTCGGAAGAGGCCAAATCGAGGGAGGACGGGGGTAGCAACGAACGGCGCAATTCGTCGATCACACGGTCCGTGCCTGTGTTCTTAACCAGTCTCATTGCACACTAAATCCTGATTCAAGCGTTACATGGAAGTATAGACCGTTCGTTTGAACCAAGATATATGGGCGAATTGTTCAGCACAGTTTGTGCAGCGGCCATTTTGCGTTAAACGAAGATACATCCCGGCGACATGAGCGTTTGTACGGGACTTTTCATTTCGCTAAGGTCGAGCCTGCCGGTGTATCGGACTTGAGGACCGAACAAAGTGAACGCGCCTCAAGTGGTGATTGGAGCCTATTGTGCCGCTATTTCGCGAATTGCGACCACTTCCTCATCAAAAAGAGGATCGGCCTCCCTGATCCCAGCGCGTTCCTCTAGATTTTGAATATTCAGGGAATTCAGAAATGTTTTTGCCGTCTCATCAATTGGGCGGCATTGAGAAGACACTCCTTCTAATGCTGCAACCTCCTTGGTCGCGGATGGCGAGACTGCAACTAACACTCTGTCAGGGTTGTTTTGGAGTGCCTGTGCGATGATCCCGTTAATGTGTTGGTCTCGAAAGCTGTATCCGATCGCTAGGATTACTCTAGACTCTAGGCTGTACCTACGAAGCTCATAGGCATAGAAAAGATATGGGTCGATGTACTGCATTTTGTAATCAGTGCCAAATATCAGGTCCGGGGAGGCATGGGGTGCTGCAGAGAGCTTCAGGATGTTCCCATGATCCTTGTCTCTGTACCAATCTATGCTGCCATGAAGTTTGTAGAGGTAGGCGTCGGGGCCTGTTTCGTCTCTTGATTCGAAGCGCCTAAAGTCCCACATCTCCGATTGAGGATCAAAGCCCAGTTCGAGTTCTCTGCTTCCGGCGTTCTTCTCCAGACATAGATCGTAGTTCAAACTGAAAACTCTAATTGCAAATTTGAGTTCCTCGCGGAGTCGGTAGAATGCCTCGTAATATCGTGCCGTTGAGTAGCTTTGAAGAGAAATCCAATCCCGCAGGACATTCAGGATGAGCGATCTAAACCTCTTGACGTCTTCGAAGTCACGGCCAGCGAGCTCGACTAACCGCTGATGCCAGCCGCTCATAAAGGGATAGAGAGTACATCCAGTGTTCTTTTCAAGCTCAGAAAGGGTATTCACGACACGCTCAATGTCGGGAGTGGATGGTGCCTTTCCCTTCATCACTTCGGAGCTAACTAGACTAGCCTTCACGAAGTGATAGAGTTGGCGATAGCCCTTCCAACTCTCGTCAGATTCGAGAAGTCCCTCCAACTTCGTAATCATCTGACCAGAGGCAGGAATCCCAGCATCTACGCTGGCCCCCGCGCCTAGCAATATGATTAACTCTCCCTCTCGCATACTCATGACCTCAAATGTCTGACTTTCAAAGGAACCAAGGCTGCTCTTTTCCAGTGATGCGCCCAGCGTGATCGGGAAACTCCGCCAAGAAGTTGGCAATAATCCGGCAGTAGTAGATGCTGATCGGTGTGCTTCGAGCGTTGAACCCGCGCCAGTTTGTGCCAGAAAGATTGAACAGATCCTGCAGGTGTTCTTGCTGGTCACTTGGTGAGAAAGAGTCCCTCGGCCAGAGAAACTCAACGTGAACGGGGCCAGCCACCCTCTTACCTACGAGGTCATTCGGCCTTTTCAAGCCCTCAAACCACAACAATGCGGTGTTGGCTGAAAGGCGCGCGACAGAACCCTCTATAGGTACGCGACTGTTATTACTCGCGTAACCAAAGAACCGATGCTGATCGTTAACTTTCAAAACGGTGAATTTCAAATCGCGATTTGCGGCATGAGCCTCATTGAGCGCTCCTTCCAACGCCTCCATTTCGTCTTCTCTGAGGCGGAACGGAACGTGAATGGTGCAGCCAGTGTATTTGTCCGCCTGTGCTTCTCGAAATTCTCGGATGAGGGAAGCCTTGAGCTCCGTAATGTAGTCAGATCTCGACTTCGAATCGCCAAGAACAGCGATCTTCTTGTAAAGTCCGGAAGAGTCTGTTGCAACGCAGTAGGCAAAATATCTCTGAATTGCCCCATCAGAAGTTCGATGGGCTTGTCCAATGCCGATAATCAGGCTCCGATCATGAGCGGGAAGAACTTTCCAGGGAACGCCGCCGAGTTTCGTGAAGACCTGCAGCGCTATATTGCTAACTGACCATTTGAATTGGTCTCGCTTCCGAATAAGTTGCGAACTGACCACCTGTAGTGGGATACCCATCTCTAGCATCCCGAACTTGGCTTGGTAATAGAGTTCTGAATTCTCAAGCTCCTCAACCATTATCACTATTAGACGGGTGTCGGAAGATTGGGACTTTATGGCTGCAATCTTAGCCAATGCGTTCCTGAGCGCGTCCGATGTCCATCCGTCTACGACCACACCATGGAATATTGAAATCTCCGTGCGGAACACGGAAGGGATTCCCCCGAAGGCAACTCCATCCGACTTTCCCATCAGGGCCCTGTAGAGATCTTCTGCTAGGGGACGATCTTCTCGGCGATAGAGCATGATGCACCCAACGGTCTCAGGAACTTGTTCGAGCGGCCCATAGCGCTCCAGCCCTTTCCATTGGGAAGGATCGGTCTTTCCAGCCCCGAGAACGAACACCTTCGGATTCAGCACAGACGTCCTAAGATTCGCAAATGATTGCGCGATTCCAAGTGGCTGTGACAGGTTGGGGTGGCTCAGAGGGAATATACCTGAAAAGACCGTCGCAACGAACTGCTTCACAATTTTCTCGCGGTCTATGTATGCGTTCTTATTGCTTCGGTAGCGCTCATCGAGGCTCAGACTGAGCCGCTGAGTTTCGCGGCTGTGTAAGCGGGGGTCCTTCGGCCTGAAATGAAAATCAACCAAGAAGCCAAATTGATTTGTGACCGCTAAATAATGGGAATCGACCCTAATTTCCTGGGTTCCAGCGGCAGTCCTTTGAATTATGTATGAAAGATTTCGTCCGAATTTCTCCTGGAGCGCAAATTGGCCCACAGGGAGCCGCAGATTCGTGTTTTTGACCAAGAGCTCGAATATGTACCTGAGCGCCAATTGTCTATTTTGGCTGTCGCTGAAATCCCAAGCCTCGAACCCTTCCTTGGGGTCCAATGAAATAACGAATTGCGCGCGCTCGTCAGAGTCAGACTCCCTTGGTAGTGAGTAACATAAAGAGTGGTCAGGCTTTGCCTCGCCTTCTGGCAACTCCCTTCTCCAAAGACGGGCGGAGATCGACTGGGGTTCCAGCGCGAGAAAATTCAGACGTATTCCCTGCGGATCTTCCATTTCAATTTGCCCTTATGATCGCAATGTTAACACCGCAGAGATTGCCCTATGAAGCGTGGGTCCGTTATAGTGCAAACCTGGATGGATTACTACCGAAAGTTGGCCAGCGTTCGCCGATGTGTCCCTGCGAAACCAGGTTGGAGGTCTAGTTGTTGCCATCCCTAACCAGAATGTCAGGTCCATGCCGATTATCCAATGATCGGCACGGACCTGAATCGTCAGCAATCCGAATATAGATGCTGATCCCCAAGAACCGGCTCGTGCTGTTCAATGCCTCTACTTGGCAATCTTCTTCTGTGCGGCCCAGCGCTTTTTGGCGGCCTCCGCGATGCGGGCACGGCCCTCAGGCGACAGATTGCGTTTCTTCTTGCGTTTTGGGGTCGCCGTATTGTCAGGCTGCACCTTTGGCGGTCTGCCGGCCTTCCGTTTCGCTACGGTGACCGCTAATCCGACCGCGAGGAGCGCGCGGGCTTCCTTCAGCGCCGCAATCTCCGCATCAATGAGTGCAATAACCTCTTTAAGAGCCATGCCGGAATTATATCTCTGAAGAGCCATGCCGCCCACGGCCAGCGTCTTTTCCCCCGCCCCGCACACGGTTAGGCTTTACAAGCTACGAAGCCGCGCGCAGCGCGCCTCTCAATCTGAGTGGGGGCGTTGCGGGGTCTCCTTCCCGCTGGGGTGGGTAGCGGAGGACGCCGCGCGGCCGCAGCGAGGGAGGGAGCGCCCTCCCAACAAAGCCTCAGCCTCAACTGATGTAGTAACTGACAAATTGATCTGGCAGAGCTGAAACAGCGCGAAGGGAAGGGCCAGATTCGAGGAATCTGTGAATTGATCGACGTTGTTCAACTGCTCAAGACGCTGGACAAGATTCTGCGCGAAGAGACGCAAAGGAACGGTATGGCTGCTCTGGTTGTCGTTCATATACGCACCTACATGAAGCTGTTGAACATGGCCAAGGAGCGGATCATCATTCCCAAAAGGATCAGGACTCCCCCGGTAATGACCATAACGATTGGGCAAAAGAAGGCAGGATAAGACCACAGAATTCCAATGATCGTGGCACTGGAAGCGAGCAAGAAGATGAAACCCGAAAGATAGCGCGTTTGGGCGAAGTAAGCGATCAGGCCGATGGCGATAAGAACGATGGCCGGTATTTCAGGCCGATCTCCGTGAATCAAGGGATGGTTGCTGTAGTGGACAGCGATCCCGATGCCGGTCGATATGAGGATCAGAAAGAACGCGCCGAAGCCTCTCCGCAGGTGTTGAAAGAAGAAGAAGCTAGAGAGGACGAGGACCGTTCCCACGGTCCTCGTCAGGGTCTTGTTTTGCAAGGTGGTGTCTCGCCAGAGCCACATCCAGAGTCCGAGGACTGCCGAGATGATTCCGGCGTAAGCGATGAATCCGGCAGCGGCCGTCTGGCGTTTGAGGCTTTGGAAGATGCCGCCCGACGAGTTTGTCATGGACAGAACGCCGAACGGGTTTCTCGATTGTGGCGTGAGCATAGATTCCTCCTTCATGGCTGTGCATTTTTCAGCACGGTAGCGACATAGCCGTTATCAAATCCAAGATAGTAGGTTCCGCTGTTATAGAGGGACAGCGCGCGCAACAGCGCATCTGGATCATTCGGAGCTAACCGCTTTTCGGTTGCATAAGCTTGGGCGAGAAGCGCGCTGCCGACAGCGACATTGGTGCATGGCTCGAAGAGTTGTTCAGGACGCAGGTGAAAGAGTCCGGCGTTCTCCGTGTTGACTTGGAGGAGACCGACGGAAACGGTGATTCCGTGGTTTAGCAGCCAGCGCATCCATTGGACGGCTTCCTGTTTGGAGCGAGGCTGCCGGGCGAGTTGAATTTCGAGGTTTGATAAGCCGACGGCTCTCGAAACTCGCTTGGGCCGGTTGATGCTGATGGCGTAAGGATGAAGCGCGGACTCGGTTCTTGCGACAGCAAGCATAGTGCTGGGGGCCGCTTGAGGAGCGCAGCTTTGAATGAGGGCAATCATCTGGGGTGTGGTGTAACGCAGGTTGGCGTCTTGGGGTGTGCCCGCTGGGATCTGTGCTTGGGCAGAGGCTGCGGCCACACCGAGGAGAATCGTTGAGATGGATATTCTGTGCGTCATCTGTTTGTCGCCGTGACCAAGGGAATCCAGAAAAGGCGGGACCATGCTGTGATTGCTGCGTTTTGGATTTCTGGGATGTAGGTGCCAGCGGCCCAGTAGTCGTTAGCGACTCCGAGCAGCACATCTGGCTTTTCTCGAATGGACATGAGTACGGGAGCAACCAGCAGTTGCTCATAGCAGATGATGGGCGCCGCGCGCCGTGGGCCGATTGCAAGCGTGGCGGGGCCGAAGTAGTGGATGGGGACGCCGATGTGGTCCCACGGTCTCCACATGGCATATGGGATCGGGATTCGCTGTTGAAATGTTGCTGTGTACTGGCCACGCAGGAGAAGTTCATTGCGATATTGACCGCCGTGAGGTCCGTACTCTTCCGCCCCGAAGAGTATCGACTGATGGTTCTGTTGCAATTCGGAATAGGTCGATTGCCAGAAACCCTCGGCGGCGGGTGTCCAGTGATTGATGATTCCTTCGGGAAAGACCTGGATTTGGGCATTTGAATCGAATGCGGTCTCTTGAACGTAAACGACGGTTTTATAGAGCGCCATTGGCGTTTGTTTGGATAGTTCGGAACCTCCAAGTTCGGTGTCTTGACCTTGCCATGTTGACGGTACGGTGGGAATTCCAGGATGAGAGACGTAGCAAATAGCTGAAAGCATCGCCGTCAGCGCGACGGAGTACAACCGGAACCGTGCGAGCGTACCGAAAAGGATGATGGTGGCAACCAGTCCAGCCCATCCCAATCCTGGGAAAAGCACACCGGCGACGGTGAGCGGATTGACGACGCCAGTCGGCAAGAGAGCGGTGATCGAGAGACCAATGGGCAACGCCCATTCCGCTTTGCACCGTGGCGCAGCGAACAGCCATATCCACGGAAGCATGAGAACCGCCGTGGATGCGAGCCACAGAATCACGATAGACAAAGGATGCAGTAGCGCCTCATTGCCGAAGAATTGAGTTGCTCCGGGCATGATCGGCCAAATTGATCCGGCGTAGTAGCAAGCAAGCGTTGTGATGCGCTGCGGCGTCCCCTTGGCGCATTTGAAGGCGATGGGCAGAGCAAGCAGTCCAAGAAGCGTAAAGAAGTGGCCGGACCAGGCCACAGCCCCAATTGCGAATGCGGCGAAAGCAGTTTCAGCGGTGCCCCTAAAAGAGCCAGAGTGGATTTGCATAAACTACCCTTTCATCGAGTCGAATTGGGCCAAAGTATCGGCTGTCGAAGCTGAAGCGGTTGTAAGAAGAGATCACCCAGACCGTCCCTGGCAAGACTGGGTACATTCCTGCCGGTACTTGAGGCAGAGGCCGACCAAGTGCGTCTTTCGCGTATTGCTTTGAGTTGGAGAGCAACCGGCCATTGATGGCGATGCCTGCACTGGAGACGGTGACGGTATCGCCGTATCGCGCGGAAATGGGCTTGAGCAACGGCGCGTATCCGTCGCCACATCCCGCGCCCTTTGGTCTGTACCCCCTGCCAATGGAGACTGACTCAGCAATGCCTGTGGGGCAGATAAGAAGGTCGCTTCCTCTGCCGGGTGGAACGATGCGGTAAAACCCAGGGGGCAAGGAGTTCGACGCAATGTTGATCCGTACCCCGGCGATTGCGCCGAGTGCGAAAACTGTAGCGAAGACGGCGGATGTCAAGATCGCAATCCGAACGATGATGCGGCGCTTAGCGGTCATTTGTCATGGCTCCGTTATGCTTTGTCTGGTGGTAGAGTTGAACGTCCCTGTCCATCTCTTCCATGTCGGCTTCGAGCTGCTCGAAGACTTCCTTCATCTCGTCTGTCGAAGTTGCTGTCTGGTCGTCACCGATTGCGGTTTCCGCCGGTTCGATAGCGCAGTCGTCAGCATTCGTTCGGGATGAACCAGAGGTGGTAGTCGCGGCTGGAAGAGATGCAGGAGCAACCGTCGTTGTGGATTCTTCAAGCAGAGTGGGAGCATTAGCTTGTTTCGGGCCTTGGATGATTCCTCGTGTCGAGGTAGTTTCACTCGCGTAATGCAGCGATCCCGGCGAGAGAATGTTCCCATGATGCTCAATCGTGAAGAGCTTATCTGGCGGTCTGATGGCGGAACGCTTGCTGAGAGTGGGGTCTTGGAAGTAGAGGAGCTGTTTGCCAAAGATTGGCGACTGGCCCGCGATGAAGATCAGCATTGCGCCGGGAGAGACGATGCGCTGCGCCTCGCCTTGACCTTCCTTGACTGGCCCTGGCAGCCTCATAAGTTCGTCGATTGTGATAAGCGGTCTGGAGATGTGATCGACGTTGGTCGAGACGTTGGTAGCCAACGGGCTTGAACGCGATCCGCTGTAGCTGACGGCCGCTCTGAGGATGGTCGTCGTTCCCGCCATCTTCGAGAGGGCTTCGGCTGTCTCCGTCTTGTTCGGCGCGTATGCGATCCGTATGTGACAGTTGGAAATGATGCTCTCGTGGTTGCCGTAAGCATCCTTGATCTGCTCAATGTCCTGAGTGATGAGGTATGCCTTGATCCCATATCCGGCGATGTAGGCGAATGCCGTCTCGAAGATGGGCATCTTCCCCAAACTCGGAAACTCATCGATCAGGAGTAGCAAGCGGTGGTCTGGACGCGGTCTGAACTTTTCGTCCTTCTTGAGCGCCTGTTTGATCCTAGAATTCCTGACTTCTTCGAGTTCTTCCGTCAGTCTGTTGACGGCCATCGTGAAGATCAGCCGCAACAGTGGCTTCAGTCGTTCAATGTCGCTCGGAGGCACAACCAGATAGAGGCTCACCGGATACTTGAAATGTTTGAGATCGTTGATTGTGAAATCGCTCTCCTCAATGCTTCGCTGGACGAGCGGGTCGCTATAGAGGATGAGCGTCGTCTTTGCGGTCGATAGAACGCCGGAGAATTCCTTGTCCTCCCGGTTGAGCATCTCCTGCATCTTTTCGAGAACGACAGGATGCACCAGCGTCTTCTGGCCGTCTCGAAGATGCCAGTAGCTGGTGGACTCGACGTGTGGTGTCCGCATGATCTGGGAGAAGTATTCGCGCGCGACATTGACCTGCTGTTCGTCCATTCCTTCAAGATCGAGCGGCATTGTCAGATCGGACATCAGCGGCGTGAGGGCATTGGACAGTTCCGCAAGGGTGGCAAAGCGATTCTTGCGTTTGGCGACATAGCATAGATGTAGAATCAGGCCGGTGATAAGGCTGGTTGCCGATTTGATCCAGTGCTCGTCGTGCGAGCTTTCCTTCCCGCTTCTGCACAGCATTTCTGCGATGTTCTGCGCATCAGAGACCTCGCGCAGCGTTCCTATGCGCACCTCGGCCAGCGGATTGAATCGTGCACTATGCTCTTCGACTGGCGCGAAGCGGAAGCAAACATGGCCTGCGGCAACGCGATAGCCCGCAGTCCGGTCCCAGTTCTCTCCCTTGATGTCGAAGATCACCGCGCTTCCTTCCCATCCCAGGAGTGACGGGATCACCAAGCCGACGCCCTTGCCGGATCGTGTCGGAGCGAAGGCAAGAATATGTTCGGGGCCTGCGTGTTTCAGGTATTCCAGGCGATCTGCTTTTTCATCGTGCCATGCGCCGATGTAAACGCCGTGCTTTTGATTTGTCAGACCGGACTGTTGTATGTCTTCTTCGTTTGCCCACCGGGCGCTTCCATGAAGGTCTTCTGTGTTCTCTGTCAGCTTTCTGTTTTGGTGAATGTTGAGCAGGGCGACGACAAAGAGCGTGGCTGCAAACCCGATAGCCGTAATCAGAGTCGAGTACAAGAGTGGCTCCCGGATGAGCGGATTCGGCGAGCTACCGAAATGCAGTATCCATACAAACCACTTGTAAGGTGCATAGATTCTGATGGACGACACCTGGAAGAACGGCGCTCCCAAGGCAGGCTGGTAGTCGAAATGCGCCGCAATGTGTTGTGTGGTGACGATGTTTGTCGTGAGGATGAGAAACAGGCCGAGCAGGGTTGATCGCCAGTTGTAGGTTCCCAAGTACCCAGGCGTCATCGGCTTCCGATAGAGAGGCGTACTTTTGCTCATGGTTTATCGCTCCAGTTGGACAGGATGCCGGGTTGACGGCGGAACCAGCCGGGAGTGTGCTCCGGCGCGTTCGATGCTGTATGCAGCGGTTGCATTGAGTAGGTTTGCTGTCTCGATCTCCCTGCCGGGAAGCGGTAGGAGCGTGTAGCTGAGAGTCTGGTCGTACTCCGAACACGCCGCAGTCATCCTGAAGAGTCCACGGACTGTCTGAGACCGCTCTTCTCCTGGGAGCAAGCCTGCCGACATCGCCAAAACTGCTTGCTTTCCTGCGGGGTATCCGTAAACCGAGTTGAACAACGTAGTCGCGAGCGTGATGTCGTTGGTTGAGATTGGATCGGGACCGCCGTGTTTTTGTTGGTGTTGCGGCGTCATCGAAAGCTCGATGTGCCTGGCCATCTGCTGAAAGCGTCGGGCGTGTCCGTTGTAGATTTCAGCGTGTTGCATATCGGTCCTCCAGTTGTTTCTGCTCGCAAGGCGAGCGGGATACGCGTGTTCTGGCGTGAAAGTCGCTGGGATGCTGGCACTTCGGTTGTGGCAACATCCCAGCTCGTCGTTGGCGATTGACGACTTGCGTAAGCCGGCAATCAGCGTTCAAGTTCCTGCGTGGTCTTGGTGCGCGCGGCGCGCCGTTGTTCCCGTTCTTCCGGCGTTCTGCCGGACTGGTTGGAGTGATACCATGCGCATTTTCCAAAAATGGCCGCCAGTTCTTGGCGCTTTTCTAGAAGCGGCTCGGCGGCGATGCGCAAGTTTTGGCTTGGAGCGCCGATGGGGGGCCGCTCGATGCTCAGGGCGAACGTATTGTTGAACTCCTTGGTCGCGGAGCCGCCAGTTTCGACGCTTGCCGCGAGCACGGAGAACTCCCGCAAAGCCGCCTTTTTCGAGGCAGCAAACACGTCCTTGTCGAAGGCCGTGAGCCCCTTTGCTGCCGCGGCGTTGTGGTAGAAGGCCGTGGCAAGGAACTCCTTGGCAACGTCGGGATTCTTCAACGAAAACGAGTTTCTCGGGTACTCGGAGTTGAGGCAGTTGATCTTCGAGGCCAGCATCGTTTTGGCCATTTCCCGATGATGAGCGGTGTGCTCCTGGCGGGCGACGCAATACTCTTTCTTGGCCCTCAGAATGGCGTCTTGTCTGGTCTCACCTACTTTTGCTTCAAGCGGGCTCGTGAACCTGTCCAGGTAGGAGTTAAAGTCCTTGTCGCAAGCCGCCTTTTGCTCTGGAGAGAGGGCATCGTATCCGTCTTTCTCACGCAGATACGATCCCCGCACAGGCGCGTCAGCCTGCCTGTCGAGCGTGTCCAGCTCCTGCTGCGGACTTGCCTCCTGCCCTGCGTACGGGAAATCGGTTTCGGCTGGGGCCGTCTGTTCGACCTGCTGTTCTTTTGCCTTGGAGCCGCGGCGTCCAGCTTTCGTGCCCGCCGCATGTTCTTCGAGAGGATTGACTTGGGTTGCCATCTCTTGGCTTCGCTTTCTGTGCGCGACTCATGCGCACGGTTTGGGTTTTCGGTGTGCTCGATGGAATGTCGAGCAGGTTGAACGAGTTCCGCCTGCCCACAGGCTGTCTCAATTCCGCAGGCACGCCTCTCGCCTCTCGACATAATACCAGACTGCTGTAATATATGTATTAGTAGTGGCGAAGTCGATTATCCTGTGAAATGATGTAGCTTTGGAATTTTCAGGAGAGATCAGCCTGGACTTTGGGCTGGCGTAAGGTGTCGGGCAGAGTCCTGGAAGGGGAGAAAGTGGCAGTGAAGAATGTGGAAGATTAGCAACCTACCGAAGGGTACTGGCTGGCGGCATTGCGTTGTAGCTAACGACTAGTCCAGATTGATCACATCAACTTTCTCTCCGAGTTCTTCCTGGGCTAATTCCACGACCTTCGAATGGTGAGTGAACAGAATCGGCTGGATACGTGTTCCGATTTCCGAAAGTGCTGTGAGGCCTTTACGGGTTCGTTCGTCGTCGAAGCTGGCCAGGAGATCGTCGCCGATAAAGGGCATCGGTTCTGCCTTCTGGGCATACTCATCCAGGTAGGCCAGGCGGAGGGACAGGTAGAGTTGGAATTGCGTGCCTTCGCTCATCTCGGCATAGCCAAGGGTATGGTCTGCATCTCGCCTTCCGACCAGACGGAAGGTGTCACTTTCGTCAAGCTCCTGCTCCACGCCGGCGAAACTATTTGCAGTCAGTAGGGAGAACAGGTGGCTAGCCTTCTTCAGCAGAGGCTGTTCTTGCTGACTGCGGTGCTGCTCAATCGCGTGGGCCAACAGTATCTGGGCGAAGCGTTTCACGGCCCACGCCCGTGTGTTTTCAATCAACTCCGCCTCAGCATTCTTCCGAAGCTGAACCGCGATTTCCGCGCCTACTCCACCCTCCAGCTTGGCAAGGTCACCTTCCGCCTTTGACAGGCTTGCGTAGACTTCGTTCTCGCGCTGATTGTGTTGTCCTTCCTGAATCTTCAATGCCTCGATTTCCGCGACGGCTGTAGCCTCGTCAAACGATTCCAGGTCGTGGCGGAGATCTTCTTCGGACTGGCCACGGCTTAGAGGCAGAAGGGTTTGACGTCTTCCCTTCAACCTCTCCAGAACAGCATCCCTCGCCTCCAGATCCAAAACCTGCTGTACCCGGCTCGATGAAGGGGGCAATCCCTCGCATAGGAGTTCCAGCGCTGCTGCTGCTTCCTCCGCTTTTACCTCGGCTTGGAGAACCTGTCGCTCTAGTTCCTTGAAACTGGACTGCGCCATGTTCGCTTGCGTCTCGACCTGCTGCGCTTTATTGAGACGGACAGAAACGGCCTTTATAGCCGCGTCGGGGCCCAGCCCAAAGTCTCGCTCATCCAATTGTTCCAACAGCGCGGATGTGCGCTCCTGAAACTTCTTCATGTCCCTATCCATTCCTTCGACACGCGTCGTCCGGTTTTGGAATTGGCTCAAGAATGACGGGACTTGATTCCATATTTCCAGCGCCGCAGCGGCGCCATCCACCGTTAGCTCAAGCGGAAGGTGCATGGCCGAAAGTACTTCATACCATTCAGCCTTCCACGCACTCTCAAGATCTACAAAGCCATCCTTCTCAGTCACCAGTGCTTCAATTCGCTCGTTTACTGCCGCGAGGCGCGTGACCAGTTGGCTTGATTTTTGCCATGCTTCCGCGCGAAGTCCAAGTTCCTTTTCCACTGCTGCAAGCAGGAGGTTGACTGGCAGTGCTTCGCATTCCGAAATCCCGACTGATTGGGCGATCTGATTCAACGGAGAACGAACTGCATTGACTGCAATCTTGAGATCGCTGATTTGCTGAAGTTCGTCCAAATTGTTCTCGCGGCGTTCGAGAAGATCTCCCACCTGACCGACCCACACTGACATACGAATCGGGGTTGCTGCCTGGAAGCCCAATGGCTGCCAAAGCGTCTGCCACTCCTTCTCCTGCTGCGCGACCGCTTGGCCTTTGTCGCTGAGGAGTCCCGTCAGATTCTCCTGCTTTGCCTGCGCGTCTTTAAGATTCTTTAGAGCGGCTGCGTGCTTGGCTAGCCGGTCAGCATTCAGAACCGCATCATCGGACAGCCGGTCCGCAGTCCCGATTCCCTCTTCAAGCCCAATGACGTGTGCTGCTGTTTCTGCGGTCGTGAGGCATTTCGACTCTGCCAGCAGCGCGGATTTGAGCGGCAGCCAATGGTCGTCTCGCTCCAAACGGGCGGCGGCGATCTTCTCTGGGGATGATGCCAGTTGCCCTCCGGCCAATTCATCGACTCTCAACTGCAAACCAGGCAGACTCTGTTCTACCTCGCCTAAGTTCGCCTCCAAGGTTTTGCGCTCACCCACAAGAGTTTCTGCGGACAAGCGGTATTCATCAATAACATCTTTGGTCGGCAGCGACGCAAGTGCCAATGCCTCCAGATCGGATACCGGTGGAGAGAGTTGCGCGGCCTTTTCTTTGATCTGAGCCGACTCCTTGGCCGTCGAACGTTCAAGACGCTCAATCTCCTTTAGCTGACCCAGCGCGGGCATTAGCCTGCCAAGCTGGTCATGAAACGATTTTGGATCGCTGACAGGAACGCTCCCAGATTGTTGTTTCTTGAGGTTTTCTTGATTGACTTTCTCATCCCGAATGGATTTGGCGTTCGCGCTGATACTTGTGGCAATCGACCTGCCCGCCTTGATCTGTTCCTTTAATTGCGCCACGAGCATTTCATTCGGACGTACTAACGCCAACTCAGTATCTGCTGGCAGCCCGAGCCGGACCGCTGAATCTTGGAGCTTCTCTTTGAATTCGTCGGCTTCACCTTGAATGCGTGGTCTGTCTTTTTTCTTGTCAGCATAGCTGCCCAGTTCGCCAACCAGTTCCTGGATTGCGGGACCGATCTCTATGAGATGGTTGTCAACAACAAAACTCTCAAATAGATCCTTCGCCTTGGCCTCCTCGCGCCGTAAGCGAGCAAGTTCACGCTGGCCCTCTTCACTCAAGTCAAGAACCTCGCGCAGCTGCCGCACTCGGCTGCCGTCCATCAAAGGCAAATGTTCCCACTCTTGAAGAGCTCTTTCATCAGAAGCAATGAGATGCAGGATGGGACCAATATCCTTTAGCCTCACCAGTAATTCTCTGTTTTTTATGACATCCCCGCGGGCGCTGCGTGCTTTCTCCAGCTCATCTTTGAAGTCAACAATTGCAACCCGGCGGGCCTTCAAATCCCTGATAGCAAGTTCAAGGGTGCGTACCAGTTGCGCCGCTGCATCGAACCGATCTTTTGCCTGGTAGAAAGTTCTGGCTTGGGCTCGTGTCGGAGTAAAGATGTTTGAAGCTTCCATCTCTAATCGCTTTTGAATCTCAATCAAGCTCTTCATGCCAGAAGCCGCAGCAAACAAACTGATGCCAGCTTCACCACCGCTTTTCAGCATTTGTAGGGCACCAGTGGTAAGGGATTCTTTGCTGAGGCCCCACGCGTTCAGAAAAACAGAGCGGTCAATCAAGCCCAGAAAGGGCGTCAAAGCGTCATCGGGAAGAACCGCTCCCTGCATGTCCAACAACGTTTTGCTCGTTCCTTTTCGACGCTTGAACGAAAGAACACTACCATCCTTATCAGTGACCGTCGCACCCAAAAGCAACTTGGGATTGTCATGGACAAAGTTGTACGGGGTTCGAGGGGGGAATCCAAACAGCAAATCCGCAAATGCATTCAGTGCACTGGTCTTTCCAGCCTCGTTGGCGCCGTAGACAACATGAAGACTAGCACCCGAACGGAACTCAAGCGTTTTCCCTGTAAAATGGCCGTAACGTTCCAGTTCAAGTTTCAGGATTCTCATGCAGGCCTCTCTTCTGAAGAAAGTCCAGATGAGACCAACAACTCACGAGCTTCGCCCACAAGGTTGGAAATACTCTCATCGGAAAAAACGTCAGTTGGCAGGTCCATGGCTGGCAATTTTCCCTTAATCACTTCAAGGGCGGCACGTGCCTCTTTAAGCACCTCGGGGGACTCGCGTAATGAATCCAGCATCGACTTCATATCAAGCGATGCTAGCGGAGAGTTCTGTCCAGCAGATGCAGTAGAAGGCTCTGAAGTCTGAACTTTCACGGATTCCAGCCAGATCGCGTCCGTGCAATGATTCGCGGCAGCCAATACTTCGTCCACAACTCTTCCTGGTTCGGTATGCAGCATTCGATGGAGCTGCGTTGAACCTGAGAGAACCATTCGGAACACGACGGGGGTACCGCCGGCCAGGTTCACTTCCTTTTGAATCTCCCCACGGATGACCTCAAAGGCTTCTTCTTCGGAGGCAGCTCCGGTCAAATCCGCAGAAATCAAGGCCCATTGAATTCGAGCCAGTTGGAGCCGGGAGAAGTTCGAGACCTCACCGTCTTCAACCTCTACGACAACGGCTCCCTTTATCCCGGTTTCTCGGATATTGCGACCTTGCAGGTTACCGGGGAAGATGATCGGAGGTGCGGAGTTGACCACTTCGTATTCGTGGCAATGGCCAAGAGCCCAGTACTGATAGCCTCGCTGCAAGAGTTGCTGCACCGAACATGGGGCGTAGTTGGCATGGGGTGGTCGTCCATCGCACGATGTATGCAACACACCAATATTGAACATACCGGCTTCGGGGGCCGGATATGCAAGCGCAAGGTTTTCCGGAACCGCTCGATTGGCGAAGCTCTGACCGTGCAATGCAACCTTTAGCTCTGGAATCAGGAAAGTCTCCGGCCGCCTCGAAGAAAAGACCTTAACGGAATCGGGTAGCGTCACAGCGCTGGTGATCACGCTCTCGGCGTCATGATTGCCACGCACCTTGTAGACCGGAATCCCTGCTCTTTGAAGCCGGGCCATTTGCCTGTTGAAGAAATGACCGATGGTTGTGTCTTTCCAGTCGCCATCGTAAATGTCTCCTGCAATGACAACGAATTTCACTTGCCGGATAATCGCCTGTTCAACCAGTTCTTCGAATGCCTCGCGGCTGGCAGCAGCGACACGGCGGGCAAGTTCTTCATCGTTCGATGACAACCCTAAGAATGGGCTGCCGAGATGCAGATCTGCGGAATGCAGAAAAGAAAAGTCCATATGCCTTCACCGTGATACCACACCATCATACCCCTCAGAACCTGCTTGGTTCCGACAGTCCTAAAATTCAAAAAAGCCGACGAATATCAAACCGGGTAGGGGGAGAACGAGCCAGAAACGGCTAGCTGCTGTAGTCGTGTCGCGCAAAATAGATCCCGTGAAATGCCCATTTCGCCAGGATGCTTTCTCGGTTTCCGCAAAATCTACACCTTCCCGCTAAGAGACCCTCCAGGGTGCTGTGGAGAGAGTAAACCGGGGAGCAGGTTCTCGCTTATTTAGAACGGATGTCCACTCCAGTCATTGGCTACCTGCCCTCTCTTTCTTGGTGGTGTGTTCTGAATCGGTCGCGCAACGCCCATTGTGCGGACTCGCGGACCTGCTCAACCCGTTCGAGGACGTGTTTGCGCTTCCGTTCGTCAATCGACACGCGGAAGGATTGCCGGCCGTCTGGAGCTTTGGTGACTGCAACCGTCAGATTGCCGCCGACGTTTGCCTGCGGTTCTGGTTCTTGAGATGCCTTCAGGATTTGGAGCATTTGTTGGGAGTGCGCGGCTGGCTGGAGGCACGAAAGTAGCAGGTGAACATCGGCTTCATTGGTGAAGAGCATCCCGCTCGTTGCCTCATTCTGCAATCTGGTTTCGAGGGCATGGAGGCGAGCAGCCTTGACCTGGAGCGGATTCGCCACGAGTTGGTGTTGGTGCATGGCGTCACGCATCCCTTGGTCGGTAAACTCGACGAAGATGCCGTTCTGGACGGCCACTTTGACCACCTGCCGCTTCCAATCTTCGCCGCCAGAGCAGGCGATGCGCGATCCGTACTTCTGGACGGCCATCTCCAAACCAAAGACGATTGCGGCCTCGTTCTGATTGAGCACGGTCACGCGCCGCCCACGGTCGATGACGGACAGCTTCCCATTGAGCGTGTACGAGACATCCCCAGTAGTCCGGTTGATCGTCCATATGCGGGCTGTGGCAATCTGTCCCGCGAGATTCTCCGCCCGCTGCTGAGCAGCGAGCCGTTGTTGCATGAATTCGGACCAGTCCGTCTTCTCCTCATCCATTGCGGGGCCAAGATGCAGTGCATTGGTTTCGAGCGTGGCTTCCAACCGGCGCTGGTTTCGCTGGTCCGCATAGCGCCATCCGCGCAATTGTGCCACTGCCCGCGCATCACCCTCGGCGGCGCGCTCCGCAACCCATGTGCGCAGGTTTTTCGGAAACTGTACCTGGCGCGTATTCTGCGTGAATAGTTTCAGCGTTCGCTGCTCGACGACTGACGCGGCCACAGCCCCCGATAGCAATGTCTTTTTGGTGGGCCACGGTTTCTCCGACGCGCGGATTTCCTTTTTACGTTGCTTCAGCCGGGTGAGGGTTTGTTGCCGGTCCTCTCTGGCCTTCGCAGTAATGTCTTTGCAGACTGCCCTTTGCTGATTTCGGTATTGATTGTATTCAAACAAGAGGGCTTTTCTGTCTTGGAGTCGTTGCTCTGTTCGTTCGGCGCGTAGTGTCTGATTACGAACGGTAGTACGTCCGGTATCTGCTGGTGGAGGCTGAAGCGAGGTCGCGGGTTCTCTCCACTGACCAAGAAGCTGTTCGGTCGCCTTACGATTCTCTTTACCAGCAAAATTATGACGGAATACATCGGATGCTTTCACGCGGATGGTGTGGTCGATTGCGAGGACTGTATACCCGCCGGCGTCCTTCTTTTCGATGCGCAAATGATATTTCGCAAGCAGTGCATGGAGGACTTCCCACGAAGCATTCTGGCGAGTTAGCAGCGTTCGTACACGCGGAGCGACTTCTCGACGCACATAGGTCTGGAGGGATTCTTCATCGTGATAGTGCTCGTACTGTGCTGCGGCGCCAGTTGGGTGTTGCTGAGCGGATCGTGCCGCATCGCGTTCTGCTTTCGATGCCGGCACTGCCGTTTTTCTATCCTCGTCCCATCGCATTGGACCGGGTGTGTGCGACCAGCCATACTTGGCTTCCAGATGGCGTACTGCGCCATCAAGAGTGATCCAATCTCGGTACGGAGTATGGGCTTTGTATGTTTCGGGATGAACTCTGTTTGCCATTACGTGAATATGAAAATGCTTCTTGTCGTCGTGAGCAACGATAACGTACTGGTGTTCCTTCAAGCCAAGTTGGTTCAGCGTGTACAAGGCACAGTCAAGCCACTCTGCCCGCGACGGACGTTCTCCCGGAGGCCATGCCAGTTCATAGTGGAAAACTGCGTCGTTACAGCGTGGATTTAGAGATTCGACGCCTTTCATCTCGGCAGCGGCTGTGTCGATACCGACAAGGTTGTTCGACAATACGGTTTCGCCACGAGGATGAGTCTCTCCTGTTTCCGGGTCGAGTTCTTTGGTGAGGTAGTTCAGCAGTCGCTTGAAACTGCTTCTCGACTTCTGCTTGCTCGGTTGGACTTTGGCAATCACGTATACCCCCCGGCGTTGGCCAGTTTGGCGATCATTCTGAATCCTCGTCATTTTTGACAATGGTCCGCAGCGTTGCGGTGATCTCTGCGAGAACCGAATTCAGTTCACTGCGAAGTGTGCCCTCGTTGGGAAGTCCAGTTATTTGCATGAGCAGATGTTTTTGCAGGCCGCACAAGCTGCTCAAGCGGGCAATTGCCTTGTCGCTTACGCGCGAACGAATTCGTTTATTCAGCGAACATCTTCTCAAGTATTCGCTCACAGTGAGTCCGGCCTTCTGTGCTTGTGTATGCAGAATTTCCTTTTCGTCACACGTGACACGAATGTGGATTTCCGATGTGACGCCTTGCGCTCGTTTTGGTCGTGGCATTGTGCATTGTCCTTTCCGTGGGGTCTCGGGGCGTAGCCCTGAGCGAGATGCGCAACCATTTCTCCGAGTAGCCGCAGGCGGATTGGAGAAATGGTGGTGGAGACGCGAAACCCCGCAGGGGTTTTGTGGCTAC
>Ga0255348_1000314_pt1 | contig 22302 bp, 20 predicted proteins | sample CBST25v5metaG_FD_189945 | JGI IMG/M metagenome (GOLD analysis project Ga0255348, IMG submission 189945) | Peat soil microbial communities from Stordalen Mire, Sweden - C.B.S.T-25.v5 | ecosystem: Environmental > Terrestrial > Soil > Wetlands > Peat | place: Sweden: Norrbotten County, Stordalen... | reverse complement strand
TTCGCTACGAAGGCCCGAAGGGCGGGCCAGGAATGCAGGAGATGCTCTACCCGACCAGCTACCTGAAATCCAAGCACCTCGGCAAGGCCTGCGCGCTGATTACGGATGGGCGCTTCTCCGGCGGCTCTTCGGGGCTGTCTATCGGCCATATCTCTCCGGAAGCAGCGGAAGGCGGCGCGCTGGCGCTGGTGGAAGAAGGCGACCGCCTCGAGATCGACATTCCCAAGCGCGTTTTGCGGGTCAGCCTGCCGGACGAGGAGATTGCGCGGCGACGGAAAGCCATGGAAGCCAAAGGCTCCGCCGCATGGAAGCCAGCCACTCGCCAGCGCAAGATATCCAAGGCGCTCCAGGCTTACGCCGCGCTGACCACCAGCGCCGCTCGCGGCGCCGTGCGCGACCTGGCGCAGATTCAGCGATAGCGGTTGAAGCATTTTCAAAAGCCGTGCAATGCTGGGTGCCCCACTCTCGGCGCGCTTTTGTTTTTGCGCCTAGAGTGGGATAGCACGATTTCCGCATTCCAGAAACTGTGAAAATGATAGAGGAGAAGAACAGCATGAAAGTATCCATCATCTTGTGCCACCAGCACGCGGGCAGCTTCAACCACGCCATCGCGGAAACCGCGAAGCGCGTTCTGGAAGAGAACGGCCATAGCGTCCTTTTTCACGACCTCTACCAGGAGAAATTCGATCCCATTCTGCTCCATGAGGAGATCGACGCCGCAGGCTCACTGGACCCGGCCGTCGAGGCGCATTGCCGTGAGATCGCCGAGGCCGAGGGAATCATCATCGTCCATCCGAACTGGTGGAGTCAGATGCCAGCCGTGCTGAAGGGATGGCTCGACCGCGTCTTTCGCGCGGGGGTGGCGTACAAGTACGAACAGAGCGGTCCGGTCGGCCTGCTGAAGGCGAAGGCGGCCCTGGTCTTCAACACCGCGAACACGCCGCACGACGTGGATGTGGCCTGGTTCGGCGACCCGCTGGACCATTTCTGGAAGACGTGCGTCTTCAACTACTCTGGCGTGAAAAACGTCGAGCGCAAGTGCTATTGCCCGGTGATTGTCAGCACGCCGGAAGAACGCCAGAAATGGCTGCAGGACGTGGCAAGCCGCGTCGGCGCGGCCTTTCCGGCGTAAAGCATTTTCAGGATTACCGTAGCGTCATCGGGTAAATGCGGGGTGAATTTTTCTTGAGGAAAAATCCACCCCATAGCGAAGCCACAGTAGGTGTATCTCGGAAGCACGCCCGCCAAGTGGCTTTTTCATCAGGAAAAAGCCACTCTGAATACTCTTAACAAGGTTATGTTTACTGTGGTTTCGCTCTAGCGCGTCATCGGATCGACAATTCCAGTCCATCGTCGAGCGGAATGGCGCACGAAAGATACCCGTTTCGAGAATCGCGCACGTAAGCCAGATAATCGGCAAGCTCCGCGGCCAGGCTGACTGTATCGTCGGCGATCACCAGGCAGCCAGAAGCAAGCGCCGGCTCCAGTTGCTTGAGCAAAGGAAGATAGAGCGGTTTCCAGCCGTCGAGCAGCAGAAGCTCGATCCGCTCCACACCGCGAAGCGTCTCAAAGGCGTCTCCCTGCCGCAACTCGACCCACTCCGATAGCCCGGCCTGCTCGAGATGCCGCGCGGCGCGGGGAACCTTGGCGGCATTCATCTCGGTGGTGATCAGGCGGCCCTGTCCGTTGTCGCGAAGCGCCGCGGCCACGTGAATCGCTGAGATTCCCATCGATGCGCCGAATTCAACGGCCAGCGCCGGACGCCGGCTGCGCGCCAGCAGGTAAAGCAACCGGCCAACCTCCGGAGCAACGGCCAAAAAGCGGCTGCCATGAAGCGCCGCCCGCGTGTTCTTGTCGAGGACTCCACCGGCAGCCGCGGCCAGTGTTTCCTCTTTGGCCCGCGCCAAGGCGTCGGTTTCCTTCTCTTCCGCGTAGAGGCGAGAGAGAAGCTCCTGAATCTTCGGTTGATTAAGAGTGGTTGCGCTCTGCGCGTCAGCGGCAGACGCAGCGCACGGCGAAGTTACAGAAAAGGATGCAGCTAGAGATTTGGATTCCACAGGAATACGCACCTTTCTCCCGGCAAGGATTGCCTGGCCGAGGGTCGAAACAAAGTGCGTTGGCTGACGGAAACGCTTACGAAGGCAAACCGGATGTTTGCCATGATTTTATTTTGCCGCCGCGGCGATTGCCTGTCAAATCGGCGGAAGAACGCGGCTGGCAGTCAATGCCGTCATGAAGGCCTACTCCGCCGGCGCAATCAGGTACTGCTCCAGCTTGCCGTTCGGGTAGGTATAGGTGGTGAGGCTCAGCCGCTTGCCGGGGTAGACAATCTCAAAGCCGCGGAAGGTCATGCCGCCGCGCAGCTCGCGGGCAGTCTGGCGAAAGCTGAGCGGCTCGCCCAGCGGGGCCAGGCTGCTCTCAAAGTCGGCCAGCGCCTCTGCGGTAAAGTAGTCACTCAGGTTGGGCGCGAGTTGCGCGCGGTCGATGCGCCCCTGTTGCAAGCCGTGGAAGATCGCGATGGCTTGTTTTTCGGCGTCGTTCTGCTGGTAGCCGGCCACCACCGGAGCGGCCAGCCGCGCAATCGCCGAGGCCGCGCCCACGGCGTCCTGATTGGTGAGCACAGCCACGGCCGCGCCGTCGTCCACCAGCACCTCGTTGTCTGAAACAAAGCCTGAAACCTCGCCGCTGTGCTCGATGGAGCGGTGGTCGTCGCGGTCGATCACCTGCACGCCCAGGCCATAGTGCGTTCCCATGCCGTTCTCCAGCTTCACCTCGGTGAACATCTGCGTGTAGCTCTCCGGCTTGAGAAGGGACTGCGCGATCAGGCTCTCATCCCACAGCGCCAGGTCGTGCGCGGTCATGGCCAGCTCGCCGGCGGCGAACATCCAGCCGCGCCCCTCTTTGGGGGCAATGCGCAGGGGACCGAGAGCGTTCCGATAGTAAGCGGCGGCATCCGCCTGGGTCAGTTTGGTTTCGTCTGAATTCCACACTGACGTCATGCCCAGCGGCCGGAAAACCCGCTGCGTCAGAAAGTCCATCAGCGGCGCTCCGGTGATGGACTCCACGATGCGCCCGGCGATGACGTAGTTGGTGTTCGAATATTGCCACTCGGCGCCGGGCTCGAAGTCCAACGGCTTTTTGCCCCATGTGTCGAGAATCTGCTGCGCGCTTTCGGGCGCGAGCATCGGAGTCATCACATAGTCCTCGGGCCAGTAGTCCTGATAGCCGGAAGTGTGCGAGAGAACCTGCCGGATGGTAACTTCGTTGCCGCGCGTGAGATTGGGAACGTACTTGCCTACCGCGTCGTCCACTTTCAGTTTGCCGTCTTCCTGGAGCAGCAGAATCGCCGCGGCGGTAAACTGCTTCGAGATCGACCCGATGGAGTAGCGCATCTGGGGCGTGGCGGCAACAGCCGGCGCAGTTTCCGTAGCCAGCCGCGCCTGCCCGTAGGCGTGCGTGTAGACCAGCTTGCCGTGCTGGACCACGGCCACCGAGGCCGAGGGCACTCCGGTCTGCTCCAGCACCTGCGCGGCAATGCGATCGATGCGCCCGCGCAGTGCCGGATCCAGCGTTTCAACCGTTTGCGCCTGCGCGCCGGCGGCCAGCGCCAAAACCATCACGCCCATCCAACTCAAAACCTTCCCAAACTGTTTCATCGCCGTGCATCTCCTTTTTGCCGCGCGCATCAAAAACCATTAAGCACCAAAATATCAGCCCTGCCTCGGGTGCGGTAGGTTGAAGCAGGAGCGGGCCAGAAGCCAGTCGATTGGAGGCGAAGGTGAAGCAACTGATTGAAGGGCACAGGCGTTTTTTGACGGATGTGTTTCCCGGCAGGCGGGACCAGTTTCACCTGCTGGCTGAGGGACAGCGGCCGAAATGCCTGTTCCTGACCTGTGCCGACTCGCGCGTGGTTCCGGATCTGATCTTGCAAACGCAGCCGGGCGACCTCTTTATCTGCCGCAACGCTGGGAACGTGATTCCGCGCGCCGGAGAGCCGGCCGGGGGCACGTCGGCCACCATCGAGTACGGCGTCCAGTTGCTGCGCGTGAGCCATATTGTCGTTTGCGGCCACTCCGACTGCGGCGCGATCCACGCGCTCATGGCTCCGCACGGGCTCGATGAGCTGCCCAGCGTGCGCGCCTGGTTGCAGCATATGGAGCCGGCCTGGGATTATGTGGACGAGGTAGAGCTCCACGGCGGCGAACTCACTCGCCAAACCGCCCTGGCCCACGCCAACGTGCTGGCCCAGTTGGCGAGCCTGCGCACGCACGGCTTCGTTCAGAATGCCGTGGCTGAAGGCCGTTTGCAGTTGCACGGCTGGTACTACGATATTCTCAGCGGGCGCATCGAGCAGTATGACGATGGGACGCAGCGGTTTTTGCCGCTGGTGAAATAAGAACCTTCGGTTCTCTCTTTTTCGCCCGGTCTCAACCCCGTTCACCGCTCTGGCGCAGAATCGGCCACAGACCAACAACCACGAACGCCGCTGCGACCATGGCTCCCATCAGGGCAAACATGCTGGCTGAGCCATGCATGGCCGAGGCCACTTCGCGATACTGAAGCGCCGCATAGCCGCGCAGAAGCCACACAGCCGCGGCAACCACGTAGACCGCTGCCAAAGCGCGCATGACCGCCAGCAGACGGGTCATCCGCCGCATGGCGATTTCGCGCGCCATGCGGCGCGACCGCTGCAAAATCCAATACGGATCGGGCGGATTGCAATGGATTTCCGCGCGCCGAGCCTCTTCGCCGAGCGCCTCGGCCAGATGCAGCGCCTGGCTGCAATCCAGACATTCCGCCACATGCAGGCGCAGTTCCGTGGTCCACTCGCCCGAGCGCAAGGCCCGAATAACGTCAGTCTCGTGCTCGCAACTGATTCGCTTCATGACTTTATCCTCTGTGGACGCAGAAACCCGCTCGCCTTTTGCCTGGCGCGGTAGAGCAGAATCCGTATGCTCATTGCGCCCAGTCCGGTGGCGGCGGCAATCTCCGCGTGGCTCATCCCCTCGACATAGGCCAGCCAAAGCAGTTCCCGCTCGCGCGGCTTGAGCTGGCGCATCATGGCCCGCACATCCAGCCGCGCGTCCTCGTCTGACTCCGCGCCGCATTCGGCAGGCTCTTCGATGGCGCTGTCGTCGCGGCTGCGAGAGCGGTTGTGCAGCAGATTGGTGGCAATGCGGAAAAGATACGAGCGGGTCCGCGCCTCATCCATCGCCTGCGCTTTGCTCAGAAGAAACTTGCAGTAGGTCTCCTGAAGCAGGTCGTCGGCCACGTCCGGGCGTCCGCTGGCATGTTGCAAATAGCCCCACAGCGGGCGGGAAGTCGCTTCATAGAGCCGCCTGAAGCCTTCCTCGCCCGCCGCTGTCTGCTCGCGCCCCGGTGTGATCCAGCCCGCAATCATGCTTGCATCTTCCATCTTTACCGTCCGGGGTCAAGCCTTCGGTTCTTTCCCAACGAGTCCCAGCGCGCGAGAAGCATAGAAGGAAACCACCGCCGCAGATTCCAGTCCGACACCCAGCGCCACGGCCAGGATTCCCATCACCTGCGCATCGTGGTCGACGATCCCGGCCGCGTGCATCCAGCAAAGGGTTCCGCCCACAATGAGGAAGATCAGCCCCCACCGTATGCAGTCAAGGATACTGCCGTACGCTGTTCCCGATTCCTGCGCCAGCGAGGAGAGAAACTTTTTGCCGCCGTCGGTCTCGACATAGGCAAGCATCGCCTGCGCCGAGTCAAAGCGCATCAGCATCGCTTTCGCCACCTCGCCCTGCACCCAGGCCGTCTTGTAGCGCCGCACGGACGAGAAGATGACCCAGACGATGAAGCCAATCATTGTGAATACTGCGCAAGGAACCAACCATTCTGCCATAACCGCCTCCCGGTTAAAGATTTGATTTCACCGATAGAACACGCGGGAGTGATGGATGGTTAACAGGATATTTGCGGTAGTGCGGATTTCGGAGCAGGATTTTGGCGGAATCGAGCGGGAATAGGTGTACACTAGTTTGTAAACTAGTTTGGCTGTTCAGGGAATCGAGAAGGCAATGGCTACGGTTGGAATTTTCGAGGCAAAAACAAAGCTCTCTGAGATCGTGCGCAAGGTCGAACGCGGAGAGCGGTTCACGATTACTGTGAACGGTGAGGCCAAGGCCCAGGTGGTTCCTATGCCGGCGCCTATTACGATGCATTCTACGGAAGAGATCGAAGCGGCCTTTCAGCGGCTGAGAAATCCCCGCATCAAGGGCATCTCTAACGAGGAAATCCGGGCGGCAATTGAAGAAGGCCGGCGATGAGCATCGTTCTGGATGCGTCAATGGCGCTGGCCTGGCTTATTGCGCGGGCCGATAAAGCGGAAGCGGCGCTGGCGAAGCGAGCTTTCGGCCAGGTACGCGCAAGCGGTGCGCAAGTCCCCGCCCTGTGGTACTGGGAAATTGCGAATACGCTGCTTGTATTTGAGCGCGCAAAACGCCTCACAGAACAGGACTCGGCAAGCTATCTTTCAGATCTGACGCAGCTAGAGATACATCTGGATGAGATTTCTCCCGCTTCACGGCAGGCGCGTGTCCTGGAACTTGGACGTGTACACTCTCTCAGCGCTTACGACGCAACTTATCTGGAACTGGCCATGCGCCGCGCCGCGACACTGGCTACCTTCGACCGCAAGCTGGCCACTGCCGCAAGGGCCGCCGGGGTGCAGGTCTTTGGGGATGCGGCGTAGGGCGTCGATTATTTCGAGTTGCATTTAACTTCGAAGCCTTCCTGTTTGGCTCGACGGCAATAATACTTTTGTACTTCTTCCAGGGTGTCGAGTTTCTTTGGATGGTCGGAGTAAAGAGCATCAAGACTTTCCTCGGCGGCGGCAATAATATTGCCAGAGAAGTCATAGAGTGCATCTCCCGCCAGATAAGGTATTGCTGGACGATATTGGCACTTGCCAAATAAAACCAGGGTTGTCTGATATTGCATACTCCCCTGATTGCGATGGCGACCAGTGCTCAGCTCTTTGAGACCAAGCGGGTCGCACTTCTTCGCAAGATAATTAGCTGGCCAGTAAAAGTCCACGCCATCCTTCTTCCGTTCAACAAGGACTCTTCGCATGAAGGTTGTTACTTCGGGAGTGTCGAAATGGTATGCAACATGCTCGATGCCATTTCGAATTAGCCAGTTTGGTTCCTTCCAATAACGCACGAGAAGGTCGTGTGGGTTACCGCGCCGCGCAATCTCATCCGAGATCGTCCAGCCACTCGCTTGGTCCTCGCCGGTGCCGCAAATTCTCCAGTTGTCAAAGCATGCAACCAGTTGTTCCGTTGGCAATGTCGGTAGTCGGCTGACGAGTTCCTCTGAGATGTCATATATATCGCTGCTTCCACAGACCTTCGAGTCACCTAAACATGCTTTGAGTTGGTCCGACGAGAATTTGCTCAAATCGGGATCCGTAGAATTATTGGCGGATTGGCCGTCGCCGAGACAGGCAGTGACGATCAGGAAGAATATGCAGAGTGTAGTTTTCATTCCAGTTTCCAATGCGGAATGACTATATCATGAAGCCGTTTCAGTGCGCCCCCGGCGGCGGGGCAGCGTGCTTTTCCGGCTTTTCGAACATCCACGCTGCGCCGGCGCAGCAGAAGGCCAGCAGAGCCGTCCAGCGGAAGACATCCACGTAAGCCATAAGCGCCGACTGCTGCTGCATCAGGCCATAAATCAGGCCAAATGAGCCGGGACGGCCCTGGGCAGGACCGAAATGATGGCCGAGGTATCCGGCGATGGCCGCCGACTTCTGCTGCAAGACAGGGTTCGATGGGCTGAGGTTCGCGCCCAGATAAGTCTGGTGGAGCGCCGAACGGCGGACCAGCGCCGTGGTGGCCATGGCGATGCCGATCGAGCCGCCGATGTTGCGCAGCATATTCGAGAGGCCCGTGGCGTTGCCCATCTCCTTGTTCGGAATGGTGGCCATCATCAGCGTGGCGATAGGCACGAAGACAAAGCTCAAGGCAAAGCCGGTCACGGTAATCGGAATCAGCAGGGTATAGGGTCCGATATCCAGATTGATGATGCTGAAGATGTACGAGCAGACGCCAAAGCCGAAAAATCCCGCGGCGAGCAGCTTGCGGTTGTCGATGCGCGAACCGAGAATGCCGATCGCCGGCGAGCCGAGGATGGACCCCAGGCCGCGCGGCGCAACCACCAGGCCGGCGGTGAAGGCGGTATAGCCCAGAATCTCCTGTAAATACAGGGGCAGGATGGCGATGGTGATGTAGATGCACATCCCCAGCATGGCGATCAGGAAGCAGCCGGTGCGGAAGTTGCGGTCCTTCAGGACGTGCAGGTCGAGAAGGCCTTCGCGGTGGGTCCAGGAATGCCAGATCCAGAGCACGAGCGCAGTCACCATCGCCGCCACAGCCCAGCGCACCCAGACTGAGCCGAACCAGTCGTCCTCCTGCCCCCTGTCGAGCACGATTTGCAGGCAGCCGGTCCAGACCATCAGCAAGCCGAAGCCGATGTTGTCGAAGGGGCCGACCTTGGCGTTCTTGATATAGGGCGGATCGTGGACGAAGCGGCTGATCATGATGACCGCCAGAATGCCAACAGGGATATTGATATAGAAGGCGTAGCGCCAACTGAAAGTATCTGTCAGCCAGCCGCCCAGCGTCGGCCCCAGTACGGGGGCAACCACGATGCCCAGGCCATAGGCCGCCATGGACATGGACCGCTTGGAAACGGGAAAGCTCTCCAGAAGGATGGACTGCGACAGCGGTTGCAGCGCGCCTCCGCCCGCCCCCTGCAAGACCCTGGCCAGCAGAATGATTCCCAGCGAGGGCGCCGCTCCGCAGAAAAATGAGGCGATGGTGAAAAGGATGACGCAGGTGAGCAGGAAACGCTTGCGGCCAAAGCGGCGCGCAAACCAGTTTGAGGCGGGCAGAATCACCGCATTGGCCACCAGATAACTGGTCAGCACCCAGGTGGCCTCGGAGTTCGAGGCCGAGAGGCTGCCAGCGATGTAGGGCAGCGCCACCGAGGCGATGGCCGTGTCCAGCACCTCCATAAAGGTGGGCAGCATCACCGAGCAGGTAACCAGCCACGGGTTCACTCCCTGGGTCAGCGGATAGCGGGCTTGGGCGGCGGCTGTGGTCACGGGAAAGAAATTATAGATTAAACGATGAGGCGTCCAGGTACCAGTGAGCGGGCCAATCGAGGCAGGAGCCGGCACCAGATCCTGCCTCTTGCGCCTCTCGCTGCCCTCCCTTGAATAAGGCCTGAATAAGTCATATACTTAACCTATCATAAGCAAAAGACTTAATGCCGATTAACGGTGTCGGATCTTCGACTCCGTTCGCCTCATGGTTCGCGCTGGGTCTCTGTTCCGGCCCTGTCCGCACAAAAGTTTCACGAAGTTTTGAGGAATTATATTGAAGCGCTTCCAACTTTTCATCCTTATCGTCTTAAGTTTCAGTGTCTTTGCTCCTGCTGTTGCCTTGACGGCTCAAAGCGCCCAGGCGTCGGCCGATAGCGCCTTCACCATCTCCGGCATTGTTCATGACACAGACGGAAAACGTCTTTCTCATGCCTATGTCTCCGTACACGGCAACGACTCCAAGACGTCAATGGAGACCGTCACCGGCGATTCGGGCGAGTTTTCGGTTCATGCGCCCAGGGCGGGGAGCTATCGCGTCGAGATCGTAGCGGAGGGGTTTGCTCCGCTGGTCACCAATGCCGGCCTGGGCGAATCCTCGCCCGGCTCCCCTTCCGCCGTCACCCTCGACCTGACGCTCAAGATCGGCGCGGCCACGGAAACCGTGGAGGTGAGCGCCAACGCTTTGGCCGTAGAGACCGCGAGCACGGAACTGGGAGAAACGCTGGACGCCAAAAAGATTCAGAGTGTGCCTCTGAATGGGCGCAGTTTCACGGACCTGATGGCGATACAACCGGGGATTGTTCCAGCAAGCACGGCTCAACCCGGCGCGGTGATCATGACCGGCGTGGCCTCCACGCCGCCCTCCGGCAACGCCAACCCCGGCAATCTCTCGATCAGCGGCCAGCGTGAAGCCTCCAATGGATTTCGCGTGAACGGCAGCGACGCCGAGGAAGACGTGAACATGGGCGCCTCAATCGTGCCCAACCTGGATTCGATTGATAGTTTTCTCGTGCTGACAAGCAACTTCGACGCCGAGTACGGCAACTCCTCGGGTGGGCAGGTGCTGGTCACAACCAAATCCGGCACGGCTGACTTGCACGGCTCCGTTTTCGAGTTTCTGCGCAATACATCCCTGGATGCGCGCAATTATTTTTCGCTTGAACGGGCCGCCTACCGCCAGAATCAGTTTGGCGGCGCCGTGGGCGGCACTCCCTTTCACAAGAATGTAGCTCTTTTCGCCGATTACCAGGGCACAAGGCTGACGGAGGGCATTGATACCGGCGAAATTGCCGTTCCCTCAACCGCCGAACGGAACGGAGACTTCAGCCAGAACCCGCTCACGGGCAGCGTCAACGGCGATGCCTGGGCAGCACGGCTCACCACACTGCTGGGCCAGACCGTCACCGCCGGAGAACCCTATTCCGCTGTTTTCCCCACCGGTCAGATTCCCTCGTCCGCCTGGTCGGCGCCGGCAAAGTACCTGCTGGCTTCGATCCCGCGGCCCAACACCGGAAGCGCTCTGTTTGCCACCGCGGCCGAGGCGGAAACTCTTCAGGACGACAAGGGCGCGCTGCGTGTGGACTGGACGCATGGCAACAGCGCCCTGACCGGCTACTATTTCCTCGACGGCTATTCGCTGGACAACCCCTACCCCACTGGCACAGGCGGCGCCAGCGTTCCCGGCTTCGACGCGGCTTCCAGCGGCCTGGCGCAACTGGGCAGCCTCAACCATACCCTCACCTTCGGAACAACGATGCTGAACGAGTTTCATCTGAGTTACATGCGCAACGCCAATTCGGTCGGCTTGCCCAGAGGAGGCGTCGGTCCGTCGCTCGCCGCGCAGGGATTCGTCGATCCCGCCACCCAGCAGCCCACCATCGTCGCCCTCAAGCCTTCCACCGAGGGCATTGAGAACATCGCCTTCAACGATTTCACCCTGGGCGTGGACACCACCGCGCTGCGGCAGGCAGAAAATATCTACGAGCTTCGCGATGGCTTCTCGCGCCTTGCAGGCAAGCACGAACTCAAGGCTGGCGGCGAGATTCATTGGAGCCAAATCAATACCCATCCCGACGTGATCTTCAACGGCAGCTTCGCCTTCAACGGTTCGGAGACAGGAGTGGATTTCGCCGACTTTCTGCTCGGCGCGCCGTCCAGCTACACGCAGGGCCAGGCGCATAGCTTTTACAATCGCAACCTCTATGTATCCGCATTTGCGCAGGACAGTTGGAAGGTCGCCCCGGCCCTGACCCTGAATTACGGAATTCGCTGGGATCGAATCCGTCCCTGGAGCGAGAAGTACAACCAGCTTCAAACGCTGGTCAAAGGCGAGCAATCGCAGGTTTTTCCCGGCGCGCCCCAGGGGCTGGTCTTCCCCGGAGACCCCGGTGTGCCGCGTTCGCTTGCCCCCGCGCGCAGCGACCTGTCTCCGCGCCTCGGCATCGCCTGGACGCCCGCTTTCACCGAGCCGTTTCTGCGCAAACTCACCGGCCCCGAGGGTCAAACCAGCTTCCGCGCCGACTACGGAATCTTCTACACCGCCTACGAAGGCCTTTCGGCCGGCATCATGAGCGCCAATCCGCCTTACGGCTACACGTACACTTCGGCCGCGCCGCCCTTGTTTGCCTCGCCTTTCACCGTAGCCGCCACCGGAGCCGATGCCGGCCAGCGATTTCCGCTGCAAAATGTGGCCTACGGCGCCAGCCGCTCCAACCCGAATGCGGCCGTCAACTGGAGCCAGTTCGAGCCGCTGGTGGGCATTCCCGCCGTGGACCCGCGCAACGTGACCCCTTACACCGAGCACTGGATGCTCAGCGTGGAACGTCAGTTGGGCGCAACCACCCTGGCCTCGGTGGCCTACATCGGCGCGGCAGCGCACCATCTGCTGGTGCTGGAAGAAGTCAACCCCGCTGATCCGGCGCTCTGCCTGAGCCTCGGCTCGACCGTCTGCGGCCCCTTTAACGAACAGGCCGCCCGCACGCAATTCGGCCCCGCCTTCGGCAGCGTGGAATTGCAGCGCACCATCGCCAATGCAAGCTACAACGCCTTTGAAGCGACGCTCAACCACCGCGCGCGCTCTCTGAGCCTGCTGGCCAGTTACACCTTCTCGAAATCCATCGATCAGTCCGCCGGACTGCCTGAGCCCGTGAACCCCGTCAACCCCGCGCTCAGCCGAGGGCTCTCAGCCTTCGATCTGCGCCAAAACCTCGTCGCCAGCTTCCAATACCAGTTGCCCGCGCCCAAGGCCGTCAGACTGCTTCACGCCGTCGCCGAAGACTGGGCCGTGGCCGGAATCGTGCGCTTCACCTCCGGGTTGCCGGTAAACCTGCTCAACAACAATGACACATCCCTGCTGGGCACCATTCCCAACGGCATCAATAACAACGGCGTCGACACGCCGGACTGGAGCGGCCACTCGCTCAGCCTCAACCTGAATCCCCGAGACGGAAGGCCTATCTTCGACGCGCGCCAGTTTACGCTGCCTGCCCTGGGAACGCTCGGCAGCGCCCGCCACCGGTTCTTCTCGGGTCCAGGCATGGAGAATATGGATGCCACGCTCAGCCGGTCCATTGCCATTCGAAGGGGCCAAACGCTGGAGGTGCGCGGCGAGGCCTTCAATCTCTTGAACCACGCCCAGTTCTTCGGTTCAGCCAGCGTCGAAGGAAATATCTCCAGCGGCAGCTTCGGCACGGCAGTCAGCGCCCTGCCCCCGCGGCTGATACAACTGGCGCTACGCTACCGGTTTTAGAGCAAATCCAGAGTTCACCCGCTGGTGGTCAAATCGTGCCAGGCGCCGTCTCTCAAATAGAGAAAGCCTCTGGAACGGTTTATAACCGAATCATCAAATAAACTTGACACCAACTCACTCAATCTGTCACGCTAGGAAAGTCAGTAATTCTATTCACCAGGCAGGAAAACATCCATGGCAAAGATTATCGGAATCGACCTCGGCACGACCAACTCGTGTGTTGCTGTCCTCGAGGGTGGCGAGCCCAAGGTCATTGCAAATGAAGAGGGTACGCGCACCACGCCCTCCGTCGTCGGCTTCAGCAAGAACGGCGAGCGTCTGGTCGGCCAGGTCGCCAAGCGCCAGGCCATCACCAACCCGGAGAACACCGTCTTCTCCATCAAGCGCTTCATGGGCCGCCGCTACGACGAAGTCAGCGACGAGATGAAGATGGTGCCCTTCAAGGTCATTCAGCAGGGCGACCACGTCGGCATTCTTGCCCAGGGCAAGGAGTACACTCCGCCCGAAATCTCGGCCATGATCCTCCAGAAGCTGAAGAAGAGCGCCGAGGCGTACCTGGGCGAGACGGTCAACGAAGTGGTCATCACCGTTCCGGCCTACTTCAATGACGCCCAGCGTCAGGCCACCAAGGACGCCGGCAAAATCGCCGGCCTCGAAGTCAAGCGCATCGTCAACGAGCCGACTGCGGCCGCGCTGGCCTATGGGCTCGACAAGAAAAAGGATGAGACCATCGCCGTTTACGATTTCGGCGGCGGCACCTTCGATATTTCCATTCTGGAAGTGGGCGAGGGCGTCATCGAGGTCAAGTCCACCAACGGCGACACGCATCTGGGCGGCGACAACCTGGATAAGCGCATCGTTGACTGGCTGATTGACGAGTTCAAGCAGGAAACGGGTCTGGACCTGGGTTCGAAGGGCAACGAAATGGCCCTCCAGCGTCTCAAGGACGCCGCCGAAAAGGCCAAGATCGAGCTCTCTACAACCATCGAAACCGAAATCAACCTGCCCTTTGTCACCGCGGACGCCACCGGCCCCAAGCATCTGGTCCGCAAGCTGACCCGCTCCAAGCTGGAGCAGTTGGTCGGAGACCTGGTAGACCGCTCGCTTGAGCCCTGCAAAAAGGCCATTGCCGACGCTGGCGTTGCGCTCACTGACATCAATGAAGTGGTGCTCGTGGGCGGCCAGACGCGCATGCCCCTGATTCAGGAAGTGGTGAAGAAGATGTTCGGCCGCGAGCCGCATCGCGGGGTGAACCCGGACGAAGTGGTCGCCATCGGCGCGGCGGTGCAGGCTGGCGTGCTGGCCGGCGAAGTCAAGGACCTGCTGCTGCTCGACGTCACTCCGTTGACCTTGTCCATCGAGACGCTGGGCGGCGTGGCCACTTCCATGATTCCGCGCAACACCACCATCCCGACCAAGAAGACTGAAACCTTCTCCACAGCCGCCGATAACCAGACCGAGGTCGAGGTTCACGTCCTGCAGGGCGAGCGTCCCATGGCCGGGCAGAACCGCACCCTGGGCAAGTTCAAGCTCGGCGGCCTTCCTCCGGCTCCGCGCGGCATCCCGCAGATTGAGGTGACCTTCGACATCGACGCCAACGGCATTCTCAACGTGACCGCCAAGGACAACGCCACCGGCAAGGATACGCGCATCACCATCACGTCCAGCTCGGGCTTGAGCAAGGAAGAGGTCGAGCAGATGGCCAAGGAAGCCGAGGCGCACTCTTCCGAGGACAAGGAAAAGCGCGATGAGATCGAGGCGCGCAACTCGCTCGATGGCATGGTCTATAACATCGACAAGATGCTGAAGGACTCCGGCGACAAGATGCAGGGAGCCGAAGCCGCTCCGGTCAAGGCCGAAGTTGAAACCGCGCTGGCCGAATCGAAGAAGCTGCTTGAAGGTACGCCCAGTTCGAAGGAGATCAAGGCGCAGCTCGAGAAGCTGACCCAAGCCAGCCACAAGCTGGCCGAGATCCTCTACAAGGCCAATGCCGCGCAAGCCGCGGCGGGAGCCGCGCCCGGAGCCGCTGGCGAACCTGCCCCCGGACCGGCCGCCGAGCAGAAGAAGGACGACGGAGTCATCGACGCCGAGTACGTCGACGTGGACGACAAGAAGAAGTAAGCGGAGTTAGCAGTGTTAGCGCGGTTAGCGGAGTTAGCCGCATGCCGGGCAATCTTTACATGCAACTGAAGCCCCGTGTGGACGGGCAATCTTTACATGCAACTGAAGCCCCGTGCCCCATCCTTTCCGCTTTTTTCTGCGGAAAGGGTGGGAAACCACGAAAGCAAAGAAGTCCGTCAGAAAATCAATCGGGGTGGGCGACATTCGTTGCCCACCCCTTCTATTATTTTCAATGAGCTGTTATCTTGATTGCAAAGACGCTGAGTCAAATGATCTGCGGCACACAAATCTGGTTCAACTGGCGTCCTAGAAACGAGGACGCTCTCAAGCCCAGCGCTGGGGTCGCTTATGGTGGAGGACACAGTTCCTCAGGAAGTTATTACGCCTGCCGAAGGTGTGACTGAAGCGGAACAATACTTGGCTAAATTATGTAAGCGATCATTTCTGTCTATATGGAGCTATCCCAATGTTTTTCGGGATCAAGGACGTAAAAATGGCATAGGAGATGGCAAAGAACTGTGTGATCTGCTGGTTGTATTCGAGAATAATATCTTTATTTTCAGTGACAAGGATTGTCGATTTGGAGACGCTGGGAATATAAGACTGGATTGGTCTCGTTGGTACAGAAAGGCTGTATTCGAATCGGCTAATCAGTTATTCGCCGCAGAACGGTGGATAAGAGAATATCCGAACAAGCTATTTCTTGACAGACAATGCAAGATTCCTTTTCCAATTAGGTTACCCAAGACTGATTGTGCAATTTTCCACCGCATCGTAGTTGCGCACAACGGATCACAACATTGTCAAGAAGCGATGGGAGGTAGTGGTAGCCTGATGTTTGAAAGTACGTTGGAGGGAGATGCTGTGCCCTTCACAGTCGGACAGATTTGCCCGAATAAGGGGTATGTCCATGTTTTCGATGATACTACTCTCAATATTGTGATGGGCACGTTAGATACGATTACAGATTTTACGGCATACATTAATAAAAAAGAGAAATTTCTGTCGAGTGGAAAGCGAGTATGGTCAGCAGGAGAAGAAGAGATGCTGGCGTTTTACTTAGGCAATCTGAATCGCAATAATGAGCACGATTTCGTAATTAAGGACAATGTTGATACTGTAGTTATCCCGGAGGGGCTATGGAAACAATTCACAAGCAGTCCGGAGCGGTTGGAACAGATCGAGTTCGATCGCATTAGCTATGCCTGGGATGAACTGATTGAGACATTTGCATTTCATGCAATGACGGGCACACAGTATTCCTCAATAGACCGACCGTTTCGAGAGCAAGAGATCATGTATCGTTTTATGGCACGCGAATCAAGAACCAGGAGGCGAATGCTCGCAAAGTCTCTCGGGGAAGTTCTCATCCGTAGTACAAAATCACTTAGCCAGTGGGATGCACGCGTAATTGCTTCATTATCTGCTGACAATCCGTATTATGTATTCATCTTTCTTAAACGGAAGCCCACTGAGTCGGATAAGGATTACCGAGACAAACGGTTAAACCTACTGTTGGATTATTGCTATGTGACAAAACTGAAATGGCCAAATGCCCAATATGTTGTTGGCATAGCTATGGAGGATGGATCGGAGAACCGGCGATCCCAGGACATGATTCTTACGGACATGACTAAATGGAACCAAGAATTAGAGGCGCATGCCATCGAAATCCAAAAACGATTAGGGCTGCTCGAGCAGGTAAAGATGTCAAAAGGTAGGGAACATGAATATCCGGTTGATCATTCAGGTGTGACGCGAGAAGGATTGCCATCACGTAATTCATTATGCAAATGTGGATCAGGAAAGCGATTCGGGAATTGCCACGGGAAAGCCTTCAATCAAAAATCAAGGAAAAAATAGGTGCAATCCGAAACGCGAATCGTTCAAATGATTGAACTGATTTGGGGTCGATGCCCATAAGAGAGTAGCTTTGCAGAATAGGTTTGGATTATTAGAAATGATGGTTACCGCAAGCGGAGGTCAGCATTATGAGCAAAATTGCCGACGGCATTCTGCGCGGGCTGAATGAGGCGCTTGCCATTGCAAACGGAACGGCTGACCCAAGCCAGTACGTCGTCCACATCCCGCCCGAAATCGACGTGCGCGCGATTCGCGACCGGATGGGATTGACACAGCAGGATTTCGCAGCTTGCTTTGGATTCAGCGTCAATACGCTGCGCCACTGGGAGCAGGGCAGGCGGGTTCCCGAAGGGCCGACACGCGCCTATTTGCTGGTGATTGACCGCGAGCCAGAGGCGGTGCGGAAGGCGCTGCGGATTGCGTAAAAGATTCCTCCCAGAATCTCCAGAATCCAGCGTTTTTGTACCCGCCTTTTTCCGAATCAACTGCATTCATAAGTCCACGGTTTGCCCGTCCCAATCGTCTCCCGTTTGGCGAAAAAAGCTATATCTCGAAGTCCATCTCCGGATTCGTTTCAAACGGAGTCTTCAACGGCTCCCAAGCCGCGCCAGCCCCTGCCTTGCCAAGTCCGCAATCGCCCTGGCGAGGGTCGCCGAGGCGTTCAGCGACTCCGGCCGCTCCAGCCGGAGACCGCGTTTCGCGGCATATTCGCGGAAGTGAATGTCCACGTCGTAGAGGATTTCGACGTGATCGCAGAGAAAGCCGATGGGCTGAAGCAGAAGCGTGTGAACCTCCGAGTTGGCGATAGCGTCGAGGGTCTCCTCGACGGTGGGACCGAGCCAACTCACTTTTGAGCCGGCTCCCGCACTCAACCCCTGGCTCTGGAATGCAAAGAACCACTGCGGAATCTCCGGCACGCGCTCGGCGACCAGGGCCGCGGTGCGCCGTGCTTCTTCGGCGTAGCGGTCAATGGACTGGCCCGCGCGATCCTCGACGCTCCGGCAAGGAACGCTGTGCGCGGTGAAGAGCACCGGCGCCGCGTGGCCCACCTCTGCGCTGAGATTTGTCCAGGCCGGGAAGAGGCGCTCGGCAAAGGCTTCGATCAGCAGAGGATGCTCGGCCCAGCTCCCGGTGAAATCGATTCGCAGGCCCTCGGCTTCCGCTTCCACGGCGCGGCGGTAAAGTCCCACGCTGACGCGCGAATTCTGCGGCGCAAGGCAGAGAACCGCGGCTTCCGTCACGCCGTCTGCGCGCATCTTCCGGATTACATCGGGAATCGTTGGCCGCCAGTTCCTCATGGCGAAGTAGACCGGCGCGGACAGCCCGCCGGCCGCCAGTTCCGCTTCCACAAGCCGCCCCTGTTCGAGGGTGATTTCCGTCAGCGGGCTGTGCCCGATGAGCGCGTAGCGGCGCTGAATCTCCGCAACGGCTTGCGGTGGCATCGGCCGTCCGCCAACCACGTTGCGCAGGTACTCGGGAATCTGCTCGGCCGTTTCGGGCGTGCCGTGGGCCAGCAGCAGAACGGCTTGCTTAGGCATTGGCCGGCTCGATCCGGAACTCATGCACCATGCGCACGACGGCCTGCACATTTTCGACCGGCGTGCCGGGAACGATGCCGTGGCCGAGGTTGAAGATGTGGCCCGCGCGTCCATCAGCCGCGCGCAGAATCTCCTTGACGCGCTGCTCCAGCACGTCCAGCGGGGCGAACAGCGTGATGGGGTCGAGGTTGCCCTGCACGGCGTGGCCCTGGCCCACGGCCCGCCAGCCCTCGTCCAGCGGCTGCCGCCAGTCGAGGCCGATCACGTCCGCGCCGGTTGCGGCCATCTGCGTCAGCAGGCCCGTGGTCTCGACGCCAAAGTAGATGACCGGCACGCCCAACTGCTGTACGGAACGCACCAGCCGTTTGGAAGCCTCGAAAGCGTAGTCGCGGTAGTCTTCCAGCCCCAGCGAACCAACCCAACTGTCAAAGATCTGAATGACCTCCGCCCCCGCCTCGACCTGCAGGCGGCAGAATTCCTCGAGAACCGCGACAATCTTGTCGAGCAGCAAGCGCCAGGCAGCGGTCTTCGCGTACATCATCTGCTTGGTGTGAATGAAATCCCTGGAGCCGCCGCCCTCGATCATGTAACTGGCCAGCGTGTAGGGCGCCCCGCAGAAGCCGATCATGCCCAGCCGATCGCGGAAATGGGCGGCGACCTTCTCAATGGCGCGGGCCACATAGGCCAGTTCCTCGGCGCGATCTGTGTGCAGGGCGCGAACGTCCTCGATGGTGCGGACGGGGTGTTGAACCACCGGCCCCTTGCCTTCCTGAAAGTCGAAGTCGAGGCCCATCGGCTCGAGTGGCAGCAGCAGGTCGGCGAAGATGATGGCCGCGTCCACGCCCAGCTTCTCCGCGGCGGTGATGGTGACCTCGGCGGCCAGCTCCGGTTGCTTGCAGATTTCCACCAGCGTGTGATGCTTGCGGACCTCGCGGTACTCCTGCATGTAGCGGCCGGCCTGGCGGAGAAACCAGACGGGCGTGCGGTCTACCGGCTGGCGCAGACAGGCGCGTACGAAGCGGCTGCCGCCTGAGATGGTGTCGGAATCGAGGTCATAGCTGGCTGGATTCATACTGGCATGATTTTAGCCGGTAGAGGACCACTCTTCGGCAACGATCTTCAGATGCAATCTTTACCGGGGCGGCGCCTAAAAAAAGGCCCCCGTAATGACGGGGGCCAGGTTGCCTTGGTTCTCTCTCATTCGGAGAGCTTGATTGGCGGCCGGCGGCGGGGGAGCCGCCGGGCGGAGAAAGCCTCGGAGGAGGGGCTGCGGCTGTTTAGGGCCGCTCCGCGCCAGTCGAGGAGGCCACGCTACGGGGGGTAGCGAGTTCCCGGGCCGCCAAACTGTTTTCCATCAACCGGATATGCACGCTGCTGATCTTCGCTGGCCGGGTATTCTGCTCCCCTGCGGCGGAGGCGTTGCCAAGAGCGACGGAATGCAAACGGTAGACGGGAATCTCATGTTCCGTGACAAGGTAGCGCTTGACTGCATCGGCCAACCGCCCTGAGTTCTGGATGCCGGCCGCGCCAGCCTGGGGAGAATGTCCCTCAATCTCGAGGATGTACCCCATCTGCCCGGTCAAGCTGGCAGCCAACTCGTCCAGTTGCCTGCGGGCCGCTGCCGACAAAACCGGCTGGCCACCGCGAAATGCCACTTCAACCTCGCTCGCCTGGCGGTACTGGTCCAAACCAGTGACGGTTGAATTCAGTTGATCGACGTGGGCAGAAGCGCCCTGCGCAAGGCCGCTTGCATTTCTGGCCTGGCCGCCCGCGGCAGTGGCCGCCTCATTGGCGGCGTCCGCTGCGGACTGGGCCCGGCGGATGCCCGCCTGCGACCGGCCATCCACGTCCTGAATCTCGCGCCCGTTCTTGGCGTTGACTTCGTCCAGTTCATTGAGCTGGCCCTTGATGGGGTCCACCCGGTTGTTGACCCACTTCTTGCGCGCAAAGGGGTTGACGCGGCCCCAGAATCCCTCCTTCGGAGGCTGAAGGGTGGAGGAGGGCTGCTGTTCGGCCGCTGCGGGGGGGGTGCTCCGCGGGGTTGTGGCCGACGGTTCCTGTTGCGCCAGCGTGGGCAGTGCGATTGCAGATGCCAGCACAAAAAGAGCAAGCTGACGGGGGAATAAGTTGCTAGATGCTGCGACGGCTTTCATCAAGGTGGACACCCTCTTGGTTCTTTCTTCCGCCAGGGCTGCGCGGAGAGAGCGGTCTTGTCTGCTCGCTTACATGAAAGCAATACTCGCGCCAAACCCGGCGGGGCAGGGAAGAAGACTCCTGTTCGCTTTGGAATGTTGGTTTTGGCGCAGTGTGACCGGGCTGGACAGCGCGGATGGGAGGCCAGGTGCGGCGACCCTGGTGTGTAAATTCTGCCGGACACGGTATTTTCTACCCGGTAAATCCGGCGGGAAGAGGGGGCTGTCACTATAGCTATAGATCGGAAACTCGGAGGGAGCAGGGGCCTTCAGGCCCGGGCCTTTGCCGCTATTCTCGAGTTTTGAAGAAGTACAACTGTAGCGCTATTTCGTCTCGACGTGAAGGATGCGAATCTCCGGGTAAGCGCCGTCCCAGTCGGGTGAGACTGTATCGAAGACCAGGCGGAAATCCTGCTCGCCACCGGGCTTCAGCGGAGCCGCCGAGACCGGCTCGACATCAACATACGGCTCGCGCACGCGGATGAACTTGAGCGGCTGGGTCTCGTTCTGTGTAACTTCATGAGCGAAATCGCGGAAGAGCGCCTGCACGGTGATGGCGGTTACGGTGCGGCTGCCCTGGTTGGCGATGTGGCCGTCGAGGTAAGTGATCTTGCCTCCAGACAGGTTGCCGGATTCGCTCATCGCCAGGCGCGTCACCGGGAGACTGCCCGCATAGGAGTCCGGAGGCGCGGAGATCGGCGCCACCACGGCCGCGCTCTTGCCACGATGGTTCTTGTGCTCCAGGCCGAAAATCACCACCGCCGCTATCGACAGGATGACAACGGCAGCCACAACAAGGGGGAGCCAGTTATGTTCTTCCTTCTCAGCGGAAGGGATCAGATCAGCGCCAGTATCCACGAGCGGAATTTTACACCCACCGGAGAATAAAATCCCCAACTTCCCCGGTTTCTGAGGAATAATGAGTGGTAACAGAGCAGAAGACGACAGATCAATTACTTCATGGGCGTTACCCGCCGGGGTAGTGAGCAGGCCCTCGCCAGCCAGGAGTTGAGAATGTCAGACGACAATCGTCGCAATCACGAACTACCGGCAGACTACGCATCTCAAGGTAGTTCGCCAACCGAAGAACTCCGCGAAATTGCCCGCATCCACCATCGGGAAGCTAAAGAGCTGCTGGAACACTCCCAGCAGGCAAAGGCCGAAGGACGGGAGGAAGAGGCCAAACTGTTGATGGATCTGTGGGTCGCGCGGGAGGAACGGGCACAGGAATTCGAGAAGGCAGCCAGAGGCGAGGGCGGCGACCCGATTGTGACCGAAATACTCGATTGGCAGGAAGATCTGTGCGGGAACTATACCCCGCCTACTATGGAATTCTTCACAGAGGAGGAATTAGCCTCCCAGGAATTGCCGGAGTATTTGCAAGCTCCCCCGCTGGGCCGGATTGCGCGCGCTGTGGCATGGTTCGGAAGCTGGAAACGCTGATGCGCTGAGCGCGCTCTTTGCGCGGGCGTCTCAGTGTTCAAGACCCGGAACCGGCATGGCGGCAATCGGCGGAATGAAAGCGGCCGCAATCCGGGACCTTGTCTTTATTCAAATCAAGTGAGCCCACTCACCGAATTCCATCGAGATGGCTCAGAGGTTCCAGAATTATGGGATCGAAGAGCGATTTTCATCCCAATCTATCTCACCGGCCCCACATCGTTGCAGATTATTTCTACTCACCAGCGCATCATGAACATGGGAAGG
>Ga0255348_1000313_pt1 | contig 22318 bp, 18 predicted proteins | sample CBST25v5metaG_FD_189945 | JGI IMG/M metagenome (GOLD analysis project Ga0255348, IMG submission 189945) | Peat soil microbial communities from Stordalen Mire, Sweden - C.B.S.T-25.v5 | ecosystem: Environmental > Terrestrial > Soil > Wetlands > Peat | place: Sweden: Norrbotten County, Stordalen... | reverse complement strand
GCTCATTTCTCCCGACACGGGCACCCGCCGGGGTGAGTGGTGAGGCGCTGGCTGGCCGCGTCAGCGAGTGAAGAGGCGGGCCAGCTTACCTACGCCGGACGGGCGGGGCGGCGGCGCGGGGTTGGCGGGCTTGGCAGAGTTGGCGGGCTTTGGCTGGGTTTGGGCAGAGCGCAACTGGGCCATGGTGGCTTTGACCATCGCCCGCAGGGACTCGGCCTCGAAGGTGCAGGAACGCAAATAAGCCGAGACAGTCAGTCCGGCTTCGGCGGCGCGGCTGTGGAGTTGCGCGCACTCCGCCTGGCTCATGCGGATGGTGATGCTGGCGTCTTTCAGACTGCGCTCAGCGGACGCGGGCGGACGGCGGTTGGATTGCGGTTCTGGATTGACAGCGGCGCGAGGCGCAGGATACGCGGTGATGCGCGGCGCCGGTTGCGGGGCCGATGCCGGGGCCTCGTCAAAACAGAATGGCGCTGGGTCGGGGATTTGGGTGAGCGATTGATCCGTGGGACGGTAACGCGCATGAGCCTTCAGAGCGCTCTCGTAGCTGAGGGTTGCCACATCGTCGGCGAGATCGTCATCGTTCCATGCGGACCTAGTCCTGTTCGCAGAAGACGAAGGCATGTTGGGGGAGTTTCCGGGGGTTGGCGCAGGCGCGGTCAGCGCGGCAAGCAGGCCCGCAAAGCTGGGGGAAGCGGGGGAAGGCGAAGATGATGCGGGTTGCTGCATGGCAAGGAGCATACAGCGATGCCCGGTCTAAACGTGAAGAAATTCCCATGCAATCAGTGGACGGATTCCAGATGAGGACGAGCTGGCTTCCCGTGCCAGAATGAGACAAAAATGCAAGTTCAACAAAAAGGCAATTGCAAAGTTTGTGCAATCCCACCCTAGCCACAAAAACAAAGACGTGGCGAGGGTGGGGCACCCGAAGTTTCGTTCCCTGTGGGTCGGAGAAGTTGAGCGGTCAGGCGCAGGCCAGTTGGGCAGGTGCGGGCTCGGGGAGTACGCGGCCGGGGAGTCTCAACAATTGAGTGACAGCTTCGGCGCTCATGGGGCGGGCGAAGAGAAAGCCCTGTCCAAAGCGGCATCCCATCTCGCGCAACAGGCGATATTGCTCGTAAGTTTCAATTCCCTCGGCCACCACGTCCATGCCCAGCACGCGGGCCAGTTCGACGATGGTGCGCACAATTTGCAGCGGCTGATCGCCCTCGGTCATGCGGCAGACGAAAGAGCGGTCGATCTTGAGTACGTCGAAGGGAAAGGAATGCAGGTAGCTGAGGGAGCTATAGCCGGTGCCGAAGTCGTCCATGAGCAAGGAAACGCCCAGCCTGCGCAGGCTGCCGAGAACTTCCATGGCGACGTTCATGTTGGGAATAATGCTGGACTCGGTCATCTCGAGGCCGAGTTGACGGCTGGAGATGCCGAATTGCACCAGGAGGGTCTCGACGTGATCTGCCAGGCCTTCACGCGAGAACTGGCTGGCGGAGAGGTTGACGCCGACGCGCATGGAGGCGTGGAGCGGGTCTTCCTGGCACCATTTCTGAATCTGGCTGCACGCTTCGCCAATTCCCCAGTCGCCGATGGGCAGAATCATCCCGGTTTCTTCGGCCAGCGGAATAAAGTCCAAGGGCGCGACGAGTCCCCGTTCGGGGTGGTTCCAGCGGATGAGGGCTTCAAGGCCGACGATCTTGCGCGTGGCGAGGTCAACCTCAGGCTGGTAATAGAGCACAAACTGGCCGCGGTCCAGCGCGTGATGCAGATCGGCCGGGCGCGGCCAGTCTTGGTTGGCGGCCGATGCGATGTGGTGAGCGCGCCGTGGGGCCTTCTTGACCTCGGTGAGGGTGCTGCGCAGCCTGCGCAGTTCCAATTGGCTCGATACCATATCGGCCAGGCCCTCGAGCGAGCGAATGGCCTCCGGCTTTATCTTGTGGCTCGGCTTTTTGCTGAAGACGGCCAAACTTCCGAGAATCCTGCCGTCGAAGGAACGTATGGGCACACAGACAAAGGAAGCCGCGTTGTGGGCTCTGACGCGCATCAACAGCCGTTCGCGTTGAGGATGCGCGGCGATGTCCGCGACGACGAGCGGGCCATTTTCCGCAAGCATGAGGTCGAAGAGAGAGTCTTTGCGCGGCAGTTCGCGAATCGCCTGGCCCCAGTGCGATTTGATCCAGACGCGGCTGGCATCGACAAAGCCAATCGTGGCCGCGTCGGCGCGGAAGTACTCGGCAGCCAGACGCGTAATGGTGTCGTAAGCTGGCTCGGGCGGAGTGTCAAGAATCCCGGAGGCAACCAGCGCAGCCTGCCGTGCATCTTCCTTCTGCCAATCCACTCCCTCGATCTCGAATTCTGCTTGTAGCATTTTGACTCCTGGCCCTATGGCGCTCATCACAGCATGGCTCTGGCGGGAGACAGTTAACCTCTGTGCCCGCTTGGTTTACAAGCAGTCAGAGGCTATTGAACCGGTCTCGCATTGAGCATTTACGGCTACGGCGACTGAATGGTCCCCTGTGAACCCTGCCGCAAACGCGCCATACCTCCCTTATCGGACAGGAAGGCCCGATGCGTCAGGTTACCTCAGGGCTTCCGGACGAGTACTAATCTCGCACAAAAGGCATTAATTGACGGGAGCAGAGTGTACGGTTTCGGTCCACAGGAAGGCAAGCTCGTCTGCATCGTCCTGAATCTGCTGGGCAACGCCCACCCCGGCGGAGTGACCGCCGGTAAGGCTGTAATGGAGCAGAATAGGCCGCCCGCTGGACGAAGCCGGCTGCAGGAGGGCCGTCATCTTGCGCGCATGGAGCGGGTCAACACGGGTGTCGTTGTCTCCAGTGAAGAACATCACCGCGGGATAAGCCGTGGCCGGCCTGACATTCTGGTAGGGCGAGTACCGGAGCAGATAGCGGAACCGCTTTTCGTCCTCCGAGGAGCCATATTCCGTCTTCCAGTAAGAGCCCACAAGAAAATTCTGGTAGCGCAGCATATCCAGCAGTGGATATCCGCACCAAACAGCAGAAAATAACTCGGGGCGCTGGGTGATCGAGGCGCCCATCAGGAGACCGCCATTGGACCGGCCCCGGATGGCGAAACGCGCCGCTGATGTGTACTTGCTGGCGATCAGATACTCGGCGGCGGCGAACCAGTCGTCAAAGACATTCTGTTTCTTGTCGAACATGGCCTGCTGGTGCCAGCTTTCGCCGTACTCGTTGCCGCCGCGCAGGTTGGGCAGGGCAAACCAGCCACCCTGCTGCATCCACCACGCAAAAGCCGGGTTCCAGGTGGGCGTCTCGCTGACGTTGAAGCCGCCGTAGCCGGTCATCAACAAGCGCTCAGTCCCGTCCTGCTTCAAACCCTTTTTGCCGGCGATGAACATGGGAACGCGTGTGCCGTCCTTTGACTTGAAGAAGATCTGCCTGAGCTCATACTCTTTCGTGTCAAAGGGGATTTTCGGCTGGGCAAAGACCTCGCGCTTCCCGGTGACTGTATCGAACCGGTAGATCACGGGCGGCTGAATGAACGACTGGAAGGTGAAGAAACCGTAACGATCCACCGGCCGCCCCGCGAGGCCCGATGCCGATCCAATTCCGTGGTAATCGACGTTGCCGGCGGGCTTGCCGTCGAGAGTGTAGATGGCGGTTTCCGATTTCACATCTTTCAACCGGTTCACGTAGAGCTTGCCGCCTACGATGGAGAAGCCGTCAATCGCCTCCGGCGCTTCAGGGACAATGGTCTTCCAGGCGGAAGTCGGAAGGCCAGGCTCGGCCTTGAGGATGCGTCCGTTGGGCGCCTGGTAGTCGGTTCTCACAAACCACGAATCCCTGGCATAGATGGGCGCGAAGCGAGAGTCTATGCCCCAAACCAGTATGTCGAACTGGGAACCTTGACGGGTGAGGTCCAGGAAGACAATCCCCACGCGCCGGGCGGGAACGCCATGGTCTACCTGCACGACAAGATAGTGGCCGTCAGCGGTCACTTCGACGTTGAATATGTCATCGGGGCCCAGCTTCTCGCCGTGAAACTCGCGGCCAAAAATGAGAGTGTCACTGCCGGCAGGCGTGCCGAGAAGGTGCAAGTAGAGCAGCGTGCCCGTCTTGTCGTTGCGCGCGTAATAGAAGCCTGCGCCATCGGGAGCAAAGCGGACGCCGTCATAGCGGGCGCTGGGCAGCTCATCGTCGAGCGTCTTGCCGGTTTTCACATTCAGGAGCCGGATGGCGGTCTGGTCAGCGCCGCCCTGGCGCACGCGGTAGGCCAGCAGCGTTCCATCGCGCGAGACGTCTGCCAGGCTCAAAGAAGTATTGGGGTCGCGGCTTAGAACCGCAGGGTCAAGCAGCTTTTCGTCCTTGCCCAGCCAGCCGTGGCGAACATAAATCGAGGACTGCTCTTCGCCGGCTAACCTTTTCAGGAAAAAGTAGCTGTCGCCGCGCGACATGGGCATCGACCAGCGAGGGACCTCTTCGAGCGCCTTCAGGCCCTCCACCAGGCTGGGCCGTATGCGCGCCTGTTTCAAATATTGCGCAGTATAGGCGTTCTGGGCGTCAATGAAGGCGCGAGCCTGGGGGCTTTTGGCGTCCTCCAGCCAGCGGTAGTTATCCGCGATCTTCGTCCCGAAGTAATCGTCTACCACCGGGATAGCCTCAGCGGCCGGCGCGAGCGGCAGGGTGATGCCGTCGCCGCCTTGAATTGCCTGGGCGAGTGCGCTCGTCCCAATGGCTGCCCAAAGAAAAGCTCCCAACCGAAAACTGCGCCGCATGAATCTCTCCAGCCGACAGAATATCTCAGAGGGTGTCCGATGACTCGGTTTTGGGTGAAGGATAGGGGCTTTACAGGCTGCGGAAAAACGCCTGAACTTGACCCGAACTCGCGAAAAGCATCCCTCAGGGCCTAAAGGCCGCGTTGATTTTGCGGCATTTACGGCACGACTAAAGTCGTGCCCTTTCAAAACATCGCGTCCGATAGCGTTTTTCCGCAGCCTGTGAAGCCCGTACCCTTCAAGAGATATTTTTTGGACAGGTTCTCAGAGGATGGGTGCCGCACCGCGCGGATCGGAGCTTTAGCTTCACTCAGCGTTGGTTCTCGCGTGTCGTGCTATACATTCGGCAAATAAATACTGTCTTCGTGCTATCCCACCCTAGCCACAGAAACAAAGACGTGGCGAGGGTGGGGCACCCCTACTACATTTCTTAAAAACCGACGCTGTATGGGTGGGACACCCGACATTGTTGGTATTTAATTTCCGGATCAATAGGAGCAAATCGGCGAGCGCGGCAGCCTGTCATGGCAGCTCTTTGTGGCCCTTGCGCGCAACACCGTTAGAATCAAGTCAAGTGGCAGAGTTTTCCCCAATCGAACCTTCACCAGCGGCGCGATCCAAATGGGCACGCGGAGTGGGGCTGCTGCGCCCTTCGCACACGCACACGGCTTTCACGGCGACGCTGGTGCTGATGGCCTCGACATTTCTCTCGCGCATCATCGGCCTGGGCAAGAACTCTTACATCGCCTGGCTCTTTGGCGCGAAGATGGAAGCTGACGCTTTCAACGCCGCGTTTGTGCTGCCGGACATGATCTCGTATTTTCTGGTGGGCGGCGCGGCCTCCATCACCTTTGTGAGCATTCTCACCCGCTATCACGAAACCGGGCGAGAGGAGGACGGACAGCGGTCGCTATCGGCGATTCTCACCGCCATGTACCTGGTGCTGGGCACGGCCATCGTGCTGGCCGAAATTTTTGCTCCCTGGTACATTCACTGGTGGTTCAAAGGCTTTGACGCCGAAAAGGCCGCGGTGTGCGTGCGGCTGACACGCATCCTGCTACCCGCGCAATTATTCTTCTTTGCCGGCGGAATCTTTGGCGCGGTACTGCTGGTGCGCAAGCAATTCAGCGTGCAGGCTGTGGCCCCGCTGATCTACAACCTCGGCACCATCGTTGGCGGCCTGCTTCTGGTGCGCCGCATCGGCGTATCGTCATTGGCCATCGGCACGCTGGCCGGAGCATTTTTTGGGCCGTTTCTGCTCAACGTGATCTTTGCCCGGCGGATGGGCACGCGCTACCGCTTTCTGCTGGACTGGAGCGATCCGGGGCTGCGCGAGTGGGTGCGGCTCTCGCTTCCGCTGATGATAGGCTTTTCGCTGGTGAGCGCCGATGGCTGGATCATAGCCCACTTCGCCTCCGAGACCCCCGGCGCGGTTTCGCTGATGACTTACGCCAAGCAGCTTTTCAACGCGCCCATGGCCATACTGGCCCAGGCGGCCGGCGCGGCCTCCATGCCCTTTTTCGCGAGCTTGTGGAGCCAGCATCGCCGCTACGAATTCGCCACCGGCGTGGCCGACTCAGTATCGCGCGTGACCGCGCTGGGGCTGCTGGCCGCATCGGCGATGATGGCTCTTGCCGTACCGCTGGTCCAGTTGGCGTTCATGCGCGGCCACTTCTCGATGCGCGATTCCAAGGAGTGCGCCGCCTACTTCGCGGTCTTCTCCATCAGCTTGTTTCTGTGGTCGGCGCAGGCGATTTATTCACGCGCATTTTATGCCGCGGGGAACACTCTCATTCCCATGGCAGCGGGAACAGTGATCACGCTGGCTTCGTGGCCCGTCTACGCAGCGCTGTATCACCTTTACGGAGTAATGGGGCTGGCGGTTGCCTCCAACCTGGGAATTCTGGTGCAGACTGTGACCCTGGCCGTGCTGTTGCACCGGCGGCATCTGGTCTCGCTGGCCAGCCTGGATTATGCGGAGCTGGGCCGGTGCCTGTTGGCCGCGGCAGGAAGCGGCGCCGCTGTTTGGATACTGTGGGGAGCTCTGGGAACGCTGTTCCACAAAATTGCGCCGGGGCGGATTTATTTGACCGACATTACCATGCTGCTGGCCGGGGCGGCGCTGTGGGTGGTGGTCGTGAAGTGGGTGCTGGAAAAGAGCGGGTCGGCGCTGCCCAGGGTGGCGATGAAACGGCTGGGGATGGAATAGAACAGCTTCAAGTCAGAAACTTGAACGTCTTGCCTTTGGGCATTGACTTCATCCGCCGCAGGAACTCGCCCTCGTCGATCTCTTGCGGCCAGTCGAGGTTAATCGAGACTGTTCGATCGGGGAAGTTGGGAGGGCCTTCGCTGACTCTTATCGCTTGCAGGGCTTCTAATTGCGAAAGGTCGCGGACAAAAGCTTTCGTACCGTCTTTGACTGATTTGTATGCGAACTCGGTCTTCTTGAATAGCTCCAACACTCCCGCTTCTTTCTGTTCAAGCAGAACCTTGAGAATTTCAACCTGCCGCGCCCCAATCACTCGCTTTCGCTTGGTCTTCAGACGGTGGAAGAGGCTATACATCGTGTCGCGGAAGAGGGCGCGTTGCATATGTTTGCGAATCTCTGCTGTCAATCGTTCGCACTGAATGCGTACGCCCTGTAAGGCAAAGATGAGAAATGGCGTAAGATCGTGACCGCCCTGCCGGACTTCGCTCAGAATGCGCAGGTACGCTGGTTTCTCGTCATAGTAATAGTTGGACATGGCGACGAAAGCCCTGTCAGTTAACTCTGCTCGACGCAGCAGCAATGCTTCCATGGCTCGTGCCGTTCGCCCGTTGCCGTCCAGAAATGGGTGCATTGCCGCCAGATGATAATGCAGCGCCATTGCTTGCACCAGAGGATCGTGATCGTGGAACTCCGTCTGAGCAGCTTGAAGAAGCCCTGCAAATGCCTCCTCGCAGGCTGGTCCGCCCTCCGCTCCCCGGTGTTGCGGAATGCCGAAGGTCACGTTATAGTCCCGTCCGCGCAAGACACCAGGAGGACAATGGTCCTCGTCACATCCGGTCACGAGGCGCCGATGAACCTCTCGCACAAGATCGGCCGATGTGGGCCTGTCGGCAGGAAGCTCACCAATCCATCGGTAGGTTTGCATCGCGGCGCGGGCTTGCCGCTGCGAGCGCGTATGCAATTCCTCTGGCGACACATTGGTCCGGACTGCCTCATCCAACTCTCGCTCGGTGAACTCCGCGCCCTCTATTCGGCTCGTACCTGCCACCTCGCGCTTGAGTTGCAACTCCTGGAGCGCCTCGACCCAGCTCTTCTGGTACGGGAGGGTCGTGAGCGCTCGCACTGCGGACTTGGCTTCAACAAGGGCCGCCATTACGGCGTTTGAGTCATAGAGAATCCAACGGCTTGGCAGTTCATAGCGGATCATGCGTTTGTTGAGCTCATTTTTGTCTTTGTGCTCAGTTCATTTCCATCTCATAATTTGTCATCTATTTTATATTCTGTCAATTGCGAGACAATATAAATGATTCATATTCAATTATTTTCCCAACTCATTTCCGCTTCACGTTTTGGGTTTTCGAAACCAAAGCCAGCCACCTGGAGTTAGGGCTGGCCTGCAAACCACCCTCCGGCAAAGACACACGCGCCCCTGCTGACGCAGGGGCGCGTGTGTCTGGTGCATGGCCTGAAGCGCGGCTAAACCTGGACCGGCTTGTGCACTTCAGGTGCCGCTGCGGCTGCCGGCTTGGCATCGGCTTTCTTGATGTCGATGCCGCCCTTGAAGAAGGCGCCATCCTCAATGCTGATGCGTGCCGCGTTTACATCGCCAGTCAGAGCGCCCTCGGCGCGAATGTCAACCCGGTCGGAGGCGGCCACGTTGCCGCGCACCTTGCCCAGAATGACGATTTCGCGGGCGGTGATGGTGGATGTCACCTGGCCGTTGCGTCCCACGGTGACACGGTTGCCGGGCAGGTTAATGCTGCCTTCAACCTTGCCGTCGATAAACAGCGACTCGGAGCCGGTGATCTCACCCTTGAAGACCAGGCCTTTGCCGATAGTGGCCTGGTCGCCGCCGGTTGCCACCGGGGGGCGATTAGCGGGTTCAACCGCAGGAGCGGGCGGCGCTGGGCGGGAGGGCTCAGGTGAATAGTTAGGTGTTGCAGGTGCGGAGGGGCTGGGTTTCCACATTGCGCTCAAGATGGTTCCTTTTCTGTCCTGACAGGACTGGCTTGCCAAGGCAAGGGCCTTTGCCGTGCGCCCCAAGTCTAAATGAGTGGACAGCCGAAGTATACGCCCTTGGCAGCCCCGATGGCAGCTACGGATAGGATGTTCTCGTCCGCAGTCCGCCCGGAAAAACAGCGTTGCCGCCATTCTAAGACAATCCAGCGTCCGTTTGCGAGTTCTCGCCGAAATTGGAGTGGCTGTAGCCTGATTGGTCAACACCCTGAACACCAACTTGCGTCCCGCCGGGCAGGTTGAGGCGGGATAGTGAGCAGCGCGAGCCCGCTGTACTCTGGAATTATGACCGATCGGGAACTACTCACCCGCGTTGCTCGCTCTGCCGGCGGCAAGGCCGGATACAAGCAACTGGTGCGCGAGCTATCGCTTGGCGGCGGACGGGAGCGGCGGCTGCTTTTGGAGCAGCTCGCCCGGCTGACCGTGCGCGGCGCGCTCGTCAAGCTGGATCGCGAGCACTGGAGCATCCCCAGACCGCTGGGAACGCGCGACAATCTGGCGGCCGGGCGGCTGGATCTGCATCGCGACGGCTACGGTTTTGTCAGGCCCAATGCCCGGCAAGCCGACAAATCGAATTCAGTACAAGAAGACATTTTTATTCCGCCGAACGAAATCAACAGCGCTATGCAGGGCGACCAGGTGCTGGTGGAAATGGAGCCTCCCAAGGCGGATGGACGCCGGATGGGCCGGATTGTGCGCATTCTGGAACGGCGCAACCCCACAGTGGTGGGCGTTTTTCACTATGCGCGAAGCGATCGCGCGGCAGGACACACGGTTGTTCCCTTCGACGAGCGCATGACGCAGCACATTCTCATTCCTGCCGGGCAGGAGATTCCGGCGGCGAGCGAGGCTGCTGAGCATCGCGTGCTGGGCAAGGAAGCTGCGGCGGCGGCCGTTCACGAAAGCCTCGAAGGCCTGGTGGTGGATGTGGAGATCACCAGTTGGCCCGCGCCGACGCGCCCGCCAGTGGGCCGCGTGATCGAGGTGCTGGGCTCGCCTGACGACTTCGGCGTGGACGTGGAGATGATGATCCGCAAGCACCAGTTGCCGCGGGCTTTTCCGGAAAACGTACTGGCCGAGGCGCGCGCCGTGGCTCATCTGGACAAGGAGGAGGTTGCAACTCGGCGTGATTTTCGCGGCCTGCCCATAGTCACCATCGACGGCGAAACGGCCCGTGATTTCGATGACGCGGTGCTGGTCGCAGAGCGCGAAGGCGGCGGCTACGAGCTGCAAGTGCATATCGCTGACGTCTCCGAGTATGTGCGCGCCGCGACGGATCTCGATTTGGAAGCGCGGCTGCGCGGAACCAGCGTCTACTTCCCGGATCGCGCTATACCGATGCTGCCGCAGGAGCTATCGACGAACATTTGCAGCTTGCGGCCTGGCGAAGACCGGCTGGTGTTGAGTTGCATCATGCAGCTCGATTCGGCGGGCCGCATCGAGAGCTATGAAATTGTTGAAGGCGTGATCCGCTCGGCTGCGCGCATGACGTACACCGAAGTCCACGCAATTCTCGAGGGCGATGCGGAAACTCGCACGCGTTATGCCAGCCTCGTTCCCGACTTCGAGCGAATGCACAAGCTTGCGATGCTGATGAACAAACGGCGCGAGGAGCGGGGAAGCATTGACTTCGATCTTCCCGAGCCGGTGATCGAGTTTGATGAGCAGGGACAGATGCGCGGCGTGACCAAATCCGAGCGCACATGGGCCAACCGGCTGATCGAAGAGTTCATGCTGGCCGCCAACGAATGTGTCGCCACCTGGCTTGAAGACATGGGCGTGCCTTCGCTCTATCGCATCCACGAAAAGCCGGAACCGCGCCGCGTGGTGCAGTTCGAGGAGCTGGCCGCCAGCTTCGGCTACACGCTCGGGTTGGGCGCGCTGCCCGTGAAGCGCATACAAATGAAATCGGACCGCCGCGACGCTCAGCGCTCTGGACGCAACGTCCGCACCCACGAAGTGCCGGAAGATATACTCGTCACTCCGCGCATGTATCAGAAGCTCGCTGCCAAAATCGAAGGCAAGCCGGAAGAGCGGATTCTGAGCTATCTGATGCTGCGCTCGCTGATGCAGGCGCGCTATTCGGAGACGAATATTGGCCACTTTGCGCTGGCTGCGCCCACCTACACCCACTTCACTTCGCCCATTCGCCGATACCCGGATTTGATTGTTCATCGCATCGCGAAGGCGCTGCTCAGTGAGGGCGTGAGCGGCGAAGGCACGGTGGCCGAGGGACGCCACAGTTCGCCATGGACGCATCCGAGTGAGGGGTTGTCGAGTGGAACCGCATCCCACCCTAGCCGCAAAAACAAAAACGCGGCGAGGGTGGGGCACCCGGCTACTCACTTTTCCGGCGAACCGCCGATATCCGAGGCCGAATTGGCGCAGATTGCCGAGGAGACCAGCCTGACCGAACGCCGCGCCGCTGAGGCCGAACGCGAACTGGTCGAGTGGAAGAAGGTTCGCTTCATGCAGGACAAGGTCGGCGAGGAGTTTGCCGCGCTGGTGCTGAACCCGGCTAAATACGGGCTCTTTGTCGAGCTGACCGATATGTTTGTCGAGGGGCTGGTGCCTATTGATAGCCTGCGCGACGACCGCTACACGTGGCGCGAGAATACGCATGAAATCATCGGCGAGCGCACGGGCCGCCGCTTCCGCGCCGGCGACCGCGTGCAGGTGATTCTGGACCGCATCCTGGCTCAGGAACGGAAGCTGCAGTTCTCGATTGTAGAAGAGGGTTTGCCGCTGACCGGCAGAAAAGCTGCGCCGTCCAAGCCGAAAAAGAGCAAGCACAGGAACGCGGCGGCTCCGGCTTTCAAAACAAGGAAGAAGTTCAGCAAGAAAGGCAAGCGCCGTTGAAGACGGTCTATCCCAACGGCGCGGTCTCCAGGTGCAATAGCTTGCCGGATGTTCTATGCGTTGGCCTGCTTCTCGGCAAGATCGCCGATCACGGGCAATTTGAAGCGTTCCCCGTTGAAGGCCTTGATCAGCAATATGACCCACACGATGACCAATCCGAGAAACGTCAGTGGGAACAAAACGATGTCCACTAGATTCAGGATCGGTATCATGCCAATCACCGCGAGAACAGCCCAGGCCACGAACCAAACAATCGAGTAGAAGATCGACTGCCAGGAGTGGAAGCGAATGAGAGGCTTCTGGTTGTACGGCGCGGTCACCAAAAAGATGATCGCCGGAATGAAGGTGAGATAGGCAAGGCCGGTGGCGGCGTTGTCGGTAAGGCCGGTTTGCGGAGTTTCGTCAGCCACATTACCTCCTTTTGGGGTTGAATTGAATATGTGGGGATAGTTGCTCCGAGCCTCAGCCGGACCATGCAAACCGGGGAAATCCGGGTAACGATTTTCGAGGGGGAACGGCTCGAAACTGAGATTAGAGAAAATGCTGGCCCTCGCTGTTGTCAAGCGGAATCTCTCTACAGTTACGAAATCCCCAGCACTCGCGGATGCTGTGTTAGCCTCCGCGCTGCATCTTGTCTTGAGATTGCGCGGCGCCACGAGCGATGAAGAGTATCCAGCCAAGCCACACGGGCTATGTGAAGGCCGCGATGAGGAATGTCGCCGAGATCAGGCTGAACGGCAGAACAGGCACACGCAAGAACGGCCTCACATGGAGGCCGTTTCTGCGCGCAGAGTGGTTGGGGGGGCGCGTTACCGGTTGGCCTGCCGCTCGGCCAGCCCACCAATGATGGGTAGCTTGAAGAGCTTGCCATTGAAGGCGCTGATGAATACGAATATCCAGACGACGAAGAGGGCCAGGCCCACCAATTGCAATACCGTCAATGTGAGAAAGACGGTGGACGGAACCAGATTCTGCACAACTCCAACGAGGATGTCGATCACCGCCCAGGCAACGAAGAAGAAAATCGACTGCCAGGCATGGAAACGCACATAGGCGCTTCTCTTGAAAGGTTCAAGGATCAGGAAAAGGATTGCCGGGATGAGGGTAATGTAGGCAATGCCGGCGGCGGCATTGTCAGACAGACCTGACGGGTTTGAATCGGGCATGGTGTCTCCTTTGGCGTGAGGCTGCTTGATCGGGGATTGACGGCAGTTGGCGAAACCGATGAAGCTCCAAGGAGATTGTGCGCGGACTCAACGGAGCCCGTAAGGTCAGAATAGCTCAAGTCGTTGCTATAGAAGGCCAACCGGCGGAGCGCGCGCCCGATCCAATACAATGAGACCAGGAGCATATTGGATGGCACACATGGTGTTTTGCGTTCGCAACAAGAAGGAAATGGAAGGCCTGGAAGAGCCTCCATTTGACTCGGAGTTTGGCCAGAAGATCTATAAGAACGTCTCGAAGGTTGCATGGGACGAGTGGGTGGGCCGGCAGAAGATGCTGCTGAACGAGTACCGCTTGCAGCCCTGGACTCCGCAGGCGCAGCAGTTCCTCGTCGAACAGATGGAGCAGTTTTTCTTCGGCGAGGGCGCGGCGCTGCCGCAGGAATTCGTTCCGCCAACGCACTGAGTCGGCGGCAGCAGAAAACAATTGATACGATTCTCTCTTCAGGGGCAAGCGCGCAAGGGTTGCCTCGTGTACACTAAGAACGACTCCAAAGCCGGCTCCCCACGAGCCGGCTCGATTGTGTCGGGACGTGGCTCAGCCTGGTAGAGCACTCGCTTGGGGTGCGAGGGGTCGGCAGTTCAAATCTGCCCGTCCCGACCATTTACAATCAATAACTTATAAAGTCGAGATGACAGGTAAATCGAATCAACTATGGCAAGCTGTCAGTCATGCAGTGAGATTCACTGACTGTACTGCCTTAATAGGCGTATCCAGCGTTGCAAGCGCCTCTCGTTCGGCTTTGTGGCTGATGTGTGTGTAATCTCTCTGCTCTTTAGGCATAAGACATCAATCGGATTGCTGGAAGTCAGAATGCAGGAAAGCCCTGATTCCCGTGGGTGTGAATCACTTCCCAATTGTTGACCGGCATTGGGCCATCGTAGACTATATCGCCAACCAACACCGCTCTCGACGCGAGGCGCAATGCGCGGCCGTGGCGGGGATGGCGTTCACTCATACCCCACAGTTCGTGACTGATCGCGGTGAAGCCAGCGGCCACGCCCAAGGAATAGGAATACTGTGACCAAGTATGAGCCGCTATCGGCGCTAAGGATGTTCCGAAAAAGCGACCGCCTTCCGCTAAATTTCCCCCGTTATGGCATAGGCAAGTGACGGCTTCTCTCGTCGAAACCGCATCGAGCAAACGGGCCAAACCATCTCCGATGACAAGGCCCGTATTGATGCGAATGGCGAAGAAGCCGTTCGGTTTAGGCGCTTCGGGAAGCGTGGGAGGTTGTGCAAGCAAAGACGGCGATAGAAGTAGAAGCATAAGAACTCTGATTGCAATTTCTCGTGTATTTATTTTTCGAACTCTTGTGCCTTCACTGAATATGCCGCGTTCACGTTCTTGAAAGATTCCGTAGAGCGCGTCCCGCAATTCGGGCAAACGTTCGCGCTGTAAAGATGATATTGGCGGCACTTCTGACAGACTTAAGTGTCGGAGTCTCGCTTGTTTCTCCTTTGGATTTGCCCTGGGGCACGCTGATGGGGTCTCCGGCATTGTCTATATATCGGCAGACTTGTCCGATTAGGCATGGAGCACCTTGGGGACTGTAGTGAAAACTGCAGGGACTCTGGCCGAGAAGATGACCACAAACGAAAACACCGGACAGCACACGACGGAGGCGCATCTAAATTCTCGTCTGCCGCAAGCCAATATAAACACGGACGATAAGACACACAACGACAAGTTTCAATGCATAGCGGAAGCAGTAGACAAAAGAAAACCGTTCGCTTGCGGTGTGAGGGGTCGGCAGTCAAAATCTGCCCGTCCCAACCATTAAAATCAATAGGTTATAGTGGGATTTTTCAAGAAAAGAAGAGCGATTCGCCGACTTTTTGCGGATCAAGGAACGCCACCGAAGCTGCTTGCGCGTAGTGGCGTCAGATGCAATCCATCAAATCCCGTTTACTAACCTCGGCCCAATAAAAAAGGCGCCCCATCCTCTCGCTGGAAACAATGCGAAAGGATGAGGCGCGGATTACTTTACGCTTTCATCGCCTGTTCAACTGCGACCGCGACAGCAACAGATGCGCCGACCATGGGGTTGTTTCCCATGCCGATCAAGCCCATCATCTCGACGTGCGCGGGCACAGAGGACGACCCGGCAAACTGCGCATCCGAGTGCATCCGGCCCATGGTGTCTGTCATGCCGTAAGAAGCCGGGCCAGCCGCCATGTTATCGGGGTGAAGCGTTCTTCCCGTGCCTCCGCCGGAAGCGACTGAGAAGAATTTCTTGCCATCAAGCAGCCGCTCCTTCTTGTAGATCGCCATCACAGGATGCTGGAAGCGCGTGGGATTCGTCGAGTTGCCGGTAATGGCCACATCGACACCCTCGCGGTGCATGATGGCAACGCCTTCACGCACATCGTCAGCGCCATAGCAGCGAACAGCGGCGCGCTCGCCTTTGGAATACGCCTTCTCTCGAACCACGTTCAGCTTGCTTGTCGCATAGTCGAACTCGGTCTGCACATACGTGAATCCGTTGACGCGCGAGATAATCAGAGCCGCGTCTTTGCCCAAGCCGTTGAGCACCACGCGCAAAGGAGTCTTGCGTGCATTGTTCGCGGAGCGAGCCAGACCGATTGCGCCCTCGGCGGCGGCAAACGATTCGTGTCCCGCGCAGAATGCAAAACACTCCGTCTCTTCGCGCAGCAGCCGTGCGGCCAGATTGCCATGACCGATGCCGACCTTGCGATCATCGGCAACGGAACCGGGGATGCAAAAAGCCTGCAAGCCCTCGCCGAGCGTTTCGGCAATTTCCGCGGCAACAGTTTGCTTTTTCTTGATGGCGACTGCCGCGCCAATCAAGTAAGCCCATCCAGCATTTTCAAATGCAATGTTCTGGATCGACTTCACGATCTTGCGTACATCGACATTCTTGTCCAGGCAGATCTTCTCCGCCTTCTCAAGCGATTCAATACCGGCAGCGGCAAGAAAGGAGTCGATCTGTGCGATTCGTCTTTCGTATCCTTCAAACAAAGCCATAGTCTTCTCCTTATTCCTTGCGCGGGTTGATGGTTTTCACGGCGTCGGCGAAACGGCCATAGGTACCGGTTGCCTTGGTCAGCGCGGTCTGTGCATCCACTCCCTTGGAGATGGAGTCCATCATGACGCCAAGGCGAACGAACTTATAACCGATGATTTCGTTATCCTCGTCGAGACCGATTTCAGTCACGTAGCCTTCAGCCAGTTCAAGATAGCGCGCGCCTTTTTCGCTGGTGCCGTACATGGTTGCGGTTACGCTGCGCAGGCCTTTGCCCAGATCTTCGAGGCCGGCGCCGATGGGCAGCCCGCCTTCAGAAAACGCCGTCTGGGTGCGGCCGTAAACGATTTGCAGAAACAGCTCGCGCATTGCCACGTTGATGGCATCGCAAACCAGATCGGTGTTCAAGGCTTCAAGAATGGTTTTGCCGGGGAGAATCTCGGCGGCCATGGCGGCGGAATGTGTCATCCCGCTGCAGCCGATGGTTTCAATCAGCGCTTCCTCGATGATGCCGTTCTTGACGTTCAGCGTCAGCTTGCATGCGCCTTGTTGGGGAGCGCACCAGCCCACGCCGTGGGTAAGACCGGAGATGTCGCTCACTTCTTTTGCCTTGGTCCAACGGCCTTCTTGTGGAATAGGCGCCGGGCCGTGATTCGGCCCTTTGGCAACTACACACATTTGTTCAATTTCATGCGTATGCATACGGAGTTGTGCTCCTTTTTCAGGTTAAGAACGAGTGTTTCTTGTGACAGATGTCCATATTATAGGGCGGTCACATTCGATGGGGATGTGACCGCTGATGCAGTAGATTTCGTCCGGATTTTGCAGCACTGGACTGGCTAACATGCTCCGCTGAAAGGGATTAGACGAATGCCGAAACATCCCGTTCTAATCGGTTGAGCCGTTCAACCGCCGACTGTACGGCGGGTGCTCCTTCTTCTTTAACCTTCCGCGCCCGGTCAAGCGCCCGGTCAGCAATGCGGCTGATCTCGTGCAGCAGCTTGCGAATCTCAACCTCCAGGCGCCCCCGGCTATCCTGAATGCGATTGAGAATATCGTTTTGCACGCGCGTGCTGTTCACTTCCAAAAGATGCTGCAGAAATTCCCTTGCATCGTTCGTGATGAGTTTGCGCGCGCCCACAAGCGGCAAAAATATGTCAGCGAGCCAGCGCAGCGGGGACGGGGGTTGCGCAGTCCCGATGAAGTTTTCGAAAATGAATCCGGAACCCGCGCGTAAGGCTTTCTCCGGATCGAGCGCATGAGGCATACGGGTCAGTTCGCTGAGGCCCGCATCGGCGAGCTTCTTCAGAAAACCGTTTCCCATCTCCACAAATCGAAGAGCCACGGCGCCGTATTGCCGCTCGCCTTCTTCATGCTCAGGTTTGAGCCAGGGCATCACCTTGCGGCGCGAGATTTCCTGGGCGAGGCGCATCACCTGGCGTCGATAGCGCGGGCCGAAACCGAGGGGCACGGACGCTAGTCCCTCACCAAATTCTGTTTCAGATTCCGTCCACGCGGAACGGAAAAATCGCCGATGACGCTCACCGAAGAGGTCCAAAATCCGCTGCTGCTCCGCCATAAACAGGAAGCTCAACTCGCGCATGGAGCGCTCAGCCTCGCTGATGGTTTCCTTCATGAGCGCGATGCGCCGTTCAGATTCTTCAATTGGCCGCTGAAGCGCGTCACGATCCTCGCTGATCATCGCCAGCAGTTGTTCGCTCAAGCGCTGGAGGCCCCGGTCGCAAGCGGCGCGAACGAGATTTCTGCCCGAGTCTTCAACGAGGTGGTGCAAACTCGCCAGCAGTTTTTCCCAATCCCGCAGCGGCCCGCGGTTTTCCATCCGTTCGGCGGCGCTTACCTCAAAGACCTCGCCCATCGGGCGATGCAGCCGATGCTCCAGAATCTCGCGCGTGAACTTGACTGCGGCTGCGCGCTCCGGATCGGTGGTGCGGTCGGCTTTGTTGATCACCAGGATCAGATCCTGAACTTGCGTGCCGATTGACTCGACCAGCGCAAGTTCCTCGCCCGCAATCGGCGGATCGGCTCCGACCACAACCAGTGCCACATCAATGTGAGGAATGAACGCCTGCGTCGTTGCCGTATTTCCGGTGAAGACCGAGCCCAGGCCCGGTGTATCCACAAAACACATGCCGGAGGACAACAAAGGGCTGGGCACGAATACTTCCGCGCCGTCCACTCCTTTTTTGTTTTCTGGGTTCAGCTCTTCGGTCACGAATTCTTTCAAGTCGGACAGGCCGACGTTCCGCCAGGCTCCGTCGCGCATACGAACGCGTGCGTGAAGTTCGCCGCCAAACCGAATGACCGTAGTTACCGCAGTGACCGGAACAAACCCGGTCGGAACAACTTCGCAACCGACCAGAGCATTGAGCAGTGTGGATTTGCCTCGCTTGAACTGACCGATACAAGCTACGTAAAAACGTCCCTCGGTAGCCCGCGCTGCGAGCTCGCGTGCTTCCTCGGCTGCTGGCTCAGCGCCAAGTTCCTGGGCCAGGCCGGCGAGTCGCAATAGACGGGAAGCGCCGTCCATAGAAACGGATGTCTCCGCCGGAAGGCCGCCGTAATCTTGTAATGTCAAACTCGTCCTGGATGCCTGCATCAGTTGTTACGCTCTTCCTGAGGACGCATCCTGCGCTTTGCCGGGATTGCGTGAATATCGAATTACCTCCACGTGGGAGATGGCGACCAGACCCTCTTGCACCATTGCGTCCAGATGCGGAATCAGCTTGTCAATTTGCTCCTCGGTATCGATGACGCTCAGCATGACGGGAGCGTCCGTGGAGAATTTCCAATGGCTTGCATGGCGAATCCTGGTGCTTGCCCCGTAGCCTTCAATGCCCCGATACACGGTGGCGCCGGCTATGCCGAGTTCCACGCATTTGGCGACAATCGCTTCATGCAGCGGCTTGCCCTGCCATTTGTCGTCCTCGCCGAAATGGATGCGCAACATGCGAGCTTGAAATCGTTCCTGCATTGCGATTGCCTCCGTTCATCCCTGAATCGCGCTTGGAGTTTCTGCCTGCGGCGCATTCTGTTCCGCGTCCAACGGGCGGTAGGAGTACTTGATGATGTCCGCGTCCGACAGCACGACCAATCCCTCTTCCACCATCTGCCCCACAAGGGGAAGAAAGGATTCGAGCTTCTGCTCGGTGTCGATGACCGAAAGCATGATGGAGGAATCATGGGATAGATGAAGAGCTTTGTCTTTGTGAATCCGCCGGTGCGCGCCGTAACCCAGAATGCCGCGGTAAACCGTAACTCCGGCAATGTCGTTGGCGCGCATCGCTTCCACAAGCGCGGTGTGAAGAGGCTTGTCTTTCCAGCGGTCCGCTTCGCCGACATAGATGCGCATCATCTTCGCCTTGCCCTCGATTTTCACGTGAGCGGGGAGAGTCGCTTTCTTTGGTTTTGAGACCTGGGCTGGCTTTGCCACTGTGGTCTCCTGAATCTCTATCATTCCCGTTCCAGCCAGTTCTTCCAGCTTGCCGAGAAGTTCATCCACCTTCTCGCGAGATTCAATGAATTCAATCTTGAGCGGAAGATGGTCGGAGATTTCAACGATGTTGGCGGAATGCATGTGGTGGTCCGCGCCAAATCCGGCAATCCCTTTCAAAACGGTTGCCCCAGAGATGCCCCTATAGAAGAGAAAGTCGATGATGCTCGAATATGTGGGAACGCCATGATGCGTCGAGCCTTCACTCAGATAGATGGAAACCTTCACTGCCTTTCCGGCATTCAACATATTCCCTCCCTCAGAAATCCAACCCGCTTAGCAAAACCGCGGACACCGCAGCGTGCCTGTAAGGCCTCTGATTTATCGCGCATCAGAAAGTCTCCGCAAGCATGGAGCCTCCCCAAACGGCAGCAAGCCCAAGAATAAGGCTGCTGACTGCGTAGAGAGAGGCCAGAAAGAACGCGCCGCTTCTAAGCGTGGAAAGCGTCTCCCACTCATACGTTGAAAAGGTGCTGTACGCGCCGATGAAACCGACAGGCACCAGAAATCTCCACACGGGATTTATATCCACTCGCCGGGCAAGTAAAGTAAGCGAGAAACCAATAATTACACAGGCGGTGATATTGATGACAAAGGTTCCGTAGGGAAACTTTGTTCCCATGCGGCTGGCAACCATCGAGCCAACCCAGTACCGGGCCATGGAGCCAAGCGCACCGCCAACCGCGATAAGAAAGTATTTCTGCAAATTTGCGCCTCCCTATCCTTCAAAATCTGTGCTATCCCAGGTGCCCAAATGCGAGGCACCTGGGGCACCCAGTTTCAGTGAGGAACTCGCATGGGGCGCCCAGTTTCGGTGGAGGAACTCGCACGGGGCGCCCAGTTTCAGTGGAGGAACTCGCAATCCCGGCACCCGTACCACCCGGCAGCTTGCGAAGCGCGCGCCGGCTTTCGTCAATCGATTCCCTCTCTATATGTTCGCGTCCTGCGCTTCTCCCAGAATCAGCTTGAGAGTAATCTGCTTGCGGCCGCGATAGAAGGTGACGCTGAGGGTGTCGCCGGCCTGGTGCTTGTCCATAATGGCGCTGATCTCCTGCGGGTCGGTCACCGGCTTGCCGTCAAGCGCCACGATAAGGTCGCCGCCCAGAAGGATGGGGGTATTGCCCACGTAGGCCTGCTCGTTGCCGCCATGCAGGCCGGCCCGTTCCGCCGCGCCGCCGGGGATGACCTTTTGAATCAGAATGCCGGAGTCGACCGCCAGGCCAATCTGCGAGGCCAGGTCAGGCCCAATGGCGTAAGAAACGACGCCCAGCGAGGGCCGCTTGACGCGCCCGTAGCGGGCGAGGTCGGCCAGCACCGCCTTGGCTGTGCTGATGGGAATGGCAAAGCCGATGCCGGAACTTTGCTCCGCGCCGTTGGAGGCGATCATGGTGTTGATGCCGATGACCTCGCCGCGCGAGTTGAGCAGCGGGCCGCCGGAGTTGCCGGGGTTGATAGCCGCGTCGGTCTGGATGGCGTCTTCGATCAGCGCGCCCTCCGAACCCTTGATGGAGCGGATGGAACTGATGATGCCTCGCGTCATGGTGCCGCTGAGGCCGAAGGGATTGCCGATGGCGTAGACCTTCTGGCCCACCGAGAGTCCGCCGGAATCAGCCAGCGTGACCGGCTGGAGGTTGGGTGCGTCAATTTGCAGCAGCGCCAGGTCATGCACCTTGTCAGTGCCCACCACTTTGGCCTTGTATCTGCGCTTGTTGCTGAGCATCACTTCGACGCCGCGATTGGCTCCCTCGACCACGTGGTAATTGGTGAGCACGTGGCCGGCCTTGTCGAGGATGAACCCCGAACCCTGACCCTGCTGCGGCACCGCTCCATAGAAAAAATTAAAGACCAGCGCGGTGGAGGTGATGTTGACCACGGAAGGGACCACGCGCTTGTAGATAGCGATATTGTTCTGCTCTTCGGCATCGTAAGTGGGCGCGGCCTCTGCCTCGGTAAGTTGCAGCCCAGACCCGTACCCGGAACCGCTGGGATGGAAGAGCGACATACGGCCCATGCTCACAGGAAGATGCGTGGCGATGTACCAGAACCCGCCCACCAACAGAAGAACCAGAAGTAACCGGCGCATTCTCATAGCTTGAAATCCTCTACGCTTTTCACTGTCCATTGTTCACTATTCTAAAGACTCATCCGCGGTCAACTTGTTGCTCTCGGCCTGGAGGCGCTGCCAGAGCGCCTCCACCTGGGCACGAAGTGCCGACTTATCTCCTGCATTTTCTAAAATATAGTCGGCGCGGGCGGCTTTGGCCGCGTCGGGAATCTGGCGCGCCATCCGGTGCCGCGCATCGGCTTCGGCAGCTTTCCAACCCAGCGACGAAGACCTGTCGCCGAGGACCCCGGCTTTGCGGCCGGCCTCCGTTGGGCTGACGCGGGCGGCATAACGGGCAATCTTCAGCTCGTCGGGCGCGGTGACCACGATAATGCGGTCCAGACGACGACGCCAGTCGGAAAGCACCGTCTCGCTTTCGCCGCGGGCGCGGGCGTCGCGCTCGACCTCAAAGATGAGCGCCGACTCGACCACAGCCACCGCCGAGGGATTGCCGGCAAAGATATGGTCCATCCAGCGGCGCTGCGCGGAAATCACCGCCGGATGCACAATGGCGTTCAGTTCCCCCAACCGATCGCCGCCGCGCCCGTCGCGGAAGACCATTTCCGCCAGACGCTTACGGTTCAACCTGCCATCGGGGGCAACGACTTCCGGACCAAAGACTCGCACAATTTCGGCATAAACCGGCTGCCCCGGCTCCATCAGC
>Ga0255348_1000302_pt1 | contig 22989 bp, 19 predicted proteins | sample CBST25v5metaG_FD_189945 | JGI IMG/M metagenome (GOLD analysis project Ga0255348, IMG submission 189945) | Peat soil microbial communities from Stordalen Mire, Sweden - C.B.S.T-25.v5 | ecosystem: Environmental > Terrestrial > Soil > Wetlands > Peat | place: Sweden: Norrbotten County, Stordalen... | reverse complement strand
GATTGGGGTTCGTGGTCTCTCACCCTAGCCGCAATGGATCAAGAAGCAGATTCTTCGACTCCGCTGCGCTTCGCTCAGAATGACAGGCGAGGGTGGGGCACCCGGCGTCAATTAAATAAGCTTCCCTGGCGCTCGAATTGCAGGTGCGCGGCCATGCTCTCAATTACAGAGCGAGCGGGGATTTGCGCTAGCTCCTTCGGTTCCACTTTATACAAGCCGCCGCCGTAGACTCTTCCCTCGGAAACCATTTGTGCTGGGGTGATATGTTGTAGCCCCCGAAAAACGCGCGCTGCCATTTCGGGATGCCGTTCAAGGGCTTCACGCAGAGGATCTCTCGGGTAGAGCATAAGATACACATTGTGTGCCGTTGCCTGCGACTGATTCCAGAGGAAACGGAACGGCGGCCTCCCGTTGCCCGAGCGCCCCATGTATGTGCAGAGAAACGGGGCAGGCGGACGCTTCTCCTGGGAATACCAAGGCGCACGTCGGCTTGTGAGATAGGAAGAGTGAATCTTCCGATCACGACCGATCCGCAGGTATTCGTAAAAATGCGGCCAGCGAGCCTCGATCTCCACCTCCGAATCGGTGCAGTCGAGTAGATACAATCGCTGCGAGACGGCTGGTGCGCCAGAGGGCAATGCTCCGACAACATCCTCTTCGAGATAGCGCGGGCTCGGGAGAATTGACTTCAGGAATTCGTGGGGAATATCCCAAAGTTTTGCTTCCGCGTCTGTGAGGATGAAGAAGTCGTTAGCCCCGGTTGCCAGCCCACGCTTAATTGAGAAGAGGTCGCCAAGCGTGGGTTCGCCGTTACGTTCGGGGGCAGCACCTTCTGGAAACTGAGTCCATTTGCCAGACCGCGCCAGTGTACTGAGCGGAATTAAGGCCTCGGTTGCCGGGTTTTCAAGCGACCCGCCAAGTGAGAAGCGAGCGCAGTGTCCTAGGGGCGGCGGCGACTTGCGAAAAACTACGATGACCGATGACACGAGCGCGTCGGTGAATTGAACATCTTCAGGGCGGAAGCGATGGATGTGGAGCAGAGTAACGAATTCTGTGAGATAACGGCGTAGAGTGCTGCCGTAGTTGACGTCCATAAACTCCGATGGAATGAGCCACACCGCAAGGCCCTGATCCTCCATCCAATCGTGCGCGAGCAACATGAAATAACAATAGAGCCCGGCAAGACCACTGATTTCAATTCGGAGCGATTCTGCGAGTCTTGCTTTGAGCCGGCGTTTATCGTCAGTTGACAGGTGATGGTGCCTAACGTATGGGGGATTCGAAAGAACGAGGGAAAAACGCTCATTGGGGATTGGCTGTCGTGTGAAGTCCCCCTGCACCACCTGAAGACCTGATCTGGACCAAAGGGAGTGGGCGGCCGACGCAAAGAGTGGATCGAGTTCGATCCCAACGGCCGACGCGATGCGATTCGGCGACGATTCACGGGTGAGCGCGGAAAAAAAAGAACCGGTGCCAATAGCTGGATCGAGGAAGCGGATCTGCTTGCCTTGCATCGCTGCCAAGGCATAGCGAGCAATGCTCTGTGCAAGTTCTGGCGGAGTGGCAAATTGGCCCCACACGTTCCTCTCCGCAGCACTTTTCATGGCGTCAAGACGCTCCTGCTCATGGAGGCGACGTTCCTCAGTGAGCGGAATATCCGCCGCCGATATAGCGGTTTCAAATGCCAAGCTGGTCAAGGTCGCCAATTCGGTGCTCCCACACCCAGTCTATGCCTTCGGCAGCTTCGTACCCCAAGTACGCGGCGTCGAAATATCCACATAGGAACAGGGTGAAGACCACATTCCCATTAAAGGTCGCTCTGAGCTGATTCATCTTCGTGGCCTCCTCTTTGCGCCTCTTGTTAACATTCGTGAAGTCTCCAGCAGACTTCGCCTCGATCAGTATTGGTAGGTGTGGCAGCTTTGCGCCCTTTGGCTGAATTACCACATCGACGGGGATTTTCACGGTCTTGGCTTCAGTCTTTGAAGGCGTAACGTGAACATTCATGCGGAACCCAAAGGTACCAGGCTCCATTTGTGTGATTAGAGCACCGCTGGCGTGCGCGACCTTTCGATAGCTACGCTTCGCAAGGTACTCCTCGACCAGCGCAAGTTGACGCTTCTCTTGTGCGTTTCGCACGATGGGGTCCGTCCGCGCACCGCACAGCCGGTCAGCGACAATTGTCGATGATCGGTAACGTTCTTCGATGGTCGGAGGCCGATTTTCGCCGAGCCACGGAAAGATGTCGGTATCCCGCATCTTGACAAGAACATTCGTGATTCGCTCAAGATGCGCCAGAAGCAGTTCAGGTGACAGGCGCGGCGGTATGCGCCCCTCCTCCAACGAACCTACCAAGTTTTTGCTGGAGTTCGCGAGGCCAATGAGCCGATCACGCGCAAGCGGCGGACATGTTGACATTCTGAGCGTCTGCAGAATTCCTGGGTGCGCTTGGAGGATTGCGGGCGTAATTGCGGTGAGGTTTTCGGTTAAACTGAGGCCATTCTCGACGCTCTCGACCGTTGTCTTCCGAGTCTCTCGAAATGCCTGGGGTGCAAACCTCACAAACCATTGGTTAAACTGGTCAACCGAGGCCAGAGTGTCGGCCTTCCAGAGATGCGGCTTGTCAGCGTTGATGGCCATAATCTCAATTTAGCAGTCAGCAGTGGAAACCAACATCAAACGTCCTCGGGTAGCCGAGGGCGAACTTCTTGTTCATTTCCGCCTTCAGGTCGTCTTTCTCGTCCTTGGCTTCCCAGTAGCCGCGCGGCAGGTTGAAGGCGTCGAGCAGCGCCGCATCCACGCGGAGCGGGTTCTTGCCCGAGCGGGGAAGCTGGTATTCGGCCACGACCATCCATCCGAAGGGGTGGGCGCACTTTTCCAGCAGGCTCTCGAATGCGCCGCGGATGTTTCCTTCGTTGTCGAATTTGCCGCGGGCGCACTTAGCCAACGTCTCGTAATAGGTCTTGACCGGCGCGTGGGATGGCTTCAGCTTGAAGTCGCTCATGGTTTACCCACCACTCTAAACCGGTGGCCCCGGAAACGACGAGAGAACAGAAGTAAGGGAACCCGGATAGACAAGCGGGCGACGCAGCGGGCGGGATATAGGTTTGTGGTCTCCCACCCTTGCCGCAGAAACAAAGACGCGGCAAGGATGGGGCACCCGGCCGGGAAGTGGCGTGGGAAAGAAGGCCCGGGCCTAAAGGCCGCCCGTTCAACCAATCCATTCAGGGGCCTGAAGGCCCCTGCTCCCTCCGGGTACCGTCCATGGGAATTAACAGGCTGCGGAAGAAGGCGGGGTTTGGGGTGGAATTGAGGGGAAAAGCCTCCCTCTGGGGCTGAAGCCCTCATATATTTTGGGCTTTTTTCGGCACGACTCAAGTCGTGCCCTGACACAAAGCGGCTTTTTGGAAGCGCGTTCTACAATGAATTCTTGCTGACTGAAGGCCAATGCGACGCGGTGGAGGTGGTGCTGGTTTCGCCGCGGAATCCGCTGAATATAGGAGCGGCGGCGAGGGCCATGGCGAACTTCGGCTTCCGGCGGCTGGCGGTGGTGGCGCCCTATGCGCCGATGTGGCGGGAGGCGCGGTCGGCGGTGGGAGCGCCGGAGATTCTGCTGAATGCCGCGGAAACGACGACTCTGGGCGAGGCCGTGGCGGCCTCGACGCTGGTGGTGGGCACGGGAACGCTGACCTATCGCAAGCCGGAGCAAAAGGTGGTCTTGCTGCCGGAGCTGGCTCCGCTGGTGAGGCGGGAGCTGGACAGGGGCGGACGGGTGGCTGTGGTCTTCGGCACGGAGAAACATGGACTGACGAGAGACGACCTATCCTATTGCCACATTCTGGTGGAGATTCCGACGGATACGCGGCAGCCCTCGATGAACCTGGGGCAGGCCGTGGCGGTGTGCCTTTATGAGCTGGCGGCGAGATGTGGACGGGCGGAGGGTTCGGGCGAGGCTTCCGGTAAAGCGCCCTCGGGGGCTAAAGCCCCGGCTGATTTGATGGGATTGATGTACGGGCTAAAGCCCGTACCCTTCACCGAGCCCGTACCTTTTACCGAAACGAATGATCCGGCCGCGCCCTCGGGACGGCTGGAGCTGCTGGCGGGGGTGGTGGAAGAGACGATGCGGGCGGCGGGCTACTCTCCGGGCACGATGCAGGAGGCGAACCGGCACGACCTGCGGCTGCTGCTGCGGCGGCTGGGGCTGCCGGAGCGGGATTTGCGGCGGATTCTGGGGCTTTTCCGGCAGATTCTCTGGCGGCTGCGCCACGGCTCGGAGGGCGGCAGGAAGGCCGACTATTGATCCGGCAGGAAAAACAGTGACGTCGCTTTCCCACCCTTTTCCGCAAAAAGCGCGGAAAAGGATGGGGCACCCTGACAGTATTAAGTTGCCGGATCAATAAGGGCGCCCGTCGATTTCTCTTCGACCAAGGGAAGAAAGCCTGCTAGAGTGTCGCTCATAGGTTTTTGCTGATGCGCGTGGGTTTTGTTCGCTCTCATTGGAGATTTCCGGCGGACCTGGGACGAGTGGGCGCAGTGGCCTGCGCGGCGGCGGCGGCGGTGGCGTTGGCGCTCGCGTTGCCGGCAGAGGCGCAGGAGGCGGCGCAGGGCGCTACCCCTGACAGAACTCAGTCCGCTCCTGCAGCAGAAGCGGACGAGGCATTGCGGACGGGCGGCATCACGCAGGATGAGCTGAAGCAGATGCTAGTGGGCAAGCAGCTTTACCTGCGCGGCGGCTATCAGGACAACAGCCTCAGCTTCGACGAGCACGGCCGCCTGATCGGGCACTCGCCGCCGGGCTCGTACACGCTGAGCGCCATACAGATCAACAAGGTGAGCCTGAGCAAGCACAAGGTGGAGCTGGAAGGCATCCGCTACGGTTTGCACTTTGTGGGACAGCTTGCGTATGAAGACCCGGCGAAGTCTCTGGACCGGGTCAGAATCACTCCCAAGAAAAAGGTGGTCAAGATCACCATTGACCGGGAGATCGTGGTGAAGCCGAAGGAGGGCAAGCACGAAGCACTGACGGCAGTGGGAACTCAGGCGGCGGAGGCGGAGTTGGCCGCGCCGCAGATGGCGGTGACTACGACGTACTCTGCGGCGCACGCGACCAAAGTGCTGAAGGACGCCCTGGACCAGATCTTCGCGCAGGAGCTGGACGAGCGCATGATGGCCGGGATGCCGGACTTCTGGAGGCTCTATTACCAGGCCGTGGCGGAGAAGACCGACTACCGGCCCAGGGATCCGGCGGTGCTGCGCCAGAACACGGTGGACGGGAAGGCGCGACTGCTGACGAAATTCGAGCCGGACTCGAATGAATTCGCGCAGGCGAACGGCGTGGCCGGAATGGCTCTCTTTCACACGGTTGTCGGCGTCGACGGCAAGGCGCAGGAGATCGCGGTGGGACGACCCATCGGCTTCGGGCTGGACGAGAATGCAGTGGCGGCCATCCGCAAGGCCAGCTTCCAACCGGCGATCAAGGACGGGAAGCCGGTTCCGGTGCTGCTGGACCTGGTGGTGCAGTTTCGCATCTTCTCGAAGCGGACTGCCGTTGTGAGCGCGGCAGAGCCGGGCGACAAGCCCGCCGAAGCTGGGCTGCCCGGGCCTTACAGCGTGCCGCGGCCGTAGGAGGGTTTCCCGGTGGCGCAATTCGCCGCTGGTACAATCGAAGTGGCTGAAATCAAGCTGATTTACAACACTTTTGAGCGAGAAGCTGCAACCGATGACACTGCGCCTCTTCAATACGCTGACGGGAGAGATGGACGAACTGGTCCCATCCGACGGCGAGACTTTCCGCATGTACGCCTGCGGACCGACGATCTATGACTACGGCCACATCGGCAACTTCCGCACCTTTCTGCAAGTGGACGTGCTGCGGCGGGCCCTGAAGCTGACCGGGACCAAGGTGCGTCACGTCATGAATATCACCGACGTGGACGACAAGATCATCCGCAACTCGACGGCGGCGGGCATTCCCATCGGCGAATACACGGCGCGCTACGAGAAGGCTTTTTTTGAGGACCTGGAAGCGCTGCGCGTGGAGCGGCCGGAGATTATTTCGCGGGCCACGGAACATATTCCGCAGATGGTGGAGCTGATTCAGCGGCTGGCCAAGGCTGGGGCGGCTTACCAGACAGAGGACGGGAGCTGGTATTTCCGGCTCGCGTCTTTTCCGGAGTACGGCAAGCTGAGCAAAAAAGATTTGTCCGGGATGGAAGACGGCGCGCGGGTGGATGTGGACGAGTACGAAAAGGACTCGGCGCGCGACTTTGCGCTGTGGAAGGCGGCCAAGCCCGGCGAAACCTCGTGGGATACGCCCATCGGCCGCGGACGGCCGGGCTGGCACATCGAGTGCTCGACGATGGCGATGAAGTATCTGGGCGAGAGCCTCGATCTGCACGCCGGCGGCGAAGACCTGATCTTTCCGCACCACGAAAACGAGATTGCGCAGAGCGAGAGCGTGACGCACAAGACTTTTGCGCGCCACTGGATGCATGTGCGCTTCCTGCTGGTGGACGGCAGGAAGATGTCGAAGAGCGAGGGCAACTTCTATACCCTGCGCGACCTGCTGCTGAAGGGCTTCAAGGCATCGGCGATCCGCCTCGCGCTGATTTCCGTTCCCTACCGGCATCAGCTGAACTTCACCTTCGACGGATTGATCGAGGCCACCAGCGCCATCGAGCGGCTGCGGACCTTCAAGCAGCGGCTAGTGGAAGGCAGCTTCGCGGCCGGCGAAAACCCCGAACTGCAAGAGGCAGCGAAGAAGGCGCAGGCCGATTATCTGGCCGCGCTCGGCAATGACCTGAACACGGCCGAGGCGCGCGCGCCGATTTTTGATCTGCTTCGCGCTGCAAACTCGGCCATCGACCAGGGAGAACTCAAGGCTGGCGACCGGGAGGCGATTCTGGCCGTGCTGGCGAGTTTTGACGCGGTCTTTGATGTGATCGAGGACCGCGATGCCGAGTTCACGCGCCATGCGCTTGAATACGCAGAGGAGTCGGGCAGGCTGGGCGATGTGGCTCCCGAGCTGCTGGCCGCGCAAGGGATGACCGATGAGGCAATTGACGCTCTTGTGGCCGAGCGCACACAGGCCAAGAAGCAGCGCAACTTTGACCGCGCCGACCAGATTCGCAAGGAACTGGCGGAAAAGGGCGTGGTGATCGAAGACTCGAAGGACGGCGTGCGGTGGAAGCGGAAGTAGCGAAGCGAGCGTAAACTTGTCCCAGCGGAGTAATTGGTTCCTGCGGAGGTGTTTCCCATGGATTTCGAGATTGTCTTTGATCGCGAAGATGACGGACGCTGGATAGCAGAGATTGAAAGTTTGCCCGGTGTGCTTGCATACGGAGCCACCAAAGAAGAAGCCCAGTCCAAAGTAAAAGCGCTCGCGCTTCGCGTTGTCGCCGACCGCATTGAGGCCGATCAGAGCGCCCTGGATCAGGTTCGCTTCGCTGCCGCGTAATAGAAAAACTACTCCAGTTGGCTATCGGGATTGCGACAAAGGGTTAGTAATACTCACGCCATGATGCTTCCTCCAGCTTAGTATTGTGGCAACCCCCTTGTATTGCTATGAGATGTTAGGGAATACTCGCTACATGAGTAAATTTTCGGCTTCGAGTGCTAAGAAAGTCTTCCGCGCGTTGCAACGAATCGGCTGGCGCGAAAAGCCTCGCATCAGCAAGAGCGGTTCGCACAAGCAGCTTGAACATCCGAATTATCCCTATGAATTCACTTGGGCCTTCCACGATGGAGAAGAGATTGGCCCCACGATGCTTTCACGCATAGCGAAACGAACAGGCTTGAAGCCGGAGGACATTTAGCCCTATGGAAGCCAACGAAGCCCAGGAGTTGCAGGAACACGCCGAGCACGCCGCGAACGAGCGGACGCTGCGGCCGGTCGCCTTCACCATGAGCGTGGTGGCTGTGCTGGTGGCCATCGTGACTGTGCTCGGCCATAGCACCCACACGACGGCGGTGCTTGACCAGAACAAGGCCACAGACCAGTGGAACTATTACCAGGCCCACAAGATCCGCGCCTACGAAACGTCGCTGGTTTCCGATCTGCTCAGCGTAGTCGCCATCGCGGACAAAAACGGCGCGCAGAAACTATCGAAGGGTTACACCGACCACCAGCAGAAGTGGGCCGGGAGCCTGAAAGAAGAACAGGATAAAGCCGAGGCGCTGGAGACCAAGGTCGAGAAGGACGAGGCGCGCGCCAAGTACTTTGATCTGGGCGAGGTGCTGCTGGAGATCGGCCTGGTCGTTACTTCGATCACGCTGCTGACACGCACCCGCGCCTACTGGTTCGTTGGGCTTGGCTTCTCCGTGGCTGGGATTGTGGCGGCGGTTCTGGGGCTGCTGGTGAAGTAGAGGCTTGAGTGCCGGATTCCGCGTCTGCCGCAAACGTTGGGTTTCCCACATCTGGCGCAGTTTTATCGCGCCAGATGTGGGAAACCGCCTGTTCTGCCGCGTGATCGATTGTGATAGACTCGCAGCCAAATGAAATCCAGCCTTTTTACTGCACTGCTCATCCTCTGCGCCGCTCGGCTCATGGGGCAAACGCCTGCCTCTACCCCAGCCCCGGCGGTCCAGACACCTGCCCAGGCTCGCGTGGCCCAGACGCACACGAGCGAGATCGGCTTCAGCTATAGCCTTCCGCTGGACTGGCAAGTGATGGACGCAAAACCCATGCTTCCGGTCGTGAAACAGCGGGAGACGGAGACCGCGACCAGCGAGGCGGAAAAGAAGGGCATTGCGTGCGTCCAGATTGCGCTGATGGCGCGAAATGGCAATCCTCCCTCCATCATCGAGGCGATGGCTCTTCCCTATTCCTGCTTTGGACAACAGTTCACTGACGCAGACCTTCCGGCATTTGCGGGGGGCGTCGCGGAGAGTCTCAAGAAACAATTTGAGATTTCTGATGCCGTTTACGGCTCTTACAAGCTGGGCACGCACCGGCTTTGGATCGAACGCGCCCACGGCATCGCCATTGCCAACCCGGAGTTCAAACGCACAGTGGAGATAACGTGCAGCCTGCTTCAAAAGGGCGCCGTCTGCTGGTTGGCCCTGGCCGCCGACCAGGAAAGCGTGGAGACCTTCGAGCGCGGCGCGGTCACGCTGGACGGCGCGACCGAAGCGGCGCTGGTTCCGGCCGACGCCTTTCAAGAGAAGAAACCCATCAAGATGGTCCCCGAAAAAGACAAGGAACTGGAAACTCGCTAGAAAGTGTGATTTGCACTGTATCCCGGTCTTCTCTCGGAGGCTTGCTCTCCCACCCTTGCGACAGAAAGAAGTCGCGAGGGTGGGGCAGCCATTTTTTGTGGGGAGATTAAGCCTTGGAAGAGACAATGATAGAAACCCAATAAATCAATTGTGCCGGGCTTCTTTACAAGTGCCTAAATAATCTGCTAGCATCTCGCGATACTTCGAAACGACACACGTTTGGTCCTCAAATGCGCGAGTCATCGTGTTTCGATCTTTGCGAACAAATCGTCGCGCCCGTTTCGGAAAAGCAATATCCATTCGAGGAGGAAGCGTGAGTTCGAGATTGCGTTCTGCAGCGAATTATCTGGTGATCAGCGCGGTATTTATTGCCTTGGCGCTAACAGGAGTGTCGGGCTGTGGCAGCGGCAGCAGTTCTGGCAGCGGCAGCGGTGGTCAAACCGCAGCGCCCTCGATTGCCAGCTTCACAGCGGCTTCATCAACAATCACGGCGGGCGGATCGGCAACGCTCAGTTGGTCGGCGTCGAACGCCACCAGCATGAGCATCGACAACGGCGTGGGGACGGTGACCGGAACCAGCGTTACGGTCAAGCCCTCGGCGACGACAACCTATACGCTCACCGCCACGAACTCGGCGGGAGCGACGGCGACGGCGCAAGTGACGGTAACGGTGGTGGCAGCGCCTTCGATTGCGAGCTTCACGGCGACGCCGTCTATTCTGAATCCCGTTACGCTTGGAACCACTACGTCCACGCTTTCGTGGAGCGTGGCGGATGCGACGACCGTCAGCATTGACAACAACATTGGTGCGCAGACGGGAACGAGCATTAGCGTAACCCCACCTGCAACCACGACTTACACGCTGACGGCCACGAATTCCTTGGGAGCCAGTGTGACTGCTACGACGACCGTTGGCGTGCGCAACAAGCTAGCGGTTCTGGCCGGCGTTCCGTATCCCGGAGCTGACGTGGACGGCACAGGCTCCTCCGCAACCTTCGGTCAGCCGGAAGCACTCGCTGCCGATGCGAGCGGCAATCTCTACGTCGCGGACACCGGTAACAATGAAATTCGCAAGGTGACTCCCGAAGGCGTTGTAACGACGGTTGCCAGCGGAGCGGCTCTGACAAGCATCAGCGCTGTTCGGGCATCCCGCGCCCTGGATGGAGATGCAGCCAGCAGCCGTTTGGCCAGGCAGGCTCGTATGCGCGGGCTGCGGGCTGGCGCACGGGCTACTCCGGAGAGCAGCAACAGCCTGATCAAGCATGCAGGGCTGAATAATCCGCAGGGAATCGCTGTTTCCAGCGACGGCGGGACCATCTACGTTTCTGACACATATAACGAGGTCATTCGCAAGATCGTTTTTGCGTCGGACGGTTCGGCCACCATGTCAACCTTTGCCGGGACGGTTGGAACCTTGGGAACGGCAGACGGCACAGGGTCGGCAGCCAGCTTTGCGGAGCCTATGGGAATCGCGCTGGACGCCGGCGGCAACCTCTACGTCGCCGATTGGCTCGCTGACACGATTCGCAAGATTACTCCGGCGGGCGTCGTCACGACCCTGGCCGGAACGGCCTTTCTCTCTGGCCAAGCCGACGGCACAGGCTCCGCAGCCGCCTTCGAAGGGCCTAAGGGAGTCACGGTGGACGCCGGCGGCAATGTCTACGTCACCGAGATGGTGAGTTATACACTCCGCAGAATTACTCCACAAGGCACGGTTACAACCCTGGACCGTGATGGAAAATGGGCTTCGACTTACATCTCGCCACACCATTTCGATTGGCCCGAGGGAATCACGGTGGACGCTAGCGGAAACCTCTACGTCGCCGAAACGCTCGACGGCTTGATCACCGAAATCACTCGGGCAGGCGTGATCTCGACCCTGGCCGGTGGTGGGTCATGGGCATCGCCGGACGGTAACGGCACAGGCACGGCGGCCAACTTCATTTGGCCAGGGGGAATCACGGCGGACGCCAGCGGCATTCTCTACGTCGCCGATTTGAACACGATCCGCAAGATCATCCCATCGACAGCCGCTGTTTCAACCCTGGCGGGAACGAACGGAACTTACGGCTCAACCGACGGCACGGGCTCCGCAGCCCTCTTCGGGCAGCCAGAAGGAATCACGGTGGACGCCGACGGCAACATTTATGTCGCCGATATGGGGACCGGCACGATTCGCAAGATCACTCCAGAGGACGTGGTTACAACCCTGGCGGGGACGGCCGGGACATCCGGTCATTCCGACGGCACGGGCTCCGCGGCAAGCTTCGATCTGCCCCAGGGAATCACGGTGGACACCGGCGGGAACCTCTTTGTCACCGATTACTTCAATGACACGATCCGCGAGATTACTCCAGAGGGCGTGGTTACAACGCTGGCGGGAACGGCCGGAACATCCGGCTCGACTGACAGCACTGGCACAGCAGCCCGCTTCAATTCACCCATGGGGATCGCGGTAGACGCCGGCGACAATGTATATGTCGCCGATATGAACAATAACACGATCCGCAAGATCACTTCGGAAGGCGTGGTCACAACCCTGGCCGGAACGGCCGGAAAACAAGGTCATTCCGACGGCACAGGCGCGGCTGCCAGCTTTGTAGATCCAGAGGGAATCGCGGTGGACACCAGCGGCAATGTTTATGTTGCCGATACATTCAACGACACAATCCGCAAGATCACGCCAGGGGGCGTGGTCACAACCCTGGCCGGAACCGCCGGAACTACTGGTTCAGCAGACGGAGCGGGCACGGCGGCCAGCTTCTATGAGCCCGAGGGAATCGCTGTGGATGCCAGCGGCAATATTTATGTCGCTGATAATGGCAACTCTCTCATTCGCAAGATCACCCCGGCAGGCGTCGTCACGACGATCATCGGCGCCCCTGGCAACGCAACGGCCTCGACAGGCCTTCTGCCCGCCTCCATCTATGCACCGCAGTATGTGGCGGTTGATTCGACCGGCAACCTGTATATCACGGTTCCCTATGCTGTTTTGACGCTGGAGCCGTAACTTCCTGCGCAAAAACGGCGGCGGAGCAGTGTATGCTCCGCCGCCGTTTTTTTTCTCCAGAGAAACCTGACTTAGCCGCGAATGTGAAATTTATAAGGCTACAGGCACTCTGGTTCCGCCTACACCTTGATCGTTTCTTCGCCCTTGTGCCAGCCGCAGGGGGTGAGGCCGCCGTTCTGGAGGGCGTCGAGGACGCGCAGAACCTCTTTGGGGTCGCGGCCCACCGAGGGGTCGGTGACATAGACGAAGCGAATGGTGTTCTCCGGGTCCACGATGAAAGTGGCCCTCTGCGCCGCGCCGCTCTCAGTGTTCACAATGCCCAGGGCCGTGGTCAGTTCGCGCTTGATGTCGCTGAGCATGGGAAAGGGCAGGTTCCGCAGCGAGGGCTGCTCATTGCGCCACGCCAGGTGAACGAACTCCGAGTCGATGCTGCCGCCCAGCACCTGCGCGCCGCGCTTGGCGAACTCCGGATTCAGCTCGCCGAAGCCGGCAATCTCAGTGGGACAGACAAAAGTGAAATCCTTGGGCCAGAAGAAGTAGACCTTCCACTTGCCGGCAAAGCTCTGATCCGTGATGGTTTCAAAGGCCTTCTTGAGGTCGAGATCGACCAGGGCGGTTACTTCGAAGGCGGGAAACTTGTCTCCAATCGTCAGCATGAACGCTCCTTATAGGTTGGTGGGTTTCGACTGCGCGCGCGGATAAAGACCGGTCGCATTTGCGCACAGGACTGTCCCAATTGAAAGATGATCGCGCGAGCCGAAAGGATTCCTTGCGGGACGGGTTATTCCAAAAAAACAAGAATGCGCAGCGAAAGATGAAGATTCCGCAAGGCGGATGGGGGCGCTCAGTTAGGGCGGCTGCCGGGGGCGGAGCGGCGGCGGAAGCGCTCATCGACCGGTTGGCGGTCCTTGAAGCCGGAGTCGGCCGTGTGCCAGTGCTCGATGGCCGGCTCGCCCATGCGCCAGCAGAGCAGCACCACTTGGTCGTCGAGGCGGCAGGGAAAATCCAGCAGGCCGGTTTCGAGATCCTTCACCTGCACGCCGATGGAGTCGATCTCGGCGATGCTTTCCCTGGCCAACTGCACCTGCGCTTCCATCTCCGCGCGCAGTTTGGAGACTCTGTTCACGTCCACTCTCATGCCGCCGGAAATACAGATGCGACGGGCCATGTCGGAGAGGCGGGACTCAGTCTCCTCAGCCGACCGCTTGCCCTCGATGGCGCGCTTCAGCAGCGACTCCAGCACCGGGAGCAGAGACTGCGCTTCGTCGAGAGTGAAGGTCTTCATAGGGAAACACCTTGGGAAATAGCATACGACGAAATAGGGAAAAAGACATGGATTTTGGCGGCGTGCCGGGGCATTAAGAGCCTGATCCGGCAGAATGCGGGACACAAAACGCAACCGGCGCCGGTACTGCCGCGTCCAATCTTATGTATCCTTGAGGTTAGAGGATGATTTCGCTGACAGGGTTGCAGGCAGATTTTCGCGGGAGCGGCCGCCGGAAGCCACGCGCTTTCGGGGTAGCCGCTCTGGTGTGCCTGGCCCTGCTGGCGCTGCTGACCGTGGCCCAGGTGGCGCACACGCATCCGGCCGACAGAGATGCCGACCGCTGCCCGCTGTGCATCGCGATGCAGCCAGCCGCGCCGGCGGCGGCCATTGCGGCCGTGGTTGTGCTGGTCCGGATTCAGGCCGCCCCACAGGTTTTTGAGGCCCGCGCGGTCATACGGCATTGGCATCCCAAGCTCTTTACACGCCCCCCTCCCACGGGCTGCTAGGGCCTTTTTCGGTCTTCCATTTCAGCTGGCCCCGGTTGCACGCTGCGCGTCATGTGAGCGCGGCTCAGGCGCTTCCACCCAGTCTGGCTCTGGAATCGAAACGACGGCCCCTTTGCGCAGAAGATGCCGCGGCGATTCGCGCCACGGCTTGCTTTCCGCTCTTGCAGACCTTTCCAGGAGGCTTCCCTATGCCGTTCAGATACGGCCCGATTCTTCGCATTCTTTCCGTTCTTATTCTGAGTCTTGCGGCGCTGCACGCATCGGCGGCAGAGGGCAGCAATTCCGGCTCGGTGCGCGGCACGGTCACGGACCCCTCCGGCGCCATGATTCCCGGCGCGACGATTCACCTGATCAACGAAGTCAGCGGGCTGGACCGGACGGCATCGACCGACGCGACCGGTCAGTTCGTCTTCGCGAACGTGCCTTTCAACCCCTACCGGATCAACGTCTCGGCCCAGGGCTTTGCACCCGCGAGCCAGAGTTTCGAGATTCGCTCGGTGGTGGGAATCAACCTCAACGTGGTGCTGGAAGTGGCCGGCAACTCGCAGACCGTGACGGTGGAGGCCAGCGGCGATCTGGTCGAGAATGACCCCACCTTCCACACCGACGTGGACCGCGAACAGTTCAGCAAAGTGCCGCTGGAGAGCGAGTCCTCGTCTCTCAGCTCTCTGGTTACGCTCTCAACGCCGGGCGTCTCGGCCGACTCGAACGGCCTCTTTCACGGCCTCGGCGACCACGCATCCAACTCGTTTTCCGTGGACGGCCAGTCGATTACCGACCAGCAAAGCAAGGTTTTCTCGAACCAGATTCCGGCTAATTCGATTCAATCCATCGAGGTGATCAGCGGCGCACCGCCGGCTGAGTATGGCGGCAAGACCAGCCTGGTGATTGTGGCCACCACGCGCTCCGGCCAGGGCGTGACCAAGCCCACCGGCAGCATCAGCTCTTCCTATGGCGCTTTCGGGTCGGCCTCGGGCAGCTTCGACCTGGCCTGGGGCGGCAAGCAGTGGGGCAATTTCATCGAGGCTGACGGACTCAACTCGGGGCGCTTTCTGGATCCGCCGGAGTTCGCCGTCTTCCACGACAAGGGCAATGAACAGAATGTTTTTGACCGCGTGGACTATAACTTCACGGCGGCCGATTCGATGCATTTGGACTTGAATTACTCGCGCTCGTGGTTCCAGACGCCTAACTCCTACGACAATCTGAATGTGCAGAATGTGGAGACTACCGGCGTAAACAGCGGCGCCAGCGCCAGTCCCAACTTCGTCAGCGTGGGCAACGCAGATCAGCACTCGAAGATCGAGACGATCAACATTTCGCCCACTTATACACGAGTTATCAGCAATAGCGCGGTCTTCAACCTGGGCGCGTTTGTTCGGCGGGATGAATATAACTACTATCCCAGCGGCAATCCGCTGGCAGACCGGGGGCCAGCCAATCTGCAAACTTCGTCAATCGCGCAGAAACGCACGCTGACGAATGCTGCGATTCACTCCGATGTTTCTTACGCCAAGGGAATTCATACTTTCAAAGCCGGAGCGCAGTATGGGCAGACCTTCCTGCGCGAAAACGACAGCCTGGGCGTGGTCGATCCGAGTTATGTCTATAGCGCTCCCTGCCTGGGCGCGGACGGCAACCCTGTGGCTGGTTACTCTGATACGTCGCAGTGCCCCAGCGGCGTGAACCCAAGTTATCTTCCGGTGATTGCGCCCTACGATCTGACGCGCGGCGGCAGCCTATACAGTTTCTTAGGCCACACCGACGTGAAGGAACTGGGCCTCTTTATTGAAGACCAGATCAAGGCCCGCAACTGGCTTTTCAACCTTGGACTGCGCGGCGACGTTTACAACGGCCTGAACGCGGCCACACAGGCGCAGCCGCGCATCGGCGTTGCGTATAACATCAAGCCGACGACGACCGTGCTGCGCGTCTCCTATGCGCGCACGCTGGAGACGCCCTTCAACGAGAACCTGGTGCTCTCAAACAACGGCTGCTCGAATGCTGTGCTTTCGCCGCTGCTGAACTGCACCACAGGCGATTCGGGAACGCTTCAGCCGGGCTTCAAGAACGAGTTTCATGCGGGACTGCAGCAGGCCTTCGGCAAGAATCTGGTCTTCAGCGGCGAGTACATCTGGAAGTACACGCACAACGCCTTCGACTTCAGCGTGCTGGGCAATACGCCGATCACCTTCCCCATCGACTGGCATAGCTCGAAGATCCCCGGCTATGCCCTGCGCGCGGACATTCCACACTTTCATAACATCAGCGCCTATCTCGTCGCTTCTTCGGTTTCCGCGCGCTTCTATCCGCCGCAGGTGGCCGGAGCCGGAGCGACGGTGGGCCAGACGGGCCTTCCCTTCCGCATCGACCACGACGAAAAGTTCAACCAGACCACGCACATGCAGTACACCTACCCGCACGGCAAGTTGATGAAGGGCATGTGGGGCGGATTCAACTGGCGCTACGACTCGGGAATGGTGGCCGGAGCAGCGCCCTGCTACAACCCGCTCGCGAACGATCCGAACAGCGCCTGCGCCGCCACATCCACCACGATCAACGGACAGCCCGCGGTGAATCTGAGCGGCCTGACGGCGGACGAGGAGTTTCAGGCTGGACTTAGCTGCAACGGCATCAGAGCAGCCCCCGGCCATCCTTTGCCGGCAGCCTGCCTGGCTTCGGAGTATGGCTCGACGCTGATTGACATTCCCGCCGCAGGCAAAGGCGACAACGACAAGAATCCGGCACGCATCGCGCCGCGCAACTTGTTCGACGCCTCCGTTGGCAAGGACAATCTCTTTCACGCCGACCGCTACAAGCTTGACCTTGACTTGACGGCCATCAATGTTACTGACAAGTATGCGCTGTATAACTTTCTTTCGACCTTCAGCGGCACGCACTATGTAACTCCGCGGGCGATCACGGCGAAGGTTACGCTGAACTTCTAATGTCATGGCTGCCGAATTGGTAATTAGCCATGGACAAGCGCGGGCGGGGACGCCCGCACTACAGCCGGCCAGGAGGCCGGCGCTACATTCATGCAAATACCAAATTACGCGGGTATGGCCGACCCCCCTTCGGCCACCTGCGGTGGGGCCAATCGCCCTTCGGGCCTTAAAGTTGCGGCTGGTTGAGATTTGAGGTCTCCCACCCTTGCGCCAGAAAAAAGGCGCAAGGATGGGGCACGGAGCTTCCACGAGCTTGCCGGGATTCATGGGTTTTCCGGGTCCCAGATGGCCTTGAATTCGCGGAAGGCGCGCATCAGCTCCAGGCCGAACATTTCTATTAACCGCCGAGTGTCGGGTCCTGGTTTTTAAACCACTCCAGTGCGTGCTCAAAATGCTGGAGATCGAAATCTGGCCAATACTCATCTCGGACATAGAAATCCGCATAAATCGATTGCACCGGAAGAAAACCGCTTAATCGGCGTCTTCCTCCCCAGCGTACGATCAAATCCAGACGCGAAACATCACTTGAACGCAGGCCGCCGTTTTTAAGACCGGCCAGATCCCATTCCCAGCCATAGTTGACCAGTAGATTCACCTTCATTCCGACACCCTTGCGATGCCGGAATTCTTTTAACGCCTTGGGGAATTGCGCCGATGTTTCATCGCCGACGACAAGCAGAGCCGCTCCACGGCGTGCAATCTCCAGAGCGAATGCAACGCTGGCCTCGTTGAATGCCTGTGTCTGAATGGAAGGCCGCCTCGTGTTGTCCTGAGTAAAGCAATAGATGGAAGTTTCCTTGATCCCGCATTCTTTACATTTCTCGAACAGTAGCAACCCAGGGTTGATACCTGCAGCATATCCTGCTTCTTTTGGCAGGCCATGATCCACAGCCCAGCGCCGATTCCCATCGGGAATGAAACCGATGTGCCGCGGGATATTATTTTTCGCCATTGCACAGGTTCCTTGACCGAGCTTTACTTTCCAACGATCTATTAACTATAGCGAGGACATATAGCAATATCAATAAGTTAGTGCATTCAGCAAGTTGTTCTGGCCTACTTCGGCAGCTTAATCTGCTCCCTCCGTCTTGAGGCAAACCGTGGACGGCCTCACCCGCCTCGACTTCTCCTTCTTCCACCGCGCCGCCTTCTGATGACACAGCAACCGCTTCACGCACACAATCGCCCGCTCCTCATGAGCAGAACGGCGACGCCAGCGGCACCACGGCTCCAGGTGGGCGCGAAAACGCTCATGGCCGGGCGGCGGCTGGTTCATCAGCTCAGAGATGGGCGGAATGCTCACGAGGGAATGGTAGAGCGTTTTTTGGGGACAGGCGGCGTTACCGCGTGGGCCACTCTTCGACGACAATGCCGAGGTCGTTGAGCTCCTGCATGGCGGATTCGACGTTGCGGCGGACCTTGACGCGGTCCTTGCGATTGGCCTCTGGCGACTCGGCGACGGCGATGACGCGGCCATAGCGCCATGCGGCGGGTGGCAGCGCTACGACGGCCTGGGCAAGGTCGGCGGGACGCACCTGAATCTCCTGGCGGCGGGCGGCGGCAGGACGCAGCATGGTTTTCCGGCCCACGGGGCTGGGGTTGGCATCGGCGAGGGTGATGCGCAGGCTCAGGGTGTCAGCGCCGACGGAGAGGAAGGGATTGGCCCACGCGTTTGGCTCGCGCACATCCACATACATGCTCTTGGTGGGCAGCGGGATGAGGGCAATGGCGTCGCGCTGCTGATCGCGCTCAGTGGCCGTAGCCTGAGCCGCGGCCTGGGCATTATGCTCGGCTTTGACGGCGTTCTGCGCGACCCCGACAACCGCCTTTTCTTCCTTGTGGCAGGCGACGATGGTCACTGCCAGCAGCAGGCCCATCACCGCAAATCTTCTGAATTGCGAGCGCTGAATCACTTTAAAAGGATAACAGGAGCGAAGCTCTGCGCCGCGGGAAGAGCGGCGAAAAATGCGGAAGGAGGATTTAATGAACCTCTGATTAAGTTCTATTCTGCATTGAGCATTCGCTCAGGGGCTAAAGCCCACGTTGGTTTTGCGTTACATACGGCAGTCAGGGCTGAAGCCCTGACCAACCAGTCATGCCCTTTCAAAACATCAACTTGTTCAGAGGTTCCTTAATTCCGGCCTACGGGGGGAACCGATGCCAAGGTTCTCCCACTTTGACGGTTTCCTGCGCTTCCGGCCGCCGTTCTAGAGATACAGGGAGGACAACTCTCTGGTTATGGAATCGTACTGCACCGAATCAACGGAATCAACTTTCATGGCTGACTGCATGTCCAAGGACGAAGATTCGGCGCCAACCAGAGTGAGGGCCGCCAGCCCCTTGCAGCGCGGAATGAACCGCTCCGAGCGCCAGGCGATGGAGAGCTTCTCGCGGTCGAGCAGCTTGCGAATCTGCACGCGGGCGTGCTCGGCCCATGGTCCGTCCTTGTCGAGGCGCGCATAAGCCTGCCAGTGGCGCAGCGCGGGACGCAGCTCAGACCTGCGCTCATAAGCGAGCGCGAGATTGTAGTGGGCATCGGCGTAACGGGGAGAGAGCACAACCGCCTGCCGGTAAGCGGCTATCGACTCATCGAGCCGTTGCATCTCATCCAGCACGTTGCCCAGATCGAAAAACGCCAGCACGTAGCTGGAATCGATTTCCGTGGCATGGCGGTAAAACGCCTCTGCCTGGTCAAACTGGCGCAGGTGGAAGTGAATCGTGCCCAGGTTGATCCATGCGGGCGCGAAGGCCGGATCGAGATCCATGATCTTCTGGTAAAGCTCGATGGCGGGCTGTTTCTGGCCCGACTCCTCGGCCTGGACCGCTGCCAGAAACAGATCTTGCACGCCCTGCGAGCGGCTCGCCGCAGGCCCGCGCAGCAGCGCCGGCTCAGAGCTGGCCGACGGCCCGTCCATCTGTTCCAGGCGCTCGAAATCGAAGAGCAACTGGCGGCTGATGGGGTCCACCATCGCGCCGTTGTGCCGGAAGGCGAGGCGTGTCCCTGTCCTGACCACGCTCGCCTCGAGCAACGGGTTCGCCATGCCCGCCACGGCCCTCATGGCCACAATCGAGTGCCGGATCAACGCCACGGACACGTCTTCCTCGCGCAGGACGCGCAAGGTTCTCAGTTGCCCAAGGTCCTGAAAGGAATAGCTGTTTTGTTGGGGAATGATTCCCGCGCGCTCCCAGCCCTGCAACTGGCGGGAGCCGATCTGGAGGATGCGCAGCACGTCCTGGCGGCTATAACTGGTCACTTTTCCGTGCCCCCGTGGGTGGTCAGGCGAGGCATTGGGTAGCGAACTCACGTTCTGAATCCTGTGTTTCGCCCCAGTCCTCCCTCGACCCGGCTCTTGGAACAGCTACTGAGAAACCGCGCTTAAATGGATTATGCCAAGAGATTGCGTGAATAAGATGACAGGAACCACCTCCACAACAAAAAACAAGTGGATAATTGGTGCATTATTTGGTTCATTTTCTTCCAGAGGTCTCCAGACTGTGGAAAACCGAGGAGAAATGCATCGATTCGGTCAAATTCCCGGCCAAACCCGCTAATTCACGGAAGAGGCGCGGAAAGGCGTCAGAACCGTCGCGTCGCGGAAGAGGGCGCGTCGTGTTTGGCAGGTTTTTGGCATTGACCACGTCAATGGAGACCCCTGCGACATAGACCCGTCGCTGTGGACCCTGGAGACCACCGGACGCGTTTACAGGCTCCTGTTTTGGTTGGTGGTACTTCTCGCTGAAAAAGCCGGGCGGCAGGAGAGTTTGTGGTTCTCACGGGCGATAATCTGTGGTCCAATGTGATTGATTCCATACAATGAGGCTAGCGACGGCCAGAGAGGGGGGAGTCTGATGACGGACAGAGACAAGAATGGCCCAAAGAACGAGCAGACAGAAGGGAAACCTCTCCCTGAAAGCCACTACAAAGTGGTAGAACCGGACGCGGACAGCCCCTACAACAAGTTCGCAGAGGCGAACGAGCTTTTTCTCTCCGAAGTAAAAGCGGCCGCGGAAGAACCAAAGCCCAGAGTTGAACCCACGGCTTCCAAGCCACCCCGGGAGACGAGGGCTGATCGAATCCGGAAATACACGGACAATCCAGTCATCGTGTATGGCGCGGCCGGGCTGGGCCTCGGCGTTCTGCTGGTAGTCCTGTTCGCGATCGCTTCCTCGTTGCTGGGCCCACCGGATGGGCGGTACGACCTGGGCGCCGTGAGCTCCGCGGCAGCCGGATTGAACGGCCATTTGTATCTCCAATGGGATAAGAAGCTGCAATACCGCTTGACGCTGGAACCCAGCTATGCGGATCAGCAGGCGGAGTTTGCGATGGCGGCCGCCAATTCGCAACAACCGCTTTCTGTCCAGATCAACCTTCTGGATTTAAAGGGTTTTGTGTTGTGCAGCAAAGACATTCTGTTGAAATACAACGAGCAGAACGATCAGTTGACGCAAGAAGTGCGGGACGCTCAGGAAGCCGTGCGGGAGCGGGGCAAGGATGTCTTCGAGAATAAGACCGGGCCGGACGGACGGATTGCGGCCATCAACGCTCATGGCGACCTTCCATGCTCGGCGAAGGCCTATGAAAAGGCGCTGAGCTGGAGTTTCACGACCAACTTCCCATCCCTTGCCGAGCAGGATGAATTGTTGAAACACCAGAAGGCGGTGGAGGCTGGAAAGGGAGGCCCATCAACGGAGGAAATTGCCGAGCGCAAGAAGACGGCGGCAAAGGTTCCGGCAAAACTCGTGCCTTTCTCCACCGAAGGAGACGACGCAATCGTCGACCTTGACGCCTTTCATGGAACCCTGGTGACGCGCGGAAGAAAGACATTCTTTGTCGACAAGAGCAGCCCCGCGCTCACCAACGCCAGATGGCAGGAGTATCCCGTGGCCATTCATTACCGGTGCGACAGAAACTTGGATTGCATCCTGATGAATGGAGGAGCGGGCGTGCTGCGCGCGCGAGTGGCGCGATAAATCACGCCGCTCCCTGAAATGCCTCACGGGCTGCGGCGATGGTGGCGGCGACTTCCGCGCCGCCGTGGGCCGCGCTCAGGAAGCAAGCTTCAAATTGCGAGGGCGGAAGCCAGACGCCCCGGTCCATCATGGCGCGGTGGAAGCGGCCGAAGGCGGCTGTGTCGCTGCGGGCTGCCTGGGCGTAGTTGGCGACGGGGCCGGGCGAGAAGAACCAGGTCCACATGGAGCCGACGCGGTTGAGGGTGAGCGGAAGGCCGGCGCGGGCGGCTTCGGCGGCCACTCCTTCGGTCATGGCTTTGGCGGTAGCTTCCAGTTGCGGGTAAACTTCGGCGGCGTGCTCCTGCAAATAGCTGACCGTGGCAAGGCCTGCGGCCATCGCCAGCGGATTTCCGCTGAGGGTTCCGGCCTGATAGACCGGGCCGAGAGGCGCCAGAAGATCCATTAAACGGCGCTTTCCGCCGAAGACGCCGACGGGCAAGCCTCCGCCAACGATCTTGCCGAGAGTGACCAGATCGGCGTCAATGCCATAAAGCTCCAGCGCTCCGCCGAGTGCCACGCGGAAGCCGGTCATGACTTCGTCGACAATAAGCAGAGCGCCTTCACGCTGGGTGAGCGCGCACAGTCCTGCCAGGTAACCGGGGGCGGGCGGGATGCAACCGGAGTTGCCGACAACCGGCTCCAGAATTACAGCGGCGATAGCGCCGGGATGCGCGGCAAAAGCGGCTTCGACCGCTGCCAGGTCGTTGTAGGGCAGGGCGAGCGTGAGGCGGGCAATCTCTTCGGGCACACCAGCCGAGCCGGGAATGCCTAAGGTTGCCACGCCGGAACCGGCTTTGACCAGGAGGCCGTCGGCGTGGCCGTGATAGCAGCCTTCGAATTTGACGATGATCTGGCGGCTGGTGGCAGCGCGCGCCAGACGGATGGCCGACATCGTGGCCTCAGTGCCGGAGCTGACGAAGCGCATCTTCTCGATGGCCGGGAAGCAGGCAACAACGCGCTCGGCCAGATCGCCTTCGGCAGCCGTGGAAGCGCCGAAGCTGGACGAGCGGCGGGCGGCGCGCTCGATGGCAT
>Ga0255348_1000298_pt1 | contig 23111 bp, 17 predicted proteins | sample CBST25v5metaG_FD_189945 | JGI IMG/M metagenome (GOLD analysis project Ga0255348, IMG submission 189945) | Peat soil microbial communities from Stordalen Mire, Sweden - C.B.S.T-25.v5 | ecosystem: Environmental > Terrestrial > Soil > Wetlands > Peat | place: Sweden: Norrbotten County, Stordalen... | reverse complement strand
TTCATCCGTTCGATTGCTGCTAGACGGAATGCCTCACTATATCGATTCCCGTTGTTCGCCACTCCATGCTCCTTTTACTGCATAGTGTGGCACTCCCAACTGTCTCAGTTTTGGGGGTCACTCCAATTGTGGGCAGTTAACTATTGCCAACAGCCCGGTTGACTCACGGAGCCACCCTCGGCGACAGGTGGCCGTCGCCGAGCGCACCGGCGATTTGCCATAAAGTGAAAACTAAGGAATCTGTGGAGCCAAGGCGACGAATCGGTCGAAGCGAGCGACCAACTCTACAGGGCGCTGAATCTGGACCAAGTGACCGGTATTCCTCCAGATTTCCAGCGACGCTAAGGGCACGGCCGCTTCGATTGCACCTGAAAAGGCGAACACGTCGCCAATGTCCGCATCGCCCACAATGACCAGAGTTGGCACCTTTATCTGGGAGAGCCGGGTTACGGTGCGTGGTGAAGGGCGTATCTCAAGCTCAGCTGCGACACTCAGGTTCTGTGGATTGTTCGCTAAGGCGTTATAAAGCTTCTTGCGCGCTGGCTGGTCGTCTCCCGCGATAAGAAAGCGGTCCTTCGACCAGTTCCTGGCTACTGCCTTTAGGTTCCCGCGAGCCAAAGGTAAGTTGTTCTCTCTTCCTCGTTCATTGAAATAGTCGGTGCTCGCCATGCCGTGGACGACGGGCCCTATCAGAAACAACCCCGTCACCATTTCAGGGTGAGCAAGGGCAAAGTCAAGCGCCAAACCTCCTCCAGAAGAATTTCCGAGGATGATGGCGCGATCCAAATGTACATGATGCATAATCGCGAAGAGATCGTCTTCGGGAACGAACCGGGTCTTCGCTGGCTGAGACCGGCCATATCCTCTACGGTCATATCGCAGGACGTGGTACTTGGAACATAGCGGCGTCCAAATATCATTCCAGGTGATGGAATGCACTAGACCGTCATGAAGCAGTACTACTCCTGGCCCAGGTGTGCTTGAGCCACATTCTTCGTACCAGATCTTCGATCCACCTACATCAATGTACTCGCCACCACTCGTGCTTGAATTCGACGCTTGAGCGTGGAAGGGTGTAAAGGCAATCAGAAACGCAAATCCGAAAACCATTTCGCGGGTCATTCAGTGATTCTCCCCGATTCCTCCAGGCAGCCGGAGGCAACTCTCCACCAACGATAACAGCCCATCGCGCTCATTCAGCTTGGATTATCTGCCAAAGACCGGATTAGTATTGGTAAACGCCCATATGGCCAAGAAGGATTCCCTGTTGGCGAGTTTCGGCACGGCCGAAGTCGTGCCCCGACACGATTCGCCGCCTTCTGTTTCGTTATTCTCGTCCCCTATACACTACTCGCGCACGCTGATTCCGAGAGCTTTCATCTTGCGGTAGAGATGGCTGCGTTCGAGGCCGAGCAGCTCGGCGGCGCGGCTGACGTTGTTGCGGGCTTCCTCGATCTTCTTGAGGATGAACTCGCGTTCGTAGGCGTCGCGGGCCTGTTGCAGGGTTGAGAACTCTTCGGTCGAGTGCGTGCCGGTCTTGTGGGTCAAGGGCGGCAGGTGCTTGCGCTCGATGCAGAGTGTGCGCGGATTGAGGATGAGCATCCGCTCAATCACGTTCTTCAGCTCGCGGACGTTGCCGGGCCACTGGTACTGGGCCAGCGTTTCCAGCGCTTCCTCGGTGATTTCCATGCGCGGGCGGCCATACTGGCGGCCGAACTCGGCGAGGAATTCGCGCACCAGAGGCGGAATGTCCTGCTTGCGCTGGCGGAGCGGCGGGACAAAAAACGGCACGACATTGAGGCGATAGAAGAGATCTTCGCGGAAGTTGCCCTTGGCGATCTCCTCTTCGAGATCCTTGTTGGTGGAGGCGATGAGGCGCACGTCAACGTGAATGGGCTGCGTGCCGCCGACCGGGGTGAATTGCTGGTCGTCGAGCGCGGAGAGCACTTTGGCTTGCGTCTTGAGGCTCATGTCGCCGACTTCGTCGAGAAACAGCGTTCCGCCGTCGGCGCGCTCGAGGGTGCCGCGCTGCTCAGGCAAGCCGCCGGGTTGCGCGCCGTGCCGGTAGCCGAAGAGCTCGGACTCGATGTGCGCCTCGGGGATGGCGGCGCAGTTCAGCTCGACGAAAATCTGATCCTTGCGCAGGCTTTCGGCGTGAATGGAGCGGGCGATCAGCTCCTTGCCGGTACCGGACTCGCCATAGATGAGCACACGGCCGTTGCTGGGCGCCATGAGGCGAATCTGCTGGCGCAGGGCTTTCATGGGCACGCTTTCGCCGGTGAGCACCAGGCCCACGCTGAACTGGCGCTTGAATTCCTGATTCTCGGTGCGCATCCGGCGCGCTTCGACGGCGTTTTTGAGCACGATGAGCGTGCGCTCGAGGGAGAGCGGCTTTTCCAGAAAATCGTATGCGCCGAGCTTGGTGGCCTTGACGGCGGTTTCGATGGTGCCATGACCGCTGATGATGACGACTTCCGGCCGCGTCTCGGCGCTCTGGCCGTGAATGTCGGCGAGCACGTCGAGGCCGTCGCGGTCGGGCAGCCAGATGTCGAGCAGGATCACGTCATAGGCAGCGTCTTCGAGCAGCACCAAAGCCTCGGCCGCGGTGGCCGCGCTGGCCACGCCGTAACCCTCTTCGCGCAGAATATCTTCGAGCGAGGAGCGAATCTCGGCCTCGTCATCGACCACCAGGATGTGATTCATGAAAGCGATCCTCCAGAGGAAGCGGTAGAATCGACCGAAGCCGCGGACTTGCCGGGCGCGCCAGACTCGGCGGCCTCAGCCGGCGGCTCCATCAGGGGCAGGCGCATCAGGAAGCGCGCGCCCTTGGGAATGTTGGATTCGGCGCTCAGCGAGCCGCCGTGCTCCTGCACGATCTTGGCCGCGATGGAAAGCCCCAGGCCGGTGCCGCGCTGCTTGGTCGAATAGAAAGGCAAAAACAGCCGCTCGCGAATTTCATCGGTGAGGCCGTGGCCGGTGTCGGAGATCTCGACCTCGACCGACGCGCCGTCTTCGCTGAGAGAACTGCGCAGCCCAAGCACGCAGAGCAGGCTGCCCTGCATGGCCTCGGCGGCATTGTCGATGAGGTTGGCCAGGGCGCGGCGGATGGATTCGGGATCGGCCAGCACCAGGGGCAGGCCGGGCGTCAGGTCGCGCTGGACGGTGATGCCCTCAAGCCGGCCGGCAAACATCGCCAGAGCGGCTTCGACCACCTGATTCATGTCGCAGGCGCGCGGCTGCGGAGCGGGAAACTCAGCCAGAGCGGAAAATTGGTCCACCAGCCTGCGCAGGGTGCCCACGCAACTGAGAATCACCTCGCTGCACTTGCGGATGACGGCGGGGGATTCCGGCTGGTTGCGATCCAGATGCTTGCCGATCCGCTCGGCGGAGAGGGCGATAGGGGTCAACGGGTTTTTGATTTCGTGGGCCACCCGCTGCGCCACCTCCTTCCACGCCAACTGCCTCTGCGCGCGCAGGAATTCGGTCGTATCCTCGACCACCAGCACGGTTCCCGGCTGGCCGCCGGCCAGCTCAAGCCGCGCGCTGGTGATGGCCAGATGCATGACGGGGCCATTGGCATGAAATTCGATTTCAGTGAAGGCGGCGCCCATGCGGCTGCCGCGGCGAATGACGTTCGCCAGGTCGTCGGCGCACTCGGCCGGAAAGAGCGTTTCAATCTTCTCTCCGCCCAGGCCGAAGTCCACGCGACGGCCCAGCAGCGCGGCAAAGGCGCGATTGGAGAGCAGAACCCTGCCCGTACTGTCGAGCGTAACCACACCGGAAGGAATGGTCTCGACGATGGTCTCCAACTCGCGGCGGCGCTCTTCGATGGCGCGGTTGGCGGCGGTCAGTTGCTCGGAAGAGGTTTCGGCCAACTGCCGGCTGGTGTCCAGATCAGCGGCCATGTGGTTGAAGGAGCGCACCAGTTCGCCCATCTCCCCGGTGGCGGCCAACTCCACGCGATGGTCATACTTGCCGGTCGCGATTTCGGCCATGGCCACGCCCAAAGCCTCCACCGGACGGGTGATCTGGTTGGAGAGGAAGCGCGCCATCCATACGCTCGAAAAGATGCACAGCACGGTAATCAGCAGCAGCGCTTCGAACAATGTAATGCGGATCTGGTTGCGCTTGCGGAAGAGCTGCCAGTATGTGGCAGAGCCGGAGTGGATGCGCATGGCGGTCTGGCTCAGCCCTTGCGGCATGGGCAGCGCCACCACCACCACCTTGCCCGAAGCGGTGGCCGACATGCCCAGCGTGTATTCCTGGCCGGCGATTCTAAGCACGGGCTCGTCTCGGCGCTGCGCCGCGTCCAGCAGATTGGTTGAGAGCGGTCCACGGAATGCAACAGCCTCTCCCTGCCGGCCTTCCTCCAGCCAGGGGATCAAGCTGACCTGGCTGGATTCCGCCGGAGCCTGATAGCTGGCCAGCACCCGTTGATTCCTGTCATAAACCACAGCAAAGCCGCCGGCCAGGGTGATGCGGCGCGCGCCCAGCCCATTCTGAAGCGCCGAAAGTTCGCGATCCAGAGTACCCGAGACTGCAATCGACTCAGCCTCCTGACGGGCGTTGGCCGTGACGTAATGAACCAACTCCACGACCACCTTGCTGGAGTCCTCCTGCAGTTCTGAAGTATTCGGCGAAAACCAGCGGTCCAGCGAGCGATTCATGAGCAGAAAGCTGAACAGAAACATGAAGACCGCGGGCGCCAGCGCAATCAACACCGCGCCCACCATCATGCGCGAGCGCAGCCGCGCGCCCAGCCCGCTGCCGCCCTGTCCGGCATAGATTTTGAGGATGTTCCTGAGCAGCAGCACCAGCAACAGCAGCAGCAACAAAAAGACCAATACCATCAGGACGGTAGAGAGCAGCGTTTCCCAGGCGGTCGCAGGATTCAGAAAGGGGATGCTGGAAGTATTGAAAGCCTGCAGCGAGCCCAGCACCGTGGAGATGACCAGCACCCCACCCGCGAGCAGAGCAACAGTCCACAGCCGGGAATCTCCCTTGGACGCCATGGGGCGATTATAGATTGGTTCGGATAGAGCAAGAGCCAGGTTCTTGGCCGCTTCATTCTGTTTCTAGTGTTCGTGGTTTCCCAGGTCCCAAAAGCGGGACCTGGGGCACCCATCGTTGGTGCAACTTCAAGCGGTCAGGGGCTAGCGTCATGACTGCGTGAATTGGTCATTAGCTATGGACAAGCGCGGGCGGGGACGCCCGCGCTACAGCCGGCCGGGAGGCCGGCGCTACATTTCGGATGGGTACATCTTCACGCGGTCACGGTACTAGTTAGGCGCGCCTGTGGTCTCTTCGGCGGCGAAGGTGCATTCGCGGCACTGGCAGATGCTGCGCAGGTATTTCCAGGAATAGATGCCGCCGGAGTGGCCGTCTTGCCAATCGAATTGGATGGCGTAGCGGCCGACGGCGTGGGCGCTGGCGGGCCTGGGTGGCGCAGTGTACAGGGGGAGGACGGCCGCCGATGGAGGCTTGGGCTGGCCGGGTTTGCGGCCCTCCTGCTTGCGCTCCTCCTCGCAGGTGGAGCATGGGCAGGCCTCGCGCAGCCAGGCAAAGCTCCAGGCGCTCCGGTGCCCGTCAACCCAGTCGATCTCCATGCCCTTGCCCTCGGTCAGCAGCACCCGAATCTTCTCCGGGGTGACGGCGATGCGGGGAAGGGGATGAGATTCTTCGTTCTCGCGGGCTTCGTTGCTCATGGACTTCAGTTTACAGCGGACAGCAGACAGCTAACGGCTAACAGCTCACAGTTGACGGTTTGCAGTGCAGAGGTCCCGGCTGTTAGCTGTCTGCTGTCCTACTGCTTCCAGAAGAACCATGCAGCCATTGCGAGGCCGATGAAAACAACCAGGCCGCGGAGCACCGGTTGCGGGACGCGATGGGCCAGGCGGGCCGAGGAGTAGCCGCCGATGGCGCTGGCAACCATGGCCAGCAGGCAATAGCGCCAGACAACCTGGCCGGAAACAACGAAGATGAGGAAAGCCATGCCGTTGGCCGGAGTGGTCGAAACCACCTTGAGGGCGTTGATTTCGTGAAGATTCTGGTAGCCGAACAGAGAGAGCATGGTGATGAGCAGAAAGCCCGCGCCGGCTCCGAAGTAGCCAACATAAAAGCAGACCGCCGCAGTGGCCAGGACGACCGGCAGGCGGCGTGGCGGGCGGGAGGCGCCGGCGATGGCGCCCTTGCGCCGCGCCATCCAGCGGGAAACCGGGCCGCAGAGGGCAAAGATGGAAGCCGCGGTCAGCAGCAGCCAGGGCACCATATGCAGAAAGGTCATCTGCGGCGTGTTGATCAGCACAAGCGCGCCGGCAGTGCCGCCGAGCAGACCAGCCACGCCCATGGGCCAGGCAAGGCGCAGGTTCCCGCGGATGTCTTCGCGGTAGGCGACCAGCGAGGTAAACTGGCCGGGCCACACAGCCACTGTGCATGTGGCGTTGGCTTGGATAGGCAGGATCTTCATTCCCAACAGAGCGGGAAAAAGCAAAAAGGAACCGCCGCCGGCCACGGCATTCATCAGCCCGGCCAGAAAGGCAATCACGGTCAGCAAAAACCAGTGCCAGTCCAGATACAACAAGGAAAGGCCGAAGAGATTCGTCATCTGACTTTATTGTAGAAGGAGGCTCGATGGCTTCCGCCGCGTCGGCGCTTCGCGGTTCCATCCCTGTAGGATGAGAATTGGATGGACCAGCCCAAGGAAAAAATGACCAAGCCGCGCACTCCCCGATCTGACAAGGCTCCAAAGACCCCCAAAACCGCTCAACCCGCTTCGCCTTTCAAGCCGGTTTCTGATCGACCTCACCCGGCGCAGCAGCACGAGGGCCGCGATTTCAAGAAAGATGCGCGTGCTCGGAATAAGAAAGCCGCCGCGGCCCGCGCCGTGCCGAAGGCCCCGGTCTCTGGCGCGCAACCGGCCAGATTCGAAGCTCCCGGCGCACGCGTCAGCCGCTGCGCGGCCGACCGGCTGCGTGCGGGCTATTTGTGGGTTTACGCCTCCGATATAGAGTCCGTTCAACTGCCTGAAGGCGAGCCGCCCGCGCTGCTGCCGGTGGCCGACAGCCGCGGATTGCTGCTGGGTACGGCGCTTTACAGTCCCACCTCGCAGATTGCCCTGCGGTTGGTTTCTCGCGAGGCCATCGACGAAGCCGGATGGCTCCAGCTGCTGGAAACCCGGCTGCGCAAGGCGATTGAGCGCAGAAAGCTGCTGCTCGATGAGCGGAACGACGCCTGCCGGCTGTGCTTCAGCGAGGCGGACGAACTGCCCGGCCTGGTGGCGGACAAGTATGGCGATCTGGTGATTCTTCAACTGCTGGCCAGAGGGTTGAACTCCGCAGCGGTGCGCGAGACATGCGTGCGCGTGCTGCGCGAAGAGCTGGCGCCGGCCGCCATTCTGGAGCGGCCCGATGCGCGCATGCGCGAACTGGAAGGTCTGGGAGCGCCCAGCCCGGAACCTCTTTTTGTCAAAGACGCGGCGGCTCCGGCTGCCAGCGCACAGTTTCATCTGAACGGCCTCGATTTCATCTTCGACGCCGACTCCGGGCAGAAGACGGGCGCATTTCTTGACCAGAGAGCCAACTACGCCGCTACAGTGGAGTGGGCGCGAAGGCTGGGCGCGACCGGGCGCGCGCTGGACGTGTGCTGTTATCAGGGCGGATTTGCCCTGCACCTGGCCGAGATTTGCAGCCATGTTACGGGAATAGACGCTTCTCGCGCATCGCTGGAAGTGGCGGAGCGAAACCTGGTGGCAAATCGCTCGCGGCTCACCGCCGAAGTGGATTGGGTGGAGGGCGACGCCTTCAAGATTCTGCGCGACTGGTCGGACGCGGGCGAAAAGTTCGACGCCATTGTGCTCGATCCGCCGGCCTTTGCCAAGAGCCAGCGCGCCGTCGAGGGCGCCTTGCGCGGCTACAAGGAACTGAACCTGAGAGCGCTCAAAATGCTCAACCCAGGCGGCCTGCTGGTGACCTGCTCCTGCTCGCATCACGTGGGCTGGGCCGACCTGGAAGCGAGCGTGGCTTCGGCCGCCACAGATGCGCGCCGGCGCGTAAGGCTGCTGGAACGGCGCGGCGCGGCGCCGGATCACCCCGTCGTTCTGAACCTGCCGGAGACCGAATACCTGAAATGCCTGATGCTGGAAGTGGAGTAAGTGCCGCCTCCGCATGTATGCTACCCATAACCATAACGACGTAACAGAATTGGTTCCTACTCCTGGCGGCTGTTTGGCGTTATGGGATACCAGAGGCATACTATGGTAACTTCTTCTGCGAGGGTACAATGAAAGGGAATTTCAGCTATCTTTGCCATCTGTTTTTTCCGCTTCTTTTGGCCTTGAGCGCAAGTTCGCCCGCGACAGCTCAGCAGGGCCAGTACTCTTTTGACTATGCGCCATTCAAACTCCCAGGCATGAGTTCCCTGGGAGGCTTCGCAACTTATGCTCCGATCAAGTCGATTGATGCACAGAAAATCCAGTTGCGGAGTGATGACGGGAAGCTGTTCACCTTCACGCTGGGCGCTGGAACGGTGTACTGTCGAGGCAACAGGAAGGTCTCGGACTGGACCTATTTGAGGAAGGCAGGAAAGAAGACCACGATTACCGTGATGACAAATAGCGACGCAGACGCGGCGGCCCTTGTCATCTGGGATCAAGGACCCTCCATTTCAGCAGCCCATGGGCAGATAGAGTTTTCCCTGCCCCCTATGTGCCAATAGAGCGATTTCGATCCACTTGCTGACATCCTGGCTGCCCGGCTTCTGTAAAGAGCAGAATCGGAAACGCTGCAGCCCGGCAGGGATGCAATCAGACATCAGGCCTGGGCCACGCGCTGGCTGTCATGCCAGGGAGTGCGCAGACGGGCCAGCCAGCAAGCCATGCCGCGAGGCCTGGACGGGCGGGGCGCGGCGGCGGGCTTTGCCGTGGCCGTGGCCGAGCGCAACTGGGCCAGGGTGTCTTTGACCATTGCACGCAGAGACTCGGTTTCAAAGGTGCAGGAGCGCAGGTAAGCCGAGACGGTCAGCCCGGCCTCGGCCGCGCGCCGGCGCAGTTGGGCGCACTCCGCCTGGCTCATGCGGATGGTAATGCTGGCATCCTTCAGATTCCGTTCGAGGGGCGCGGCGCAACTGCGATCAGATTCCGGACGCGGCTTCGCGGCGGGAGGAGCCGCCGGTTGCGAAGTTGCGGCTGAGGCAGCCGGAGAAGCCTCCTGGCGATGAGTGAGCCCCGGATTCGCTGCCTGGGTGAGCGAATCATCGGTGGGCGAGGGCGAGTGGTAGCGCGCGTTGGCGCGCAGGGCGCGCTCGTAGCTGAGGGTTATGACGTCGTCTTCAAGGCCGTCATCGTTCCAGTCGAATGCAGGCTTTTTCTTCTGCGGCAAAGGCCCGTCGCCGGGGTCCCCGGAGTTTTGTGCCTTTGCGGCCAGCGCGGCCAGCAAGCCCGCAAAGCTGGGCGAGGTGGGCGAGGGTGAAGGTGCTGTTGTTTGCTGCATGGCATGGAGAATACCGCGCGGACGAGTGGCGAGCGTGAGAAATCTCCCATGTAAGACGCGGGCGGATTTCAGAAGGGGACAAGCCTGCTGCTTGTCCTGAAATAGAACACACAGAAGCACTCCCGCCCACCGGGAATCCCAGCCGCCGGGAAAAAACCGGAGGCGTCAGGCGCAAGCGAGTTCGACGGCCTCGGGATCGGGCAGCACGCGGCCGGGGAGCTTCAGCAGCTGGGTGACAGCTTCCGCGGTCATGGGGCGGGCGAAAAGATAGCCCTGGCCGTAACGGCATTTCATCTGGCGCAACAGGCGATATTGCTCGATGGTTTCAATCCCCTCGGCTACTACATCCATGCCCATGACACGCGCCAGCTCGATGATGGTGCGCACGATCTGCAGCGGCTGATCGCCCTCGGTCATGCGCTGCACGAAGGAAAGGTCGATTTTGAGCACGTCAAACGGGAAGGAATGGAGATAGTTGAGGGAGCTGTAGCCGGTGCCAAAGTCATCCATCAGCAGGGAGACGCCCAGTCTGCGCAGGCTGCCGAGAACGCCCAGCGCGGGGCGCAGGTTGGGAATGAGACTGGATTCGGTCATTTCCAGACCCAGCTGGCGGCTGGAGATGCCGGCTTCGGACAGGAGGGTTTCGACGTGGTCGGCCAGTCCCTCGCGCGAGAACTGACGAGCGGAAAGGTTGACGCCGACGCGCAGAGATACATTGGCGGAATCCTCGCAGCACCATCTCTCAATCTGATTGCAAGCCTCGGCGAGCGCCCAGTCGCCGATGGGCAGAATCATTCCGTTCTCTTCGGCCAGGGGAATGAAACTCATGGGCGGAATGAGTCCCCGCTCGGGATGGGCCCAGCGGATGAGGGCTTCAAGGCCAATAATCCTGCGCGTGACAAGTTCCACCTCCGGCTGATAATAGAGCACGAACTGGCCCTGATCGAGGGCCTGGCGCAGATCGGCCTTGCGCGGCCAGATCTTGTTGCCGGTTGTGGTTGCGCGGGAGCGCCGAGGCACACACCTGTTCTTGTCGAAGGTTTTGCGCAGCCGGCGCAATTCCAACAAGCTGGAGACCATGTTCGCCAGGTTCTCAAGCGTGCGAATCGCTTCCGGCTGCAACTCATGGAAGGACTCATTCCGGAAGATGCTCAGTATTCCGAGGATTATTCCGTCGGAAGAGCGCACGGGAACGCTGACCAGAGAAGCCACGCCCATCTGCCTGAAGCGCGGCAAGAGCGTATCGCGCTGCGGATGCCTGGAGATTTCCGGGATGATGAGCGGACCGTCGAGAGCCAGCACCATGTCGAAGATCGAGTTTGCGCGCGGCAGTTCGCGCGCTGGATGGCGCCAGCTGGACTTGATCCAGACGCGGCTTTCATCCGCAAAGGAGATGGTGGCCGAATCAGCATGGAAGTACTCGCCAGCCAGCCGGACAATGGCGTCGTAATTGGACTCGGGTGGGGTGTCGAGAATATCGGTAGAAATCAGCGCGGCCAGCCGCGCATCTTCCTGCTGCCGTTCCATTTCGTCAATCCCGGATTCTGTTTGTGGCATCATTACTCCTGGCGCCGCGGTCTTCCGCCGGCCGGTTCCCGGCAAGCGATTGATCTCCCGCGCGGCCGAAGCCGGTGTAGGGCGATCCGCGAAAAGGCGCTGATTGAATCCATCTACTTCATCGGAAGAGATTGTTGGCAACATCAGGTTACGGCAGAGCACATCGGATAAGTACCAATCTCGTAACTCAGGCCCTATTTCAAGGGAAAGGCTGTCCTGTTTCTGTCCACAGGAAGCTAAGTTGGAAGGCATCGTCCTGGATTTGCTGCTCGATGCCAACCCCAACGGCTTTCCACCTCAGCGACAAAGACCCGTCGCTGGGAACCTCGGCAAAGTGGCGGCCTGAAAGGCTTTATTGATCCGGCAGGAAAACAGTGACATCGCTTTCCCACCCTTTTCCGCAAAAGGCGCGGAAAAGGATGGGGCGCCCAGCACCCCGGAAACCGCGCCCAGAGCGAATCCGCAATGGAATACCCATAACTAACTAGTGTCCCCTGCCGTGCATTACGGCCTTCCGGCTTCACCCCGGTAAAATTGAGTCAAGTGGTTGAACGGCCCCCAACTTCCCCTTCTGCGCCGGCGCGATCCAGGTGGGCGCGCGCCTGGGGAGTGCTGCGCCCTTCGCACGCGCACACGGTCTTCTCGGCAACCCTCGTGCTGATGGCCTCCACCTTCCTGTCGCGCATCATCGGCCTGGCGCGTATCAAATACATTGCCTGGCTCTTCGGCCGCGGCATGGACGCCGACGCCTTCAACGCCGCGTTTCAGCTGCCAGACATGATTTCGTATTTTCTGGTGGGCGGCGCGGCCTCCATCACCTTTGTCACCATCCTCACGCGCTATCGCGAAACCGGGCGCGAAGAGGAGGGGGCTCGATCGCTCTCGGTGATTCTGACCACCATGTACCTGGTTCTGGGCACGGCAATCGTGTTGGCGGAGATCTTCGCCCCGTGGTACGTCCATTGGTGGTTCGACGGCTTCGACGCGGAAAAAGCGGCTGTGTGCGTGCGGCTGACGCGCATTCTGCTGCCAGCGCCGCTGTTCTTTTTTACCGGCGGCGTCTATGGCGCAGTGCTGATGGTGCGCAAGCAGTTCAACGTGCAGGCCGTCTCGCCGCTGATCTACAATCTGGGAACCATTGCCGGCGGCATCTTCCTCGTGCATCGCCTGGGCGTTTCTTCGCTGGCCATTGGCACGCTGGCGGGAGCGTTTCTGGGGCCGTTTCTGCTGAACGCGTTCTTCGCCCGGCGGGCGGGCTCGCACTACCGCTTCATTCTCGACTGGCAGGACGAGGGCCTGCGCGAGTGGGTGCGGCTTTCAATTCCGCTGATGCTGGGCGTTTCGCTGGTCACTGCTGATAACTGGATCATCGCCCACTTCGCTTCGAGAACCAGCGGCGCAATCACGCTGATGACTTACGCCAAGCAGCTCTTCACGGCGCCCATGGCCATGCTGGCCCAGGCGGCCGGCGCGGCTTCGATGCCCTTCTTCGCCAGCCTGTGGAGCCAGCAGCGCCGCTACGAGTTCGCCGTGGGCGTGGCAGACTCGGTCTCGCGGGTGGCCTCGCTGGGGCTGCTGGCGGCCTCGGGCATGGTGGCGCTGGCCGTGCCGCTGGTGGAGTTGCTCTTCAGCGGCGGCCACTTTTCCCTGACTGATGCGCGGGAGTGCGCTGTCTACTTCGCCATCTTCTCCTTCTCCCTGTTTCTGTGGTCGGCGCAGGCGATTTATTCGCGCGCCTTCTTTGCCGCGGGAGAGACCTTCGTTCCCATGCTGGCCGGCACGGCGGTCACTCTGGTCTCGCTGCCCATCTACTGGACGCTCTTTCACTGGTATGGAGCGATGGGACTGGCAATGGCTTCCAACGTGGGCATCGCGCTGCAAACCGGAGTCATTGCCGTGCTGCTGCATCAACGGCACATGGTCTCGCTGGCCAGCCTGGACTTTGCGGAGATGGGCCGGTGCCTGCTGGCTGCGGTAGTCAGCGGCACAGGGGTCGGGCTGCTCTTCGGATGGCTGGATGGCGCGCTGCACAGCGCAATTCCGGGCCATGTCTACTGGATCGACCTGGCTGTGCTTGTGGCCGGATCGGCGCTCTGGCTGCTGATTGTCAAATGGGTGCTGGAAAAAAGCGGATCGGCGCTGCCCAGGGTGGCGATGAAGCGGCTGGGGATGGGATAGGGAATCTCAGGACAGGAACTTGAAGGTCTTGCTTTTGGGCATAGCCTTCAGCCGCCGCAGGAACTCGCGCTCGTCGATCTCTTGTGGCCAATCTAAGTTAATAGAGATTTTTTCGGAATCCTCACTTAATTTGATCGCCTGTAGGCTTTCGAGTTGAAGAATGTCGCGAGCAAACGCCTTCAAGCCGTTCCGGACCGATTTATAAGCAGATGGAACTCTCTTATCGTAAAGATCGTCCGTACTGATCTCGTCCTCTTCGAGAAGAACCTTCAATATTTCGATTTGTCGCTCCTGAATCACGCGCTTTCTTTTCGACTTCAGCCGGTTGAAGAGGCTGTACATGGTGTCGCGGAAGAGGGCGCGCTGCATGTGCTTGCGAATCTCCGCCGTCAGCCTTTCACACTGGTTGCAGACTCCGTGCAAGGCAAAGATCAGGAAGGGCGTAAGGTCGTAGCCTCCCTGCCTGACCTCGCTGAGGATGCGCAGGTAGGCGGGCTTTTCGTCATAATAGTAGTTCGACATGGCGACGAAGGCTCTGTCGGTCAGACCAGCACGGCGAAGCAGCAGTGCCTCCATGGCGCGGGCCGTGCGCCCATTGCCATCCAGAAAGGGGTGCATAGCGGCCAAGTGATAATGCAATGCCATGGCCTGCACCAGCGGATCATGATCGCAAAACTCTGTCTGGGCGGCACGCAGAAGCCCGGTGAAGGCCTCTTCGCACGCTGGTCCGCCCTCCGCTCCCCGGTGCTTGGGAATGCCGAAAGTGACGTTGTAATCCCGGCCTCGCAGCACTCCAGGAGGACAATGGTCATCATCGCATCCGGTCACGAGGCGGCGATGAACCTCGCGCACCAGGTCGGCGGAAATGGGCCTGTCGGCAGGCACTTCCCCAATCCATCGGTAAGCCTGCATCGCGGCGTGCGCCTGCCGCTGTGACCGCGAACGTAGTTCCTCTGGCGAAACATTGGGCCGGACCGCCTCGTCAAGCTCTCGCTCCGTAAACTCCGCACCCTCAATCCGGCTGGTTCCGGCGACCTCGCGCTTGAGTTGCAACTCCTGAAGTGTCTCAACCCAACTCTTCTGATACGGAAGGGTTGTAAGCGCGCGCACTGCCGACTTGGCTTCGACGAGGGCGGTCATGACTGCGTCTGCGTCATAGAGAATCCAACGTCTTGGCAGTTCATAATGAATCATTTGGCTTCCTGGCTCATTTCCAAGGTCATTTCCAGGTCATTTCTATCTCGTTATTTTATATCTACCTCATTTTATGTCAATTAGAAAAAATATCTTCCGGTTCATTTCCGGTTCGTTTCCTAGTTCATTTTCGCTTCATTTCTTGAATTCCCGCCGTCAGGGCCTGTAATATTCCCCTCCAGCAGATCAGCCAGCCGCCACACTGCTCCCAAAAGACGCAAACGCCCCTGCCGACGCAGGGGCGTTTGCCTTCGAACTGGACGTACAGAAAACGCAGAAAGAAGCAGCTACGACTGGGCCGGCTTGTACGCTTCCGGAGCGGCCGGGGCCGCGACTCCCTGTTTGCCTTCGGGCTTCTTGATGTCGATGCCGCCCTTGAAGAAGGCGCCATCCTCGATGCTGATGCGCGCCGCGGTCACGTCGCCGGTCAGGGCGCCCTCGGCGCGGATTTCGACCCGGTCCGTGGCGGAAATGTTGCCGCGCACCTTGCCCAGAATGACGATTTCGCGGGCCGCGATGCTGGCTGTGACCTGACCGTTGCGGCCCACGGTGACACGATTGCCGGGCAGGCTGATGCTGCCTTCGATCTTGCCGTCGACGAACAGCGACTCGGAGCCGGTGATCTCACCCTTCAGAATCAAGCCTTTGCCGATGGTGGCCTGGTCTCCGGCCGAAACCGAAGCGCGGTTGGCGTGGTCAGCGGCAGCGGCGGGCTGCGCGGGGTGGACGGGTTCTGGTGAATAGCTGGGGGTAATCGGTGCGGATTGTGTAGGTTTCCACATAGCGCTCAAGATGAATCCTTTTCTGCCCTGGAAGGAATGGGCTTTCCAAGGCAAGGGCCATTGCCTTGATCCCGAAATCTGAATGAATCCATGGGTGAGGGGCTTTTCGCCCCGGGCAACCCGCGCACGGACACAACTAGATGGTATCTCTTCGCCGGTCCGCATGAAACATTGTATTGCCGCAATTGTAGGACAGCCAGCCGCGATTGGCGAGATCCGGGGCAAGATTGAGAAAAGTGTGCCAACCCGGTCAACGAAGAGCGAGCGAAAAGACGGGCAAGCCGCGCTCCGGCCGGGCTCGCGGCTTCTTTCCGGACCGAGGCGCTCATGTTGATAGCGGCGGGAAAAACGCCAGATGCACGAGCAACCAAAGGCGTAAATCCTTTTCCCGGTCATGGCGGCAATTGTAGCGCCTCCCGAAGCGGTTTTGAGCGCATTGGAATCAAAATAGCCTACTCTTGAGCTATGACGGATAAGGAACTACTGGCGCAGATTGCCCGCTCTGCCGGCGGAAAAGCCGGATACAAGCAACTGGTGCGCGAACTGAGCCTGGGCGGCGGGCGGCAGAGGCGACTGCTGCTGGAGCAACTGGCGCGGATGACGGCGCGCGGAGCGCTGACCAAGGTGGACCGCGAGTACTGGAGCATTCCCAAGCCGATGGGCACGAGCGGCTCGCGCGACAATCTGTTAGCCGGCCGGCTGGACCTGCATCGCGACGGATATGGCTTTGTGCGGCCCAATCCGCGTCAGGCCTCCCTCCGCGGAGTGGAAGAAGATATATTCATTCCCCCCAATGAGATCAACGGCGCGATGCAGGGCGACCAGGTGCTAGTGGATGTGGAGCCGCCCAAGGCCGATGGCCGCCGCATGGGCCGCATTGTGCGTGTGATCGAGCGGCACAATCCCACCGTGGTCGGCGTCTTTCATTACTCACGCTCCGACCGGGCGCAGGGCCACACCGTTGTTCCCTTCGACGACCGGATGACGCAGCCCATTCTGATTCCAGAAGGACAGGAGATTCCGCCGGCGAGTGAAGCTGGAACGCCGGACCGCGTGCTGGGAACAGAGGCTTCCTCTGCCGCAGCTCTTCGCAAGAGCCCGGAGGGCCACGACAATCTGGAGGGCCTGGTCGTCGATGTGGAGATTACCCGCTGGCCGACGCCGACGCGATCTGCGGTGGGGCGCGTGATCGAGGTGCTGGGCGCGCCGGATGACTTCGGCGTGGACGTCGAAATCATGATCCGCAAGCACCAGTTGCCGCGGATTTTCCCGGAAAAAGTTTTGGCCGAGGCCCGCGCCGTGGCGCATTTGGACCTCTCCGAAGTTTCGCGCCGCCGGGATTTTCGCGAATTACCAATAGTCACCATCGACGGCGAAACAGCCAAGGATTTCGACGATGCGGTTCTGGTCCAAGAGCGCGCAGACGGTGGCTATGAGCTGCAGGTGCATATTGCCGACGTCTCCGAATATGTGGCGGCGGGAACGGACCTTGACCTGGAAGCGCGCCTGCGCGGAACCAGCGTTTATTTTCCCGACCGCGCCATTCCCATGTTGCCGCAGGAGCTTTCCAGCGGCATTTGCAGCCTGCGCCCCGGCGAAGACCGGCTGGTGCTGAGCTGCATCATGCAGCTCGACTCGACCGGCCACATTGAAAGCTACGAGATTGTCGAAGGAGTGATCCGCTCGGCGGCGCGGATGACGTATACGGATGTCCACGCGATTCTTGAAAATGATGCCGAAACACGCGCGCGCTATGCCGCGCTGGTTCCCGACTTCGAGCGGATGCACAAGCTGGCAGTGCTGATGAACCAGCGGCGCGAGGAGCGGGGCAGCATCGATTTCGATTTGCCCGAGCCGGTCATCGAGTTCGACGAGCAGGGGCAGATGCGCGGCGTGACCAAGTCCGAGCGGACCTGGGCCAACCGGCTGATCGAAGAGTTCATGCTGGCCGCGAACGAGTGCGTGGCCACATGGCTGGAAGACCTGGGCGTGCCCTCGCTCTATCGCATTCACGAAAAACCTGAGCCCCGCCGGGTGGTTGAGTTTGAGGATCTGGCCGCCAGCTTCGGTTACACGCTCGGCCTGGGCGCGCTGCCGGTCAAGCGCGTCCAAATGAAGAGCGACCGCCGCGACGCGCTGCGCACCGGCCGCGACGCCAGGACCTATGAGCTGCCGGAAGACATTCCCGTGACGCCGCGCATGTATCAGAAGCTCTCTCACCGCATCGAGGGCAAGCCGGAGGAGCGGATTCTGAGCTACCTGATGCTGCGCTCGCTCAGGCAGGCGCGCTATTCCGAGATCAACGAAGGCCACTTTGCGCTGGCTGCGCCCAGCTACACGCATTTCACTTCGCCCATTCGCCGCTATCCCGACCTGATCGTCCATCGCATCGCCAAGGCGCTGCTGGCAGAGGGCGTGAGCGGCAAGGCGGCGGTCGCGGAGGGACGGCAGAGCTCGCCGTGGACGCATCCGAATGAGGGATTGCCGAGCGGTATCGCATCCCACCCTGGCCGCAGAAACAAAAGCGCGGCTAGGGTGGGGCACCCGACGGAAAACGCAGGTCCTTCGACTCCGCTCCCCCACCCCAGCGACGAAGACCTGTCGCTGGGGACCCCGGCAAGCTCCGCTCAGGATGACAGAGCGTTGATTGAGCCGCCGATTGCGGAGGCCGAGCTGGCGCAGATTGCCGCTGAGACCAGCCAGACCGAGCGCCGCGCCGCCGATGCCGAGCGCGAACTGGTGGAGTGGAAGAAGGTCCGCTTCATGCAGGACAAGGTGGGCGACGAGTTTGCCGCTCTGGTGCTGAACCCGGCGAAATTCGGCCTCTTTGTCGAGCTGACCGACATGTTCGTCGAGGGGCTGGTGCCCATCGATTCGCTTGCCGGCGACCACTATACCTGGCGCGAAAACACGCACGAGATCATTGGCGTGCGCACGGGCCGAGGCTTTCGCGCCGGCGACCGGGTGCAGGTGATTCTGGACCGCATCCTGGCGGCCGAGCGCAAGCTGCAATTCTCGATTGTGGAAGAGGGCCTGCAACTGACTGGAAAGACGCCCGCCAAGTCTCACCCGAAGGCGAAGAAGAAGAAAGGCACCTCCGCGCCGGGGCGCTCCATGAAAGCCAGAAACAAGGTTGGAAAGAAGTTCCGGCGGCGGTAAAAAGAAAACGGCCTCAGGTTCGAGGCCGTTTTTGCGTTCCGGGGGAGGAAAGCGAATTAGAGCAGTTCCAGAGTGACCGTACCCTTATTGGAATCGTGCCATGTGGCATTTTCTTGGGGAAAACGCCACTTGAAGTCTGTGGCTTCGAAATAGAGCAACTCTGGAACCGCTCTAGCGATTAGCCTGCTTCTCGGCCAGGTCGCCGATTAACGGCAGCTTGAAGCGCTTGCCATTGAATGCGTTGTACACACAGATGACCCAGATGGCCAGCCAGCACAACTCAATCAGGCTCCAGATAAGGGAATGCACGGAAAGCGGGAGGAAGAGCAGAGTAATGCCCAGGACAATCCCAAGAACAATGTCGATGACGATTGCCGAGACAGCCAGCAGAATCGACTGCCATGCATGAAAGCGAATAAACGGTCTCTGATTGTACGGCGCCAGAAGCAGGAAGATGATAGCCGGGATAAATGTGACATAAGCAATACCACCGGCTGCGTTGTCGGAGAGACCAGGGGGATTGAAATCGGTCATGATGACTCCTTGTACAGCTTGACGGCGCGGCCGGTGGGGGAAGGCGGATTGGGGAAGCCGACTGTCCTTGATGATGAGTGTCAATTGCCTCAATAGAGTCTGACTGGTCAAAATTGCTCAAGCAGCCACAAATTGTTGTTTTAAATATCTTTGACGCCGCTGCTGACAGTCCGGTTGAGTATCGTCTCTGCCGGAAAGAAGCCATGCGCTGAATCCAATACAATGGGGCAAGGAGCTTGACGGATGGCACACACGGTTTTTTGCGCGCGCAACAAGAAAGAGATGGAGGGTTTGGAAGAGCCCCCCTTCGACTCGGAATTTGGCCAGAAGATATTCAAGAATGTCTCCAAGGCGGCATGGGACGAGTGGATCGACCGGCAGAGGATGCTGCTGAACGAGTACCGCTTGCAGCCCTGGACCCCGCAGGCGCAGGAGTTCCTGGTGGAGCAGATGGAGCAGTTCTTCTTCGGCGAGGGCCTGGCCCTGCCTGAAGAGTTCACTCCGCCGGCGCAATGAAGATAGTGGTCAGTGATTAGTCCCAGGGTCCGCAAGCAGATTGATGCGATTCCCTGGCCGGAGGCGAGCGCCCATGGCTTGCCTCGTGTAAACTGGAAATACCTCCAAAGCCGGCTCCCCGCGAGCTGGCTGGATTGTGTCGGGACGTGGCTCAGCCTGGTAGAGCACTCGCTTGGGGTGCGAGGGGTCGGGAGTTCAAATCTCCCCGTCCCGACCATTATTAGAATCAAAGACTTAGATGGATTCCCTACAGGTGGAATTTTAGGGGAGTACTCAGTTCGTGCAAAGTCTCTCGGACCTTCTTCCAGGGCAATCGATCGTTAATAAAGCGCATATTAGCTTACAGCTTGCATTTCCCTGGTTTTGATTGTTTCCTGTCCAAAATCGGAGCATAGTTCATTCACGGAATCCAACTCTTCACCGGAAATCGTCCCCTCATCAGCAAGGTGTTGCAGTCCGACTCGCGGATCGTGAACTAGATAGTATGTCCTGCCCAAGACCTCTTTTGACGAAATCAGTTTTTTTTGTTCCAAACTGCGTAGATAGGGAGTGAGATTCTTGGGGCTGCCCAACCCGAGTTCAAATACCATCTCCTGCGGAGTCGGATAGCAAACGCCATATCTTCCAGCCCGGAGATGAAGGTACACGAGCACTCGGAATTCTGGAGTAGAGAGATGCCGTATGAGCTTTCGCAGTAAAATTGGCAGCGGAACAAAGCCCTTCCGTGCCGTGCTAAACGCAACTTCGTCTGCATTGGGGAAGTACAGTTTTCGATAACGAAGTTCCTTCGGGTCCTTAAACAGTTCATTGAGGGTAGCCTTTGCGCCATTCGCTGTAGCCACGTTGAAAGCCTCCTGCATCTGGGCTTAAAGTATGAGAAGGTGCGGCAGGACTCGAACCTGCGGCCTCCGAGTTCGATCTCGGTGCTCTAAGCGGCTTCCTGACGGGGTCCCCGCAAAAGTCTCCCGTACCGCCGTTCCATACTGAGCTACGCACCCCAACATGTTGCCCCGCTTCGGCAGAGCACCTTGCATGCGTGCTGCCTGAAGCGATGATGTTTGAATTTTGTTCTATTTTTTGGGTGGCGTCAAGGGATCTTTGAGTCCACGAAGCGGCGCGCTGTCTATGATGGTCAATACACTTTAATAAATCATCAATACATCTTATTTCAGGTCAATGGGTTTCAAGAAATCATGCAACAATAACCATTTAATTATCAATAGCATACTCGAATATCTGATTTTATTATGGATGATTTCGTCTGGATGATGTAGTCTACGTTACTTATCTCAGCTAATAAGAGAGAGCGCCGATGCTCGCAGGTCTCTCGAAAAAATCCCCGTCCAGTTTTGCATCATTTGACCGTAAGTTCGCCGATGGCGAGCTCAGCCCCGCAGAAGCGTTTTTTGCGTATTCCTAGCCAAACCTCAGAAACAAAGCTGCATAGTGCCGCAGAAATCTCGACGCGCGCCACCCATGCGCCAACTTTGATAGTTTGGAACCATGTCCGGAACTTCTGCTCAACCCGATTTGACTGCTCCCAACCTGGAAACCCTGACTGCCGATGTGGTGGCGATGGCCGTCAAAGCCGGCGCCAGCGACGCTGAAGCTGTCGTCTCCGAAGGTGATGAATTCAGCGTCAATGTACGCATGGGGCAGGTGGAAACGCTGAAGGAGTCCGGCTCGCGCGGCCTTGGGCTGCGGGTTTTTCTGGGCACGCGCTCGGCCTCGACCTCAACCAGCGACCTGACCCCGGAGGGAATTCGCCAGCTTGTGGCGGGAGCGCTGGCGCTGGCCAAAGTCACGGAAGAAGACCCCTTCACAGGCCTCGCGGAGCGCGGCGAATTCGGCTCGCTCGCTGGCGACCTGCATCTTTACGACGACGATGTGTACTCGCTGGCCGGCGCCGAGCGCATCGAGTGGGCGCGGCGGGCGGAAGCGGCGGCGCTGGCTGCCGACCCGCGCATTACCAACTCCGACGGCGGCAGCTTTGACGCGGCCACAGGACGCACGGTGCTGGCCAACTCGCGCGGCTTTCTTGGCGGCTACCGCACCAGCTATGCCGGAATTTCCGCCGCGCCGCTGGCTCAGGATGCGAACGGCCAGATGCAGCGCGACGGCTGGTGGTCCAGCGCGCGGCGGCTGGCGGATCTTGAATCGCCCGAGGCCATTGGCAAGGAGGCCGCCCGCAGGGCTCTGCGCCGGTTGGGCGCGCGGCGCGTGGCCACTCAAAGGGTTCCCATCGTCTTTGCGCCAGAGGTGGCGCGCTCGCTCGTCGGCTCGGTCTTTGAAGCTGCATCGGGTGACTCGATCTGGCGCAGCGCTTCCTTTTTGGCTGGCCGGCTGGGTGAGCAGATCGGCGCGCCGAACCTGACGATCATCGACGACAACACCATGCTGCTGCCCTCGGGCATGGGCGGCTTCGGAACTTCTCCTTTCGACGGCGAAGGCCTGCCCTCGCTGCGCACAGTAGTCGTTGAGAATGGCGTGCTGCGCAACTACCTGCTGAACACCTACACGGCGCGCAAACTGGGCATGAAGTCCACCCACAACGCCTCGCGCGGTCTGGCTGGCACGCCGGGCATCGGCTGCGGCAACCTCTATCTGGAGCCGGGAACGCTGACTCCGGAGCAGATCATCGCCGAGATTCCCGCCGGCCTCTACGTCACCGGGCTGATGGGCTTCGGCGTCAACACGGTCACGGGCGACTACTCTCGCGGCGCAACCGGCTTGTGGATTGAGAACGGCCAACTGACCCACGCCGTCGAAGAGATCACCATCGCCGGAAATCTGGTTGAAATGCTCAAGAACGTGACCGCCATCGGCAACGATCTGGAGTTTCGCGGCGCGGTGGCTTCGCCTACGCTGCGGATCGAAGGGATGACGATTGCGGGAAGTTAGCAGGTGCTAGCGGTGCTAGCGGAGTTAGCCGCGCTGCGCGCGTGTTAGCGGGATTTGGGCAGGATGGCAGATTCTAGGCAAAAATCCGAGATCGCGATGCAGCAGATCGCCTTTGACCCAGCGAACACTAAGGCGGCGCTGGCGCAGCTGCCGCAAACTCCGGCGGTTTTTGCGCTCTGTGGAGCGGAGGCGCACGCTGAGCCTTATATCGGCCGCACGCCCAACTTGCGCGGAAGGCTGGAACGGCTGCTTCAGCCCTCGGCCAAACACCCGCGACGGCTGCAACTGGCTGGGCGAGTGCGCGAGATTCGCTGGCGGCTCACCGGCTCGGATTTCGAATCGCTGCTGGTTCAGTTTGAGTTGCTGGAGGCGGTCTACGGCGCGAAGTGCCTGGAGCGGATGCACCTGATGCAATCCGCCTTTATCCGCTTCCTGGGCGGCAACGCTTACCCGCGCATCACGGTCACCTGTCACCCCAGCCAGCGCGAGGCCGGCTGGTCTTATGGACCATTCCAGTCGCGAGCCTCGGCCGAGCGCTTTGCCGACGAGGCGCTCAAGCTGTTTCTCCTGCGCCGCTGCACGGAGAACCTCGACCCCAATCCAGCCAATCCCGGCTGCGTCTACTCCGAAATGAAGATGTGCCTCGCGCCTTGCTACCAGGGCTGTGCGGACGAGCGCTACGCCGAAGAGGCCGCGGCGGTGGAGCGGTTTCTGGCCACGCGCGGCGAGAACCGGCTGACCGGTCTGCGCACCGAGCGCGACAAGGCCTCGGCCAACCTGGAGTTTGAAGCCGCCGCGGCCTCTT
>Ga0255348_1000297_pt1 | contig 23175 bp, 32 predicted proteins | sample CBST25v5metaG_FD_189945 | JGI IMG/M metagenome (GOLD analysis project Ga0255348, IMG submission 189945) | Peat soil microbial communities from Stordalen Mire, Sweden - C.B.S.T-25.v5 | ecosystem: Environmental > Terrestrial > Soil > Wetlands > Peat | place: Sweden: Norrbotten County, Stordalen... | reverse complement strand
CAGATGGGCCGATGGTTTGGGTATCCCTCGACTCTGCTAGCCTCAACTTTTCGAACCGCCGGATGCGGACCCGCTTGTCCGGTGGTGTGGCAGGGGAGGAGAGGAAACTCTCCCCCCTATGCCGATTAGCCGGATCAACCGGCGCTTCCACGGCGGGAACTTCCGCGGCGGTAGTTGTTTCCACTTCCTCAGCCACTTGGGCCTCCTCTTCGATTTCGCCATCCAACTTGGTGATTTCCAGGATGTCCGCACGGCTGTTTCCGCCAACGTCCACCAGTGAAACCTCTCGTAAGTTCAATTTGTTGATGATCTTACGGTTTACAGAATCACGCCCACCCGGAGGGATATTCCCGCCAATGGAGAACATCTTGAGAACGCCGGTATCGAGCTTCAAGACGGAAACCGGGTCAACAACATGCGCGGTGATATGCGTTATGTCGTCGTCGTCCACATAAAGCTCTTTGGTGGTTCCGGCTGCAATCGGCTGGTGCATCTCGCGAACCGCCCGGCTCTTTTTCATGTACTCGGGGATTGCCCCGCGCATACAGTCGCCCGTGAAGGATTCGCCCTCGCAGTCGTCGGCGGGGTGCGGGGTGCTGGCAATGCCGGAAACCATGCGGGTTCCGTCGCCCATGTCCTCAACCTTGGTGATCTGGCCGAACATCCGAGCCTTTGCCATGTGTCCCATTCTCCCAACAGCTTGTGGTTAAACAGACGCAGTGTAGAACGAAAAGGGCAAGGAAAAACCCCGCCAGATTCAGCGGGGCTAAATAAATTTCAGGTTGTGAGACTCGCGTGTTCCGATTATATGAGCGATGGGCGCTCAAAAATCGTGATAGGCGGCGGCGAAGTGGAATTTAAGACAGCGCGGTACTCTTCATGGTTCCGGCGTCGTTGTAGTAGAGCTTCACCGTGCCGTCGCCGGTGTTCTTCCAGACGCGGGAGGTTCCAGGCGGAATATCGGCTGCTGTTGGGCCAACCGCCGCGCTCCGAGTTGGGGATAGCTCAAGGCCGGCGGCCTCTGCCACGCCGACATATTGCGACGGGATGGTGTAAACGCCGGCAACGTCCCGGTAGATTACGCCGTTGATGTGAACCGCGCCATTTACCGGCCCGATCATGGTTGCTGTGGTTGCTACTGCTGGCATGGTCTCCTCCTTGCGAATCAGGTAGTTGTGGAAGTGTCAGGGTTTTCGGCCATGATGGCGCGCAGGGCGGGACCATGGCCGTCGGGAATTTCTGAGTCGGGATGCTGTAGCAAGTCAGATACGGCATCGGTTAGGCGCGTGACGTAGGAGTAAACGGTTTTGCAGACCGAATGACCGGTTTGATCGCACATGTGGTAGCTGCAAGTGCTGTCACTGGAAAGGCGCATTATTCCTCCGCTGTTGCCGCGTCAATCTGTTCTTGGGTCATGGTTTTAGGTACGAGGTCGCACGCACAGCGCGGGTGCCCCGGCGGCCCATCGATTGCCTCGCCGTCATAGTCAAACGTGCCATCGAGATCAACCGTGACGTTATCCAAGCCCTCGCAGATCTCGCACACGTTCTGTGTGCCCTCAATCCAAGTCTTGCCCTCGACAACGCCAGAGGCTTTCCAGCCCTCAAGATTGCCCGCAACGTCGGCAAAGGCGGTCTCTGTCGTGGCTATCAGGTCAGCGCGGGCATCGTCGAAGCCGGTGTACTCTGCGATGGCGTCGGATAGCTGGGCATTCGTCCAGCCTTTATCTATCGCCATTTGCACCCGCGTACTCAGGCCTTCCATCGTGGTGTCGTTGATTTGCGTCACCAGTTCAGCGGCATGATCGGCTGCCCACTCGGTAGCGCGGTCATTGGCCTGTGACAGCATGGCGTCGAGTGATCCTTCGTCAGAGATGAGGTAGGCGACCTGATTCAGGCCTTCGCTGGCACCGTCTTGCGCCATAGCTTCAAGCTCTTTTTCGAGGTTGCCCCTCAGCTTTTCGAGCGCTGCCTGATTGATGATCCCCTTGAATGGGTCGCTGTTGGTGGCCTTGGCAACCTTGCCCAGCAGATCGCCCGCAATCTTGACGGCCGCTTTCTTCTGAGCAGTGAACGTCTTCCGCATGATGCCGCTGATAGCTTTGCGGGCCTTGACTACGGCTGGCCGCTCACGGTCAATGGGCGTCAGTGTACCCGAACGCTTTTTTTTTGAACCGCGCCAGCTTTGGCCGCGGGCGCTTTCTTGCCGGGTTTGATTGCCGGGGGTGGCTGGGAGGCCGACTCGTCAACCGCCCCCGGTTTGCCGTCAGGGTTTGTTTTCCCCGGCGGTATCGCGGGCGCGGATGGAGGCGGAGAGTTTGCTTCATTCTGCTCATCCGTGAACGGGTCCATCCCATAGCCCTTATCGCGCACTTCATCGGGTGTCATCCACGGCTTGGAACCACCGGCCCCGAGTGCAATCTGGAAAACCTGGGCCTTAACGAGCGGATCTGTGATCTCCTCGTCTTGCCATGAAAATTGAAGGTCAGGGGCGCTGTAGCAGCGGCGAAGAATCGCGTCCATGAGGCTCTTGAACCACATCTTGCGCGGTTCAAGCCCCTCCTCCTGGGCGGTTTCCTTGGCCGTCTGAGCGGTAGCCCTGTTGACTTGCTTCACGAGCGCCTGAGGGCTAATTGAGAAGCACCAGCATACAAGTCTTGCCAGCCATTCATCTATCGCGCCAGTCAAATCCGGCTGCTTGGTGGCAGTGTACTTGGTACCGCTCGGAACCCACTTGCCATGCCGGCGCATTGCCGTGTTCCCGGTCAGTACGATGTCCCATGAGGCTTGAAAGTCCAGTACTTGGTCGGGGTTCATGCCCGCCGGGGCTTCGAGGATCGCATCGGGAATCGTGCCGTCCGTGTAGTATTCGGTCTGGTTCAACATCCGGCGAAGTGACAGGTTGATGATGTTGATGCTCTGCTCAACCGGCCCCATGCCGTAGATGCGATTCGGGCGCGGGTTGTATGGCCGAACGATCATCTCGTCAAGTGTGTACTTCGGCCCCGCCATGCCCTTTAGGTAGCGCTGGTATGCCGGCAACGGCGGAAACGGGATGTCGCCGTCAACCCAAATGATCGGCTTGACCGTTTCACCCGCAATGGGTGTCGGCAGAAAGATACCTTTGTTTGTCGGCTTGAGGAAGATCGCCGGATGGTCAAGGACATAATGATCCTCCAGAATCATGCGCTGCCATGCCAGAAAGTCTCGGATGCCGTCGGGTTCGGCCAGCAGATCGGCAACGCGCTTGGCCTTGTCTCCGCCGTCTTTGCCGTCGCGCCCCATGATCTGCCACTTCTGGCCGGCCATCTTGTCTTTGCAGGTTTCAATAGCCATGCGCAGAATGTCTAAGCCGCCCAGTGTTGGGTCTGCCATACGCCGCAAAGTGTTGAAGTCAATGGCGTTTTCGTGGGCTTCGGAGCGTGGTCGCGGATTGTAGTTGGTCGAAAACGGGTAGTCAAAGCGCCGCCCTTGAACCTCTTTGGGCGCTTGAGAGTCCATGGGTTCGCCGGGGCCAAACCATGAATCAACCTGAGAGCGAGGCTGCCCGGTTGCCTGGGCCAGCATGTCAAGCTCAATGGGTAGCATCTTGCCGCCGCCCTTGTCGCCGCGAAACACAGGTTTACTCGCCATCTTCCCATGCCTTTCGGCCTGTCAGAATGAAACGGGCCAGTTCGTAGGGCGCGAAGACCATCACATAGACCGCAAATCCAACACGTCCGAGGAGTTTACGCATCTCCGCCTTCTTTCGGTAGGAACGTGCGCGCCAGCCGTTCCCAAGCCTGTTGCCGGGAAACCGGGAAGAGGTATTCACCGCCCAGGGCCGCGGCGTACTTGTCCAGCCGGCGGCCTATGTCCTTGGGGATGTCCAGCGAGGTTTCGCTGGCTACCGTCTCAGGCTCGGAGTGTGTCTTTTCTGCCACAGGCTGTACCTCATCTGCAACAGTTTACCCTTCTTTTTGCTCAGCAAGCAGCTTTGCAGCCTGTCGAGCGTAATAATCTACAACCCCTTGGCCGTCGAAACCATGGTGCAGGTAGTTAATCCCCTGATTGAAGGCGTCAGGATCGTCGTCATGAGCCATCTTCGGGAAGCCGTACATGTTATCGAGGAAGTCGGCAACCCACGGTAGCGACGGGTCAACATGGACGTTGCCAGCCTCCCATGTGGGCACGACGGCATGGGCGCGGCTCACCTTGTCCGTGTCTACCTTGACGGGTACGAGCGGGATTGACGACTCGAGCCGTAGCTCTTGGATGAGGCTCTGACCGCTGGCCTTGTCTTCGATCAAGAAGGCTTGCGGGTGCCATTTTGCGTTCATGGCCTTGACGCGCAGCTTCAACTCGGGGTAGCCAGCCTTGTCTTTCCAGCGGTCAAGAACGTCGTACCCTTCGGCACGCTCTCCAATGGCGAAGACAACGCTGTAATCGTTCTCCTCTTTCTCCTTGAAAGCCGTATCCGCAGTGAGTATGAGCCGTTTGTACTTCCAAACCGTCTGTCCCTTGTTGTCGCGCTCTGCCATCTTCGCCAGCGTGTCGGCCATGCTAAAGTTCCGGACAAAGCCCTTCTTGAATATCTGGCCTTCCGCCGGCGTCGGGCGCTGCTGGTGCTGGCCCGCGTATCCGGCTGAGCCCAGGCGGCGGCGCTCCGATGCGAGTACGTTGGGCGGGAAGCGCGCCGGAAAGAAAAGCTCACCCTCTACCGTGCGCGGGTCAGACCAGCCGAGCGACGTCGGCTTGTAATCCGGGTCTGTCGGCTTGGGGTGTTCGTATTCCTCACGGATTATGAGTACTTCCCACTCTTCCGCGTCGGTGGCCAGGATGTGGCCGGTCAAGTCTTCTTCATGCAACCGCTGTTGAATGATGCAGCGAACGCCCGTCGTCATGTTGGCAAGGCGGTTTGCGGCGGCATTGTCCCACCAGTTGATGATCGAGTCGCGCTCTGATTTGCTGTAAGCCTCGGCCGCATCGTTCGGATCGTCAACGATGATCGCGTGTGACCGCGTTCCGGTGATGCGTGAGCCGGCGGAGATCGCCCGGCGAAAGCCTGTGTCGCTGTTCTTGTAGTGGCCCTTGGCGTTTTGGTCACGGCTGAATGACCATGCTGGCGCGAAAGCGCGTCTGTACCACGCCGAGTCGAGGATGTCGCGACACTTGATGCTGTCACGGATGGCAACCTCGCCGTTACCCGATGCGAACGTTCCGCGCCATGCCGGCCCGAGATCGTTCGCCTCGCTCGGCTTCTGCAGCCAGATCCAAGGCGGCAAGCAGACCGACAGGATTGTAGACTTCATGGAGCCGGGCGGAACGTTGATTATCAGGTTGCGATGGGCGAGACGGCCTTCTACGAGGGCTTGGACGTGGTCACAGATAACGTCTAGGTGCCAATTCCAGACCAGCGGCGTCGAGGGTTCGATGATCGGCCATGCTTGCCGAACGAACTCTGACAACCGACGGCGGGCCATCTCCGCTTTGATGGCCTCATAGGGGATGAGGTCCATTAGGCCGCCACGTTGTACTGCCGAGTGAATCGCCGGCGCTCGGTATACATCGCTTTGACGTGTTTCGGGTACAGCCGGGCAAACTGGCGCTTTGTAAGTTGCTCAACGCATTGGCACCTTGGGCACTCATGGGCTGGCTCCCCGTAGTACACGACGGGCCGCCACGCATGAAAGCAGCCCCGCCGTAACGTATTGAAAAGCCAGTCTATGGACATAGTTACACCTCAGCCAAGTACGCTTGATATGCCGAAAGTTCAGCCCGTAGCTTGTCGAGATTCTTAGCCTCAGACAATGGCCGCTCTTTGTGGCATCGGCAGCAGGTTGCGCGGATAGCGCCATGATCCAGTGCGGCGTAGACCTCATGCGGCGTCTGCTCGGGGTGGCTGTTCGGCCCATAGCCGAGTGTTGAGCCGCAATCCTCGCACACGTCACAGGACGGGTGCCCCATCGAGGTCCAGCACTCACTCTTCCCGCACTTGCACTTCATGTACTGCATGGCTAGACCTCCTCAAGGGTCGTACTGGGTTGCGGCGCACCAGCGGCATAGATTGCATCCAGCGCCGCCAGTTGCTCGTCTGTAAGTTTGGACAGGTCAAGGGCTGGCGGCAAGGCTTCGCCGTCGGGCGTAGTCTGTGCCGTCTTGATGGGCGCGTCCAAACCAAGCAGCTTCGCTCGACGCTCCATGACCCGAATCAGAATCTCGGCACTCTTCCAAAGATGGCGCGTCGGCCAATGCGAGAGGATGATAGCGTCCAGCCGTTGAACCTCAAGGGTTCGGACGTTGATCGCGCTATCCTTGACCTTCTCTTCCAACTCGGCCAGGCCGTCCATGACGAGCTCGTAAGCCCGCGTCTTCGACAGTCTTAGGCTCTTGCCGATGGCATCGTAGCTGGCGCCAGCGGTGCGGAGGTTGAGCGCCTGTTGAACGAGCGCCCGGTTGCGGATGCGCTTCTTACCGGCTTTCTGTCTGGTGAGGTCCACCGTTCGCCTCCTTTACGCGTTCGGCCTTCCGCTGGCGCTCTGCGTTGACCCGCTTGCGGAATCGGATGTCGCGGGTGACCCTTGCCAACAGCTTGCCCTTCTGCTCTTTCGACATAGGGCGGAAAGCGTCAATGAGATAGCTGGTGCCGTTGGTAGGCATTGGACTCCTCCTCGGTCATGGGCGAGTACTGCTGTAGCCCGAATTGCCAGTTGCGGCAAGTGGTAAAGTAGCCGTTCATCCCGCGAAACCCGACAGGTAGCGGCTGGATTGGGATGGCTTCAAAGTCGGGAATCTCGAAGATTGCCCCGTTGTAGGCTGTCACCCGCGCAATGGAGCCGGGGGCGGGGCGGCAAACGAGATGCAGGTTATGGTGCCAGCTTTTGGTCACCCCGCACAGATAGAAGAAGTCCCAACCGCTCGTCTTGGCGTCAAGGAAATGCTCACCCGGCCCCATGGTGGGCTTCACGATCTTGGAGAAGTCGCCTATCAGGCAGCGGGCGCAATGCTCGTGTTGGCGAAAGCCCTGGACATACTTTGCCCACAGGTACTTGAACGATTCGATCTGCCGGCTTGTGCCAATGGCTCGGATAATCATGCAGTGACCCTTTCCAGTTCCAAGGCGCGCTGGTACGCCTCTACGATTTCAGCGCCCTTGCCAACGCTCTTGCCGTTCGGCCAGGGTAGATTGAATTCACGTCGCAATGACTCTAGCGCACATTCCGGGTTGAGTGTGACATTTTTTCGCGCAAACATCTGAAACGAAGTCGTTTGGCCGTGGCGGTAATCCTCGCATGGCCCAATCCACCGAGCCATAGAGTCGCGGGCCTCTTGCTCTGTGTGGAACTTCTGATAGAACCATGCGCCCTTGCGGTAGAGCGCGGTGAAGCCGTTGGGGTCCGTGAATTCCACCAGCCGTCCACCGCCGAGAGACTTGGTGTAGCGTGCCTGGCCTGTTACCCGGTCCATCCGACGCCCGGACAGGTAAACCGCTCCACCCGGCTTCGCCAGTGCATTGCAGACCGTCATAACGTCTTGCTCCGCCTGTACGGTGTCAACCGAGTTGAGAACTGAGTCGGCAACTACCACATCGAAGAGGCCGTCCATCCGGAGTGAGCGCGCCAGATCGTCGCACATCTTGTGAACAGCCGCCGGGTGAATCTGCATACCCTTGCGGTAGAAGAACTCGACCCCCTGGATGCTGTACCCTTTGGCGCGCAGATCGCGGACGTAGTCACCTTGGCCACATCCAAAGTCGAGGATGCGATGCTCTTTGGTGACCGCCGGCAGAACCATGGTGCGGTAGAGCGTTGAGGCGTTCTGCTTGCGCCCGCTGTCCTCATCGTTCCGGAGCCGCATCATTTGAGCGAACGATTGAATCCACGTCTTGCGCGGGAGGTGATCGTAGGAGAACTGGCCGTACTCCGCTCCAAAGTATGCGCGGGCGTCTGCCTCGGCCGAGTCGGGAACGTAGAACACCCGGCAGTCAAGGTTGAGGAGTTTGCAGGACAGCGCGTATTGCTGGCCGCTCACCACTACGCCGGCCTGAGTAGCGACGGCTCCGCCCCAAGCCCCGTACTTCAAGACGAGAGAGCAGATCTCCTTGCGGACGGCCGCACCGATGGAGCGGAGATTGCCTTGAACCATGCCGCCCGGAACCTCCGCATAGCCGAGGGCGAGAGACGCGGGCACTGTAACGGGATGGTCGATGTCGTCGATGTCCGTCCCGTTGTGAAGCTGGTTAAACCGGATCTCGTCATAGGTGGTGATGTCCTTGAGGGTGAAGGCCGGGACAGTCTCGCGCCCGAGCGCCCGGCTGGCCTTGGTGCGCTGGTGACCGGCGACGATGAGGCCCGCCTGTGTGCAAATGATCGGCTTCGCAAACCCGATGGCCGTTATGCTGTCCATGAGTCGCTGGAGGGCATCTGGCGCGATTGCCCGCGGATTGTATGCCGCGCCGTGAAGGGTAGCCGTGGGGAAATTAGAGTTGAACATTGTCCACCAGAAAGGCCGCGAACCCGTAGTAAGCGCCGTGGGCCTCGGCGTACTTTTCAGCCATGCGTCCCAGGCCGACAGACTCCTCAGCCGTGAGCGGGATCTGGTAGTCTCCGAACTTCATCATGGGAACGCGCTCGGCTCCGCCGCTATCGTCGCGACCTTCTGTTGGGTCCAGCGTTGCGCCTGAGTCGGCAATGAGTTGATCGAGGAGGCGTTGTACCCCGTCGTCGTCCGTCTTCACATCGACCAGCAACGCGGCCAGTGCTTCATTGTCCCGGGTGGCCATCTCGGTTATCGGGTCAAGGACGGCCAGGGCGAGACGTTCCTCGTCAATGCTCATCTCCACCCAATCAACCGGAACCTTCTTGCCGGCGGAGATGGCTTCCTCGCAGCGGGCGTGACCGTCAATCACATGGCCGGTGACCTTGTTGACCAGTACGGCCTTGATCCATCCGAGTTCATGGATCGAGCCGCGGAGGGCGTCGCGCTGGTTGCCGGGATGCCGGCGGAAGTTTAGAGGGTTGGCCAACAGTTGGGCCGGGTCTTCGTCGGTATGGCCGATGATGCGGTTGCGCCACGAAACGGATTGTGTCTTGTTTGCCACACTTTTGCTCATTTGTAGCCAGTCTAGCGCGGGAACGTGCGCGAAAACCGCCTCCGGATGGTGCGAATCAAGCCTTTTGCAAAATGCACGAATCCATACGCCGCAAACCATGAAACTGCAAACAGCCAAGGGTCAAACCGGGTCATGCTGCCCTTTCTTTGGCCGGTACAGGTTTCCCGCCGGCGTTATGGCTGGCATCGTGACAGCGCCAGCAGCCCCAAAGTACGTTATCCGGCCTCCACCCAAACCGGCGCTTTGCCCGCCTGTGCACCAAATGGCCGTGAGTCCATGGCGTAGGTCCGTCGAACGGTAGCCGGCCAGGGATGCAGCCGACGTTCTTTAGCTTCATCTGGCAGAACCCGTCGGCGTCTTGGTAAGCCTTGAGCCGGATCGCCTCCTTCTCTTCTGCAGTCGGTTCACCGCGCCGGGTGCCGGGGCGTTTCTTCCGAGGAGGCCCGGAGCGTTTGAGTGGTGTGTAGCGGCGTAGCGGGGTCCGGGTTTTCATGGCCGGTCCCTCTTCTTCACCATCTCCGCCCAAAGCAGACGTTGGGTAACCGGGACAGCCCCAAGAGAGATAGCCAGCGTCCGCTTGCTCATGCAGATGTCAAAGTGTTCTCGCATCGTACCTGGGTACTGAATCCAGAGCTCTGAGACGCCGATAGCTCGGGCCATCTCGCGCAACTCGGCCGAGGAGTCCGCGGCCATGTGGCACATCTTCATCCGGCCAAAAGGAGCGGCCATATCGTCAACGAAAACGCTCATGCGCGCCCCGCCTGTTCGCGCCGGTCTGCGCGCTCTTGCCAGTAGCGATGATCGAAGTCCAGACGGCAAGTCTCAGAACATACCCGCTTTCTGACCTTCCCGCCGCGTCTCGACTCGAGACAGGTTGCACCAGGCGCAATGCTGGCGCCACATTCGCCACATTGGCCGCCCCTGGGTGCATGCGCCTTGATGAAGTCACTCCCGATCATGCCGCCTCCGGTTTGGTTCCGCGATAGCTCGGAAACCTGCTCAAAAGCTCTGCCTCGTCATAGCCCGTAACCTGCATCCATTCGGGGGCCCACTTCCAAAACTCCTCGATGTCGCTGGCCCGCTTGCGCTCGGCCTTGGCAAGCTCAGCGGCGCGCCCGCGCTCATCGTCCTGGCGCTCGATCTCGCCGGCAACCTCATCCGGTCGCGGAAAGAAGCTCTGACCCGGCCTGATGCGGAGCGCCGCCAGCGCCGCCGTGACTTTGGGGAGGGAGTATTTCAGGGCCAGTTGCTCGAAATCCCACAGGTACCCCTCCAGGCTGTCCGTCAAGTCTTGGCTCGGGTAGCGCTGGTGCATTTGCCTGACGAGTAAGGCAAGCTGGGTTAATTCCTCGTCGGGCAAGCGCCGCTCCGAGGGCGTCGTCGTTAGCTGCAACACGTTGGCTAGTGACACTTGGCTTAGGCGTTCCATGCGCGTTCTCCTGAAGGGGTTTTCCGAAGCGATCAATCGGGCCGCTGGCGTAGCAGGTAACCCAGCGAATCCACTGCGAGGGGCGCTCGGAGTGGTTCACGTCGCTCTTGAAGCGGGCGCGCAGAAAGCCGGTGAACTGGTCGAGGGTGATGTGCGGCGCTTCCCTGAGCCACATGCCCAGTTGCTTGCCTTCCATCGGCCCCCAGGGCATCTCGACGCCGGGGTTCTTGGAATCCCAGTAGGTTTTTATTGCACCCTTGAAGGCTGTGTGGCGTTCATCAGCGACGGCGCTCTTCGTCGCTCGCGCTGCTTTTGCGCGAGAAGGCTTTTGTACTTGTTCTTTATCTAGTTCTGTCTCTAGTTCTTGTATTGGGTTGGTATCCGGTTTTGTTAGGTCACCTATAGCTGACCTATTTTCATTGGATTTAGCGGCGTCTTTTTTCGGCCATCTCTTTGCAATCGCCTCACGTCCCGCTGCTTTCTTCCGCTCAAACTCGGCAACCAACACGGCGCGCTCGGAATACATGAAGCGATTTGCGCGCTTTCCGGGTTCGATTTCAGGGAAGAACTCCGAGACCATCGGCCACGCGGCCTCCATCTCAGGCAATGTCAGGCGGCATAGGCGCGCAAGGATGGCCAGGTTGTCGGTGATGTAGCCGTCGTTCCACTGGTGGAGCAACAGCCGCCATGTGGCGCCGAACTCGACAGCGTTCATGGCGCTTATCAGACTATCGGAAAGGAACTTCGCCGGGTCGATCTTGAACCAATAGGGTGATTCTTTCTTGCAGGTCACTTGCGCGCCCCCTTGAGAATGTCGGCTACGTCTTCGGGTGACCATGCAACCCCCACCAGCGCGCCGGCTGCTGCCATGGTGTCGAGAAATTCCAGTTGATCGTCTGTGGGCTTGCCGGCGGCCCGCGCTTGTCTCATGCAGTTTGCTTTACTGAGACGGGTCCATTGCGGGGCCTTGATCTCCAGATACAGCGCCCGGCCATTCGCCGGCAGAGTTCCGATGATGTCGGTCAGGCCGGCGAATGAGGCCCCGGCTCCGCCCTTCACTATCGCGCCGGCGTTGCCTATTCCAGCGCCCTTGAGCGCCCTGTAAGCCGCGCCTCTGAGTTTTGCGCCCCCGGCGTCTACGGCAAGAGCCGGGATGCGCTCAGCCCGGAGGAGGTCTAAGGCGGCGGCCTGTACTTGCGCTTCAGTTACGTGGCTGAGGAGGTAGCTGTCGGAGTAAAGGCGCGGGTCAAACTCATGGACATAGGGCCTCATGGGTGCACCGCCGGGTGACAGGTGCAGGTGCATGGGACGCTTGTGCAGTTTCCGCAGTGTCCTTTGGCGCAATGCGCGGAGATCCAGCCAGGCGGGTGATGATGGCCTCTGGATTTCTTGGCCGGGCGGCCTAGTGCTGTGAGGCTCATCCGGGCGTCTCTCATCCTTACGCGGGTAGGCTGGTAGGAGTGGAGTGGATTTATCACTTGCTAACCCCCAGGATCAGCCGACGCGCCGCGTTGCTCTTGCATCCGTCCAGTTGGTCCATCAGACCATCGGTGAGGGTCCGGTATAGCTTGGCGGTGCTGATTCCGAAGGCGAACGCATACTTACGCCGCCGGCGGTTGTTTGGCCCCCATTTAGGGGAGTGGTTCGATTTCATGCCGCGCCTCCCCCATGGATCAGTGACCGCCAAACTTGGACGTGGCGGCGGTGGGCCGATACCCGGATGGACTTGCGAAACCTGCCAGTCTCGGTAATGATCCCGTTGCTGCGGGCGCTCCGAAAGGCGGCCCCGACCGCATTAGGGTGGAGGAATCCGTTTACGCCGGCGGCCTCAAGAAGGCTCCAAGCTTCATCGGATGTGAGCTCATGGGTGAGGGATGCTGCCAGGGCGACGGCGCTGTAAGCTCGGCTAAAGTCGGCTGTGGCGAATAGCTTGTCTAGGCCCCTGTCACGAGCGGTAGAGGAAAGACGTTTAGATAGCATCAAAACTCCCCTTTCAGGAAGAAGCCGCATTTGCACCCGTCGACGGTGCAGCGGCCCGGTTGATTGGAATGGTGGCCGGTATGAGATTCGAGAGGATGATTGCAATGGGGCTTGGTGCAGCGGCGGGCGTGTAGTTTGCGAAGAATTTCAAAGGTCCGGGGCGAATAAGCGTCTACCCCGCTTGCGATGTCAACCTCAGCCGACACGGTTTGCATTAGCTCTTTCCAGTGCGGGATGAGGTACGGCCAGGCTGTATCGTGCTGCCCGGCAAGATAGGCGAAAGCTGGCTCGATCATCCATGGGTGGCGCGCCATGATGCGGATACAGGCGGCCAGATCTGCGGGCGTCTTCGGCGCGTCTCCGGGGTAGCGGAGGCCCAGGGAGGCGTATGCGATAGCGGTTGCGGGTTTCGATACGGTGACCGCCTGGGCAGTCTCTCGGAGTACCCGTTTGAGTCGGGCGGCTTCCTCGCGTAGCGTGATCGTCTGCATTGCTCTTGCTCCTATCGCAGGGTTGTGGGGCGGCTGGTAGACCGCCCGGTTCTGGTTAATAGGTAATGGCCGTATGGCGAACCTGGCCCTTGATGATTGCGATGGTGATAGCGCGGGCCATGAGGTTGTCTGCTTCAATGTCGTCCGGGCTGCGTTCAGCCAGCTTGAAGAACTGACCAATCGCGGTAGAGATGTCGGCGGCCACTTCGCCGTTGACTTCCTTGCGGTGGTTTTGATCGGCCTCACGGGCGATTTGCGCGGCGGCGGCCTGTGTGGCCTCGTTCTCCGCCCGCTTGCGCTCGGCTTCGATGCCATCCTGCCGGGCCTGTTCGGCTTTGAGCCGGGCATCCAGGGCCGCTTGCGCCGCATTTGCCTCGGATTCGACCCGCCGGCGCTCTGCCTCTTCAGCCTGTTGCCGGCTGAGTTCGGCTTGACGGTTAGCCTCAGCTTCGCGCCCCAGGGCTGCTTGCCTGTCACGTTCCGCCGCGGCCTCTGCATCCTTCCGGCCCCGCTCCTCCGCCTCGGCAATCCGGGCGGCCTCACGGTCTGCCTCTTCCCGATCAGCCGCTTCTTTCCGGAGCCGCGCCAATTCCTCGGCCTCGGCTTCGGCCTTGAGCTTGGTGGTGTACATCTCTTCCAAAACGTCTAGGGCTTGCTTTTGGGCGGCGATGGCGTCCGGTAGAAACTCTTCCGAGGACTCGGCCGTCATGGGGATAGCGTGGAGTTCGTTGATTACACGCGTGATGTCTTCCGCGTCCTGTTCCCGGTAGATCATGGGCGTGTCGCGAATGGTCTGCATCCGGCTTTTGTGGCCGTCGATGCGCGCCTCATAGTCCGTCAAAGACTGGCGCGTCTCTTCGGCTAGGATGTCCAGCCGGTCCCTGAGAATTTTGCGGTTGGCGTCGATGCGCTTGGGAAGTTCCTTGAGTTCAGCCACGATGTCTTTGCCCAGGCCGTCGAGATACGTCTTGGACCGGGTGACCTTGTGGGCTAGGGCGCGAATGTCGGCCCGCCCCTTGACCGTTCTCACATCCGGCGAAGTCTCCTGCGCCTTGAGCTCGATTGCGTCGATGATCGGGGCCAGCCCGTTATCGGCGGCGAAGACGGCTTGAAGCCGTACCGGGTCGATGGCGACTGCATACTTTTCGCCATCGTCTATGACCAATGCGTGGGGCGCGTCGTCTACGCGCCCCTCAATGATGGTCAGTTGCCGTTGCTCTGCGAGTCCTGTTTGCATGTTCCCCTCTCTGTGGGATCAGTTGGGCTTTCGGTTAGGCGAAAAACTCGGAATCACTAGAGTCGTGACCGTTCGGCTTTTTGAGGGTGGCGGGGTGGCTCGTGTTTCCGGCTGCTGCCGGCGTCGTCTTTGCGGCTGTTGCAGTGGGGGCGCTTTTTACCGCATCCCTCAGCGCAGCCGCCCCACCTTTTCCGCTGGCTGCGGGCTTGGGCGCGTCGCCGGATGGCTCCGGGCGCTTGGCGTCCATGATCTCCCGCCAAGTCGTCTCACCATCCCTCAAGGCCGCGAACAGGCCCCGGAGATCGGTCAATTCCTTGGGGTTGAGCGTGGCGCCAGCGTGGCCCAAATACTCCTTGAGTTGTTCCACGGTCACGCCCTGCTCTACGAAGGAATCGAACAGGTTGCGCTTTGCGGCGTCCGGGTCTTCGGCGTCCTTGCGGCGCTGAGTGGCGCGAACCTCTACCATGGCCTCGTCGACCAAGTCGCCGGGGACGATGCGGAGGCCCAATGTGCGGACCGCTTTCGAGATCAGCGCGCCTTGTTTGTTGAGGATGTCGTCGTCAGTGCCGGGGAGGATGTAGAGCATATCCCCGTAGCTGTTGAGCCGGGTCCGGAGTGGCGTGTCGCCGGCCTGGAGCTTGCGGCGTTCTACCGTCTTTGTGATGGTCACGTCTTGGGAGTACGGCAGGTTGGCTTCCAGATCCGTGACGCTCACGCGCACGATGCGCCGCTCCTCGTCGTCGTAGACGGTTTGGGTGGATACATCCACGTTTCCCATGGCCCGTAGTGCGGCCTCGGCAAACCGGATGCTCGGCCCTTCAATGCCCTTGCCGATGGGTTTGTGGTAAATGGCTACGCCGGCAAAGCTCGGACGGTTGCAATCCTTGAGCAGCTTTTCTCGTACCACGTCGAAGTCTCGGGGGTGGCGCTCTGCCATGATGTAGCGCGCTTCGATGGTGGCCTTCACCATGGCCGCCGATGCGGTTGAGGCTGTCTCTGTGACCTTGGCCAGGGCCGTTTCTTTCTGGGTGTACGTCAATGCGGTTGATTCGTCTGCCATGTGCGAGTCTCGCTTTCTGTGTGCCGGGGCCGAAGCCCCGGCGGGTAAGGGGTGCGGGTTGACTACGAGATAACCGGGATTTCCAGCCCGGCGGAGCGGAGGTAGCGGCCGAGTTCATTGATGGCGTCAACCTTCCATTTGCCGCCGTCGGCCTCGATCAGCATGAGTTCCGGCGGTTCGCCCTCAGTAGTGCGGGCGCGGAATACGAACTCGCTGGCGGGCTGGCCGGCCTCCGGGAAGGTTCGGTAGGGTAGCAGGGTGACGCGGGGCTTGAGGGTGACCCCTTCCTTCATGCGGACGCCGCGCTTGACCACCGCGCCCTGGACGAATCCGTTGTCATTGTTCGTGGTCACAGCCTCGTTGGTGAGGGAGGATGCGAGGTCGAGGACGTATGCCTTATCTCCGCCCTCTGCGAACTTGGCGGCCACTTCGATAACGAACTGCTCTTGATTGATGAAGGTCCCGAACTTGAAACCATCGGTCTTGACCGGGGTTGCAAGGATCGGCGATAGGCGGCGTCCGTACTCGTCGGCCACCAATGCCTTCAACTGGACTGTGCGATGATCGACAACCTGAGCGATGAACTTGCCGGCGGCGTTGTCGATGCCCTCCAGCTTTTCCTTGATGAGATCCACGAACCCGTCCAAGGTAGTGACCTCGACGCTGGACGCCTGAGGGGGTAGATCGGCCTTCGCCTGATATACCGGCTTGGTGGTGTACTCGTGATCCTTACCGAAGCTGTCGGTGAGGGAGATCTTCTCGGTTGCTGCAAGCCCGATGAGGGTTTTCACGAGCTCGTCATTGCCTTCAATAGTTGCCATTGCGATTTACCTGTTCTCTCTAGGGCCTGTGGCCCTGCATGCGTTGAAGGTTGAGGGTGGGTTTAGAGGTTGACGACTTTGGCCGGTGAGGCGACTGCTACAGGGCCGGATGCCTGTTCGGGCTTCCCCTCGTCGAAGAGGTCACCTTGGTTGGTATCCGCGCCGAATAAAGAGATGTGTTCACTGCCGGGGGCCATTGCGATGAAGGCGATTGTCTTGGCCTTGTCGGGGCCTACCAGCGTCGTCTTCACGCTGTAGGAGATGTCGGCTGACTGCCCCTTGCGGTCGGGCCTGATCTCGATGGTGACCACCATCTTGCGGACGCCATCGGTCCTCACGTTGGGGTCGGCGATGTTGTTGCAGATCTTGTGGAACTCAGACGTCGCGGTCTCCAAAAGCGCCCCGCCGTCCAGGTTTGCGAGAGTGATTTCCTTTGCCACAATGCTGCCTTTCTTGTTGCTGTTCGGCCTCGCGGCGGGTTATTTGCTGGACATCCGGAACACGCGGGGTCCGGGCTTGAGTTGAGTGTTGGCGGTGATGATGGCTGCGACCTTGTCGCCGTCCACCAGTTGGGCAAGCTCGTTGGTGACTGCGCGCCAATCGGTGGCCTCGCTGTCCTTGTTGTTCTTCCATGTGCACACGCCCGGAATGGCTGAGGCGTTGCCCATGTAAGCCTTGATTGCCTGTTCAGCCACGTTCGCGTCGCTCTCGGCCGTCGCCATCCGGGCCTTGGCCTCCGCCCTGGCCTCGACCCACTGGCGAACCTCGGCGGTAGATGGAACGGTGATCTCGGCTGCGCGCTTGAATCTGGCCTTGAGGAATTCGCCATACGACTCGGAACCATCCGGTTCGGGCGGCGTGTCGTGGACGATGTGTTTGTCCCACCATTCCGCGGCGCGCTCCTTGATGGCCGCGTCTGTCTCAACGTCACGGTGGAGGGTGTATCGGGCAAACTCGTTGCCGCCGAAACATACGGCTAGGTCAGACGCCGGCGTGACGTAGGAAATGTCCGGCTCGTCACAGGCCATCATTTGAACGGCCAACTGGAGTTGGTAGTAGATCGGGAACACGTCGGACCCGGTATCGCCCCACTTGTCGGTTTTGAATCGGGTGTTTTTGGCATCCACCGGGCGGCGGTCACCTGTTAGCCAGCGGGCGTCAAGGCTGGCGCCGAGGAGCGGGAATCCTGGAACCGGGTACAGGGTCCAATGGTCCGCGAACTCAATCGGGACGCCCAGGCGCTCGGAATAGACCTCAAGAATCGGGCGCTCAAATCGGCGTCCGAACTCCATTGGGTCGTTGTCAACCTTCGGGGGAAGCGCCCCCTTCTTGCTGAGGTAAACCTCAATCGGGCTTGTCCACCTGTTGAGTCCGAAGATGGCCGCAATGTCTGTCCCGGTGATGTGCTTGCGGCGCTCTAACAGCCAGGCGGCCTTGCGCTGTTCGTCGATGGACCGCTCTACGGAGTCGCAAGCGGCGATTGTTTCTTGGAAGGCTAGGGCGGCTGCGCTCACTGTGCGCCTCCTACGATGTCGGCGTAAGAGAGGCGCTTTGCCCGCGAAAGGATTACAAGGCAGATGGCGTGTGAGGGTTTAGAGTGTCCGCTGATCCAGTGGTAAACCGTGCGCTCGGTGACGCCGCAAAGGTTCGCTACGGCGCTGATCCCGAACGCCTGGACCCATTCTTTAAAGGTTGGTTTTGGTGCCATTGTCGGTCTCCCATCAGTGCGGGAAACCTGAAAAGTTCATTCAGGATTTCCCGGTAGATGGGACCGAAATCGTAAATCTGACCTGATCGAAGCGCGATCAATGGTTTTGTAGTATGGGTTCCCACCCATACAGCATCAGGGTAAAATCAATGCTGTATGGGTGGGGCACCCAGCATTGGTGGTTCGGAAGGAAAAAAGCTTTACCGGTTGACCTGTACGGTCTGTTTGTTGGTTTTGAGGGTGAAGGCATCGGTGGGTAGAGCCTGATTGACCTTGATATTGAAGTAGACGCTGACGCGGTATTGGCCGGGGCCTTCATCGAAGATTTGCTTGAGGCTTACACCCCGCTCGGGATCTATCCAGACGGTCACTTTTGGGAGGGTCTTTCTGATCTCCGGATCTTTGGCGATTAGTTCCAGTTTGGCGGTTTTCACGCTGTCGAGCGTCTCACACCCCAGGTACTTGATCTCCCACTTCTTCTGCAGATCCTTGCCGCTGGCGCCGAAACCGAGCATCAGATAGCTCTCATATTTGTTGAGCTTGCTGTAGGTGGTGACCTGGTTGACGCCGGGTTCAAAGAGCCTGAAGACGCCAGTGGAGTATGTGTAGACCTTAAGCGCTGGCTTGCCGTTGATTTCGCTGATGTGAGCGGCCATCTGGAAGGCTGTGCCTTTGCGCTCGTAGAAGACCGTTCCCTTCTGCACGTCCTTGTCGTAGATGGGGTCGGTTTGGATGCTGTCGAACTCGAAGTCGGCGGAGGTGGAGTGGAAGTTGGCCGCCGCGCCATCGAGCCGGCGCAGTACCCATTCCAGATCGGGAAAGGTGTAGGTTGCCGAGGCAACCGCACTAGTAGCATTCCCCGAAGTCCTGGCAATGGCTTGAATAGTCGTTGTCTTTGACACTGCAATCGGAGCCGAGTACCTTGTTGACAAAGTACTCGGAGTCTCCCCGTTCGTCGTGTAGTAGATGGCCGCATTCGGCGTGGTGTCGGCTATCTTAACCGTCTGAATCGAACAACAGATGCCGCTTGAGGGCGAAAACACCGGGGTTGCCACCGTAACTTCATCGGCTGCAAACAATGCGCGCGCCGCGAGCAGAAGCATCGCAATCAACGCGGGAAAGACAAATTTTGTTGCCTTAGGCATTGGGTTCCTCATCTTTGTCGAGTGAGCTACTGGGTTGATGCCTTCGTAGCATTCCCTCAGGGGCTAAAGCCCGCAATTTTACTTGTTCCGTAGCGGCACGACTGAAGTCGTGCCCTGATACAAAGCCCGTTTCGCGCTCCTCGGCTTCCCTTAGGGCAGTCTTTGAAGCTGTGCCATTTAAAGCCTGGGACATCGAGCGATGCGCCTTAGCGTCGCGCCCAGACGCGCCAGGTCCAATTGCCTTGAGCGTCCTGCAGGGTTTCCCAACGCTCGACGTTTACGGCATCGCCGGTAACCGGCTCGATGGCCTTGCGCAGGGCCTTCTTTACAGCCATTTTGGAGGCCGTGGTTTTGAGGTCGAGGTTCACGTCGGAGGCTTGAACGGTGACGATGAAACCGCGTCCGCCGTCGCCCACGACCTGAATGGGATGCGGGGGCCCGGCGATCAAGGGCGGCTTGTCTCCGAAGTCCCATCCGGGAATGTGCGGCGTAATGAAGATGAAGGCGAGAATCAGCGTCACCAGCACGTCGTAGTGGAAACAGCCGCGCGGATAGGTCCAGTAGAAATAACTCTTCAGAATCTTTTTCATGTTGCCCTTAGCGTGTGATGCGCGTTAGCCCGCCCATGTAAGGCAGGAGCGCATCGGGAATCAGGACCGAGCCGTCGGCCTGCTGATAATTTTCGACAATTGCCAGCCAAGTGCGGCCTACGGCCAGTCCGCTGCCGTTCAATGTGTGAACGAAATCGAGCTTGCCTTTAGGGCCACCGGGCCGGTAACGGATGTTGGCCCGCCGCGCCTGGAAGGCTTCAAAGTTGGAGCAGGACGAAATCTCGCGATAAAGCTGCTGGCCGGGAAGCCAGACCTCGAGATCGAAGGTCTTGGCGGAGGAGAAGCCGGTGTCGCCTGTGCAAAGAAGAACGCGGCGATAGGGAAGGCCGAGAGCCTCGAGAATCTCTTCGGCGTCGCGGGTGAGGCGCTCGTGCTCGGCGTCGGAATCCTCGGGGCGTGTGAATTTGACCATCTCGACTTTTTGAAACTGATGCTGGCGGATGATGCCGCGCGTGTCTTTGCCAGCGGCTCCCGCTTCGGCGCGGAAGCAGGGCGTGTAGGCCGTGAGAGCGATGGGCAGGCGGGCTTCGTCGAGGATTTCGTCGCGGTAGAGATTGGTGACGGGAACCTCGGCGGTGGGAATCAGCCAGTGGTCGTTGTCCTTGAACTCGCCGCGCGCAACGGCCTCGGCGTCGGCGTCAGAGCAGCGGAAGAGGTCTTCGGCAAACTTAGGCAACTGGCCGGTGCCGAAGAGGGATTTCGAGTTGACCATGAACGGCGGCAGGACTTCGGTGTAGCCGTGCTTGGTGGTGTGCAGGTCGAGCATGAAGCTGATGAGGGCGCGTTCGAGACGCGCTCCCGCGCCCATGTAGACAGCAAAACGCGCGCCGCTGAGCTTGGTGGCGCGTTCGAGGTCGAGGATGCCGAGGGCTTCGCCGAGTTCCCAGTGAGGCTTGGGGGTGAAGGCGAAGGAGGGAATCTCGCCCCATTTCTTGACCGTGAGGTTGTCGTTTTCAGAAAGCCCGATGGGCACTTCGTCGCGGGTGAGGTTGGGAATGCGCGAGAGTGCTAGGCGCATCTGCTCGTCACATACGGCTGCGTCCTGTTCCAGTTCATTTTTCTTCTGCTTATTTTCGCGTACTATTTGCGTCAGATCGGCAACGGTAGTCCAATGTTCGACACTGATCTTGATTTTTTTCAAACTCGGAAGTTCTGCGAATTCCCTAGGGTTAGTCGCCATTTTGTGCGCTTGATTAAGTTCGCCGATCCGTTTTGAAACGACATTGATCTCTGCCGTCAGCTGTTCCGACTCTGTGATAGCTGAACGGCGTTTGTTGTCAAGCGAACGAAAATCGCCCAGCCGCACAGCCGGGTCGGCGCCGCGCGCACGGAGTTTCTCTTCAACAAATTCCAGGTTGGCACGGACAAATGTCAGGTCGAGCATCGCTCTTCCAGTTTACTTGATTTGGAAGGAGGGTTTGTGTTTGAAGTCGCGAGTTCGCCTCCGCTTCGCGGAGATGGCGGGTTAGCAAGTTGGCTGATCTTATGGCGATGCCGGCGGATTCGACTGCTCCGGCTGGATGGGAGTTGCCTCCTCTGCTGCGGGACCGGCGTCAATCTTGCGTTGCCAGCCGGGCAAGCATTGGTCGCCGGTGATTAGTCGCGCGCCGCGGGTGAAGGTGAAGTAGGTCCAGATCCAGGCGGCGAAGACGGAGAGGCGGTTGCGGAAGCCGATGAGGAAGAAGATGTGGACGGTGAGCCATGTGGCCCAGGCGGGAAAGCCGCTCCAGTGAGCCTTGAAGGGCCATTCGACTTTGGCGACGGCGTCCATGCGGCCGATGGTGGCCATGTCGCCCTTGTCGAAGTAGCGAAAGGCGGGGCGAGAGCGTCCGGCGAGGTCTGCGGCGAGGATCTTGGCGAGATGGTCGCCCATCTGCATGGCGGGCTGGGCGACGCCGGGGACTTGATTGTCGTCCTGCTCGAAGTGGGCCAGATCGCCGAGGACGAAGACTTCAGGCATTCCCGGCGGATTGAGACGGCGGTCGACAAGGACGCAGCCACGGTGGTCGAGCGGCGCGCCCAGCAGGCTGCCCAGCGGCGATGCCTCGACGCCCGCAGCCCAGAGGATGACGGCCGCATCGATGCGCGAGGTGGTTTCGTTGGTTTCCGCTTCAACCCAGCCCGGCCCGACGGCGGTGACGCGGGTGTGCGTGTGCACCTCGACGCCCAGGCGGCGCAGCGCGGCTTCGGCTTTGGCGGAAAGGTCTTCCGGATAGGTTCCCAGAACGCGCGGCGAACCTTCGAGCAGCAGGACACGGGATTTTGAGGGGTCAATGTGGCGGAAGTCGCGGCGCATATAAAGCTGGGCAATGTCGGAGATGGCTCCGGCCAGTTCGACGCCGGTGGGTCCGCCGCCGATGACGACGAAATTGAGAGGAGGGTGCCAGCCGTGCTCGACCATCTGGCGCTCGGCCAGCTCGAAGGCGAGCAGCACGCGGCGGCGAATCTCGGTGGCGTCTTCGACGGTTTTGAGTCCCGGCGCAAACGGAGCCCAGTCGTCGCGGCCAAAGTAGGAGTAGGTGGCCCCGGTGGCCAGCACCAGGTAGTCATAAGAGAGCTGAGCGCCGCTGGCCAGGGTGACTTGCCGCGCATCGGGGTCGATGCCAGTTACCTCATCCATGAGCACCTGGGCGTTCTGCTGGCGGCTCAGGATGGTGCGGATGGGCTGCGCGATGTCGGCTGGCGAGAGGACCGCGAGAGCCACTTGATAAAGGAGCGGCTGGAAGGTGTGATGGTTGCGGCGATCCACCAGGGTTACGTCCACGGGCAGGCGGGCAAGGCCACGGGCGGCGTGAATGCCGGCAAAGCCGCCGCCGACGATGACGACGCGGGGCCTGTAAGTGAGCGGCTGTTGAATCGGTCGGGTTAGTTCGCCCAAATTGTGAACCTCTCACCTAGAGGATGCGGGAGAGTGGCAATAGGTGACAGGAGAATGGGTTTGTGGTTTTCCAGGCACCGGATTTGTGGGTGATTCGGAGTTGTAAAAACTATAAAAAGCTATAAAGGGCTGTAGATATCCCACCCTAGCCGCAAAAACAAGGACGCGGCGAGGGTGGGGCACCCGGATTGTGCTCCTCTACGGGTGCTGCTCGATGGCGATGTTGAGGCTGGCGGTGTTGCCGGTGACGGCGAGGCCGAGGAGGTTGGTGGCCACGGCGGGCAGAGATGCGGGGGTGAAGGTGACGGAACCGTCGAGGGCGGAAGAGGCTGTGGCGGCTTGCGTTGCCAGCAGGTCAGGCTGAGCGCAGCGGCCATGCGTGGGGCAGGCCGGCGCCCAGGCATAGAGCGCCTGATAGAGCGTGACCGTGGCTCCGGCCATGGGATTGCCATTCATGTCGAGGACGCGCAGGGTGATCTGGCTGGCGGTTCCGCTGACGGAGAGGCTTTGCGAAGTGCCGGAGACGGCGGTGAGGGTCGCGTACTCGGGGCGCGCGCCGTAAGCGGTGTAGGTGACGCACTGAGTGGTTCCGTTGACGTAGGCTTTGGCGGTGACGGTTTGGCCTTCGGTGAGCGGGCCGACAGTGAGCGCCTTGGCGGCGATGCCGCTGGAGTTGGTGAGGACTGCGCCGCTCTGGAAGGTGATGCCGCTCGATGTGGTTTGCC
>Ga0255348_1000294_pt1 | contig 23342 bp, 23 predicted proteins | sample CBST25v5metaG_FD_189945 | JGI IMG/M metagenome (GOLD analysis project Ga0255348, IMG submission 189945) | Peat soil microbial communities from Stordalen Mire, Sweden - C.B.S.T-25.v5 | ecosystem: Environmental > Terrestrial > Soil > Wetlands > Peat | place: Sweden: Norrbotten County, Stordalen... | reverse complement strand
CAAGCGGCGAGCCGCTGGCGAAATTCGCTCATGCCCGCCGCTTGAAGCAACTGGGGCGAGCGGCTGTTGCGCTCGGTTTTGCTTACCCCGAATAGGTCCGCATAAAAGTTGATATTTTCATCGACCGTCAGGTCTTCATAAAGCCCGAAGCGCTGCGGCATGTAACTGAGAGCGTGCTTGGCGCCCTCTGGATTGCGGACCACATCGAAGCCCGCGATCGTGGCCCGGCCGGAATCCGGCGGAAGGATGCCCGCCATGATGCGCATGGTGGTCGTTTTCCCTGCCCCATCGGGACCGACAAGGCCGAAAATCTCTCCGGGGCGCACGTCAAAGCTCAAGGAATTGACCGCGCATACGCCGGGAAAGCTCTTCGTCAGCGTGTCGGCAACAATTGCGGATTGGAGCGCGTCTGTCATTTGGCCGCGGCCGCTCCGGAAGGTTGCGCACCCGGCCCGGCGTCGGCAAGCACAATGCGCGCATCGGCCGGCATGCCCGGCTTGAGTTCGTGATTCGGATTGTCGATGTCGATCTTGATCCGGTAGACGAGCGTGACGCGCTCCTTATAAGTCTGCACGCTCTTGGGAGTAAATTCAGCGGTCGATGAGATGAACGAAATGCGCCCGTGATACTGCTTGCCGGGATAAGTGTCGGTAATAACAGTTGCATCCTGGCCCCAATGAATACGGCCAAGATCGGTTTCAGCAATGTAGGCGCGCAGCCAGATGTGGTCGAGGTCCGCCAGCGTAACAACCGGAGAGCCGGGAGAAACAACCTCCCCTAACTCCGCCTGGCGCACAGTTACAACACCTGCCGACGGCGCGCGCAAGGCTGTGTAACTCAGATTCACCTGCGAGAGGCCGAGATTAGCGCCGGCTTCGTTTACGTTGGCGTGAGCCAGGGCAATATCTTCCTTGCGGCTGCCCTCGACAGCCTCGTTGTAGCGCTGCTGCCCCACCTGCTCGATGGCTTGCGCGCGCTTGAGCGCCGTAGCGGCCTGGTCGCGCTCCTGCGCCGAGACCTCATCCTTGGCGAAGAGGCGCTGGGCGCGCTCGTTGTCGAGTTTTTTCTGCTCCAGGTCAGCCTGTGCATCCATCATCGTCTGCTTCGCCGCCTGCACTTCCTGGTGGCGGGTTCCCGCCAGCACGAGCGCGAGATTCGATTCGCGCACGCCGACTGTGGCCTGGTCGATGCGGACTTTCTGCTTGTAGTCGGCGTCGTCGAGCCGCGCCAGCAGCGCGTTTTGCTCTACCTGCTGGCCCTCCTCGACGGGCAGCTCGGCGATGCGCCCCTGCACCTTGAAGCTGACCAGGCTCTCATGCGCCTCGATATTGCCGGAGAGCGTGAGCTGGTTCGCGGGCACAGCTTTCCTCGTCCAGCGCGGATAAAAGTAGACGCCTGCGGCAATAGCTGCGGCCAACAGAATCAAGACTGGAATAATTCGCTTCATCGCTTCAAACCTCGCACCTTCGCTTTCAATTTTGTCTCCACCGTCAATGCAGTCCAGGGAACCTCTGATCAAGTTCTATTTCACTTCAAGCATTCCCTCAGGGGCTAAAGCCCGCGTTGATTTCAGGCCACTTACGGCACGACTGAAGTCGTGCCCTGACGCTTCTTGCCTCCGCGGATGAATTTTTCCGCAGCCTGTAAAACCCGTGTTGCTGTTGCAGGTTTTATGTACGGGCTAAAGTCCGCACCCTTCAAAACATCAGCTTATTCAGAGGCTCCCTAGTGCTGACTCGTAAACTCGACAATGTTTTTCTCCGTATCGCCCATCGCGCGGGCGAGCGCAAACTTCGCGTCCACATGGCTGGAAACGGCCAGGATGTAGTTCTCCTCGGCGCGCGCCAACTCGTCCTGCGCGGTAACGACCTCAACATTGTTGGCCGTGCCCTGCTGAAAACGATCCTGAGCCAACTCGAGTTCGCGCCGCGCCAACTGCTGGCCCTCTCGCGCCACGGTCACCTGCTCGGACGCGGAATCAAGATTCAACAGCGCCTCTCGGATCTCTTCGTCAATGCCACGGCGCAGGTCGGCAATCTGATCGTCGATGCGCTTCACGCGGCTGGCCAGTTCCTGCGCTTCTCCGTTGCGATCACGGTCGAAGAGCGTGAAATCGATCTGGCCTTGCACGAGGCCCGTGTCGGTGACGCTGCCGATGCTGCGCCCGATCCCGCCAAAGTTGCCGTTGAGACTCAACCTCGGATAGGCGCGGGCCCGATTGGCGCGCCGCTGCTCAACAAGTCCCTGACGTTGGCTGGCAAGCGAAAGATAGTCGGCGCGGGCAACGAGCGCCGCGGGCGTTAGAACCTCTATCTGTGGCTGAGTCAGCGGATGATAGACAAGCGGTTCGGCAAGTTCCAGCGGCGTGGCCGGGCTCATGCCCAGATTCCGCGCCAATTCCAGCAGCGATTGCCTGGTCTGATTCTCGTCGATCAGCAGCGCCTGGCGGTCGTTGGCCAACTGCACCTCGGCGCGCAGCACGTCCACGCCCGTAGCGGTTCCAGCGTCGTGTTTGTCTTTGGCCAGCTTCAACAAAGTGCTTGAATCGGTCACGCGCGATTGAGCCGCCTGGGCGCGCGCCGAGGCTGACTGCGCATTGAGATAGAGCGCGGCAATGGCGCGCACAATCAGGTCGCGCGCGTTCCGCTCATCCATTTTGCCGGCATCAATGGCGCGTTCGCTGGCCTTCAGTCCGCGATAGCTTTGCAGATCAATCACGTTCTGCTGCGCGTAGAGGCGAAAATCGTAGTTGGAGAACGGCCCGACAACATCGGGCATTCCCGGAAGCGACATTCCGAAGGCGCGCAGGCTGCGGTTCTGCACGTTGGCATAGGTTTGGGCATTCACGCGCGGAAGCAGCGCGGCCGACAAGCGGCGCGCGCGGGTGCCTTCCGCCTCTTCGACCCGCGCGCCAGCCTCCAGCACGCTCAAATTGGCCTGAAGCGCCTTCTGAATCGCGTCCTGCAGCGTGAGCCGGTAAGGCGCCGGCTGCTGAGCAGCGCCCGCCGCGCCTGAAAACAGCCACAGGGCCATGCTTGCCAGCGAAAGAAAAACGACATTGCGGAAATCGAGTCTCATGATCCCTACTTTTCGCCGGAGACGGCGATTGATTTCCAGAAGTGCTGAAAGCTGTTCTCCATCCATACCTTGAGCGCGGGCTCCTCGTGCAACGACCAAAGCAGAACCGTGCCCATGATCGTCTGCATCGCCTGCATGGCTACCACATCTCTCTTCAAACTCCGGTCAATCTCTCCCCGCTCCTGCCCCAGCGCAACAATTCTTGCCGCTATTTCGTGTCCCTCTTGCATTTTGAGCGCGACATGTTTGCGCACCTTCTCGCGCGCCAGGAAAGAAGAGATGATGGTGCGTGCAAGCTCCGGGCTCCTCCCAGGCTCTTCCGCGAGGCGCAAAAAAAGCCGATGCAGAACGGCATGAATCGTTTGCTTGCCGCGCTCTACCCGCGCCAGGGCTTCCGCGGCTTTGCCGAGCTGAATCTCGGCCATCACGCCAAGCACTTGATCCTTGCTCTCGAAATAGTTGAAGAAGGTTCCCTTGCCCACATCCGCGGCTTCGGTAATCTCTTCGACCGTGACATTCGCGAAGTCACGCTCGGAAAAGAGCTGCACTGCGCAGCGGAAGAGCCGCAGCCGCGTCTCGTCGGCGCGTCGCTGGCGGCGGCCAGCGCCTGGCGAATGAACCGCGCCGCCGGCCGTCAAGGCGCTGGCCAGCATGGCGGAGGAGCTACTCTGACCGATGCTCATATGTGAACTCTGGACATTTGTGACCACTGGTCATTTATCGCGCTGGATGGCGCTCCCTGTCAAGAGGAATTTTCAGAAAGTTGCGTTCTTCCAGCAAGAGCCTGCATGTTCCCTCTCCTGATTCTCTGGCACACCAAGTGACGTGCTCTTCCCATCCGCTTCAATACACAGACCATGCACCTGCGCGAAGGCAGTTCTCGGCCCTGGCGGCACACTGCGGCGCCTGCGTATCGTATGGGCATTGCAAGCCTTGCAGGTTTACCGGTAGACTGATGTAAAGCGGTTGCATTCCGCAGTTGGCGATCAGTGATAGGCTCGCCTAGTTGACTGTGCAATCTGGCAGGCAGTGGAAGGCGCACCGTAAGGAGCACTGGCGCTCAGGAGGGCGGAAGCGCTTCGGTATGTAATTGAAAACAATGCGGAGAGGTGGCAGAGCCCGGTTGAATGCACCTGACTCGAAATCAGACATAGTCGCAAGGCTATCGGGAGTTCGAATCTCCCCCTCTCCGCCATATATTGATTCTATTGACTTTATCTTCCTTGGTGTCCACAATGGTATCCATAAAGCGCTAAATTGGCGCTTTTGGAGTTCCCACCATGACCAAAGTCGTTTCCAGCTACGGTCCTACCCAGCGCGTCAACATCCTCAAAAAGATCAAGGTTGATGGCGCTTGGAATTTCTACCCCGCCGTCGTCGAATCCAATGGAAAATTGAAGGACAAGGTCCGCATTAAGGGCGCGGTCGAAGTCCACCCCGAGGGAACGTACTACCTTGAGTGGCGAGAGGGAAAATCCCGCTCCCGCGAACCTGTGCCTGACAAAGCTGATGTGCTAGATTGGGCGCGGCGCAAGTTCCTGGAACTTCAAGCCGCGAAAGCTGGAGTTCTGATCGCAGAAACTCCAGAGCAGGCATCGCTTGGCATAACGCTCGCCGATGCCGCAGCGGATTTCGTAGTCCACGCCGGGGACGCCGAGCACCATGCCCAGGTCGCCGCTCTTGGTGAGAAACGTCGTTTCGTTCCAGAAGCCATACAGGTTGATGTGGTCGCAAAGTGCGGCGGCTTCCTTCCACGGCTTGATGACTTTATCCAGACGCAGCATCAAAGCACCTCCACGCGCGGCGCGCTCTGCTTGGCCGCGTCATAGCGCAGCATGTATCTTTCGGATTTTGCGAGGATGCGCAGAAAGGCCGGGTCGCTGGTTGTAACCCAACGTCCAAAAGCGTATCCGCCGATGAATACGGCCAGCCCTGCGATCAGGCTGTTGAAGAGGTTGAATACGCCCACGGCCCCGACGCAAACGAAGTAAAACAGCGTGCGTTCAACGCCAAGGTATGTGAGGGGTTTGTGCAAGCTCTTGTAGACGCGGTTTGTTCGCCGGCTATTGGTGTGTGTTTGCATCAACGCCCCTCACTCTTGATGACTGGCTGCGGCTAGCTACCCCACAACCAAGTCAAAACATTGGTTGCCATCACGGCGATTCCCGTGCCGGCGGCTACGCCGGCCAGGGTTTTCTTCGCGCCCGGTTCGCCATGCGCGAACTGGTAGCCGCCCACCACGATGGCGATCAGGCTGGCCACCTTGGCAACGGTTCCGGTAAACAGGGTTTGCATAGAGGTGAGACCGCTATCGAAGGGAGAGCTGCTCATTGCGTGCGCGAATACGGGCGAGACAATGAGCACGGTGAAGAGGCTGAGGAACGGGCGAATCCAGTGAGGAGACCGCCATCGGGCAATCCTGCGCCGAATGGCGGGTGTGAGCATGACGATCATCGGCACCTCCAGCGGCCTGGGAAGGCCGCGATATGCCGAAACGTAAGCTGCCTCTGGACTCAAGTCCAATGATTTTTGGGAATGATGGTATTCCGCTGGCGCATAATTGGCCTTCCCCGGCGCTGGTGACGGCCACCGAGTTCACCGATGCAGACGGATTCTGTTATCGAGTCAGAGCATCCGTACTCAGATGGAAAGCGCTCTCAGATGCGATTTTTTGCCACACGGTCACGACAACCACCAGAAATGTTCTCGCATTGCTCCGAAATCAGTTTACAAAACATCACAATAGTGCATGATTGTAAATCAGAGAGAGGAGTTGGCCATGATTGCAGATCGCATCAAGCTCGCACGGCGCAAGGCTGGCCTTTCCCTCCGGGGTTTGGCAGCGGCAATGAACGGCAGGGTCACCGCACAGGCCATTGGAAAGTACGAACGCAACGAGGATATTCCGAGTTCGGGCGTTCTGATCTCCTTGGCCAAAACCCTTGGTGTATCAATCGCTTACCTGATGGACACCCAGGGAGTTGTGCTGTCTGGCGTAGAGTTCCGCACCAAGGCCAGCACGACCGCCGCTGACCGGGCCGTTGTTGAGACCGAAGTCATGGAGTGGATCGAACGCTATTTGCAGATTGAGCATGTGCTGGAGTTGGAGAGTTCGGCTTGGCAGTGCCCGATTGCACCCCTCAGATGTAGCGCTCCCCCGGGCAGAACGGTCATGTTGGGATTGATGCCTGTCTGCTGGCAGCACTCAAAGCGGCTCTCCAATTGATCTTCGCCGGAAATACGACCGCGGAGTGTTTTTTCATCCAGGAAAAACCACCTTGCACAGAGCTTGCTTAGGCAAGTGAATTGGAGAACCGCTCCGGCGCAGGGATATCTCCATGGTCTGTGGTCGAGCGCCGCCGACAGCCGAATCAGAGTACATCTTTTCCGAAAGCCCGCCCACCGAGTTGCTCCTCCCTCAAGGAGAAGCAACTCGGAATGCTTTCTGCGAAACCAAGTTTATTCTGGTTCCGCTCGCTTCGCGCACACCCCCAGCGCATGTCGATGGCCCGTGAGAGAACCTGACCGAATGCGCTGTTCTCCTCGCACCGCTTGCGCAGCCTGGAGAAGACGTCGCGCTGCAGAGCGTCGCGCTCGGCCTTCAGGTCTTCAAAGGTCGAACTGACAAATACCCGGAATGTGCGTCTTGCAGGCGCCATTGGGCGTCGATGCTGATCCATTGCTGCCTAAGGTCAAGAAACCTACAGATTCGCTGGTGGGCAGCGGCGAGTTGGTGAGAATCGAGACGCTCCATTGCGGCGTTGCGCTTCCCGAAGACGAATCGACTTTAGCGGTTAGGGCCACCGGCGTGCCGTGCGTAAAATGTTCGGAATCCCAGCTTGGTTACCATCCAGGAGTGTTCCCAAATTCTAGGTGCACTTTACTACTAGCGAAGCGTACCATGTTTTCGTAAACCCTTAGGAATTAGGTCATGAACGAATCAGACCGGTGAAACTGAAGGCGAGCGGCAAAGATCTGGGTAGCCTTGATCGCGTGAACGCACTGTCAGACCAGTTTGGCCAGTAGAACGATTCGATGATTTTGCAATGTTGAAAAAATAAATCCGCAAATCCTGTAACGAATCGTCCAGTTCATGACTTTATTCTGATGAGCGCACAAAAAGGACAGCGCAAACGATGAATCTGAACCGAATACCAGCCAAGTGGCTCTTGATCTTTTGTTGCATCTGGAGTAGCGGAGCCGGAGCGCAGACGGCGCAACTGACGCTTCGGCAGGCCATTGACCGCGCATTGGGGCAAAACCCAGAGGCGGCGGTTGCAGGTGCTGACGAGAAAGCTGCCGACGCCTCGGCCCGTCTGGCGCGCACCGGTCTGTTTCCGCAACTCAGTTTTACAGAAGACATCTCACGCGGGGATGATCCCGTTTATGCCTTCGGTATGCGTCTGCGGCAACGGCAGTTCACGCAGGCCAACTTTGCCTTGAACGAACTGAACCGGCCTCAGCCGATGGGCAACTTTTCTTCGCGCTTTTCCGGCTCATGGATGGCCTTCGACTCATTCAAGACGCAGAAGGCGATTCGTGGCGCCGACCTGATGCACAAGAGTGCCGAGTCCAGCGCCAAGGCCGTGGACCAGAAGATCGTTCTGAATGTAGTTCAGGCATACGAGTCGGTGCTATATGCCGAGCGTGAGACCGATGTTGCGCAACATGAACAGGAAACGGCCGCGGCGCTGCTGAGCGCGGTTGCGGATCACGTTAAGGCAGGCTTGACGGTCGAGTCGGATCGTATGTCGGCCGAGGTAAATGTGGCAGCACGCAAGCAGGAACTGATCGCCGCCCAGGGCGATCTGGAAATGGCGTGGGCGCAATTGCGCGTGGCGATGGGCGATGCGGAGCTGCAAGCAAGCACTTTGCGACCTATCGAACCGCACACGTTTCCATCTGAGGCGCTCGATCAGGAGTTGGCTGCTGCCGCAAAGGCTCGACCTGATCTTGCTGCCCTGAGAGACGCGCAATCAGCACAGGGGATGGCGGTGGGCGCTGCAAAGTCGAGTTTTGGTCCGCATGTGAGCGCTTATGGAAACTGGGAAGAAGACCGGGGATCTTTTACCAGTTCAGGCGGCAATAACTGGGTTGCCGGGGTACAGATCGGCATTGACATCCTTCCCTTTGGCAAGCGCGCTGAGTTGGCAAAAGAGTCGGCTATGAAGCAGCGCGTCGATGCGCAGTTAGCCACATACCAACAGCAAGTAAGTCTTGCGGTCAGTCAGGCTCATATTCACCGCAAGACCGCGGAGTTGTCGATGGAGACAGCGAGAGCCGCGATGGACCAATCGGCAGAGAGCCTGCGCATCTTGCGGAATCGCTACACGGCGGGCCTCGCAACCATCACGGATTTGTTGCGCGGAGAAGATGCATCGAGAGAGAGCCAATCCAACTACTGGCATTCCGTATATGGAAATGCAGCGGCTTACGCTGAACTGCTTTACGCGACAGGGACTCTGACTCCCGATGCGGCGGAGGAATTGCAATGAAAGTGATCTTATCCGGATGCTTATTAGCTGTTTCTTCGGTCCTCTTCTCAGGCTGCCACTCAACCAAGTCCACGCCCCCCACGGCAGTGCAAACTGTTCAAGCTCGTGTGGTGGAGAGCTATCAGCAAGAAGCTCCCTTGCTCGTAGGCGCTACAGGAACACTGCACGCGCGGGAATCAGCAACTATCTCGGCACAAGTCATGGGGCGCATTGTGCAAGTCCTGGTGAGAGAGGGAGACAGCGTGCGAGTGGGGCAGACACTTCTGGTGCTCGACAGCGGCACACTGCGCGCATCTGTTGATCAGGCGCGGGCTGCGGTCAAGGCCGCCGAGAGCCAACAGGCCGTCGCGCAGACACAGTCCGCACTCGCCACCAGTACGCTGGTTCGTTACAAGCAATTGCAAGCCGATAAGAGCGTCAGTCCGCAAGAAATGGATGAAGTGACGCGGCGGGCCGAAGCTGCCGCGGCAAGCGTGGATGCAGTGCGCGCGCAACGCGACGCAGCCAAAGCGCAGGCGAGCGGCGCTCGCGCCATGCTGGGCTATACACGTTTGAGCGCGCCCTTTGCGGGAGTGGTGACGGCGCGCATGGCCGATCCGGGAACGATGGCCGCTCCCGGCGTGCCTTTACTTCAGGTGGAGAGTGCGGGGCCATTGCAGCTTCAGGCTGCTGTGGATGAGTCAGCGATTGGAAACATTCGCAAAGGGATGAAACTCTCCGTGATGATCAACGGCGCGCCCAACGGCTCAACCACCGGCACTGTATCAGAGATCGTCCCAGCCGCCGATCCAGCAAGCCACAGCTTCCTGGTCAAGATCGATCTTGCTCCTTCCGCGCAACTCCATGCCGGCATGTACGGAAGCGCACTGATTGCGACCGGCACGCATCAAGCGATTCTGGCGCCACGCTCGGCGGTGGTTCTTCGCGGATCGCTATCCTGCGTCTATGCTCTCGACGCAAGCGGCATAGCGCAACTCCGTTCGATCACGCTGGGCGCGGTGCAGGGTGAGTGGGTCGAAGTGCTGTCTGGGATATCAGCCAACGAGAAGCTGGTTGATTTTCCCGGCGACCGTGATCTGGCAGGCAAGAGAATCGAGGCGCAATGATGAACAAGAAACCCATGCATCATGACCTTGGGATCGCCGGCCGTCTTGCGCATACATTTCTCAACTCCAAGCTCACTCCCCTCTTCATTGCGGCATCGCTGGAGCTTGGAATCTTCTCAGTGGCAATCATTCCTCGCGAAGAAGAGCCGCAGATTCTTGTTCCCATGCTGGACATTGCCACCGCAATGCCGGGCGCCTCTCCAGCAGAGGTTGAGCAGCGCGTCACGTTGCCGATCGAACAGTTGGTACATCAGATCTCCGGCGTCGAATACGTCTATTCCACTTCGATGCCCGGGCAAAGCCTGGTGATCGTTCGCTTTCTGGTTGGAACGCCACAGGAAGACGCGCTGATCAAGGTGTACAGCAAACTGTACTCGAACTTTGACCGGATGCCACCGGGAGTTTCGCAGCCACTTATCAAAGCTCGATCCATTGACGATGTCCCCATCCTTTCACTCACGCTGTGGGGGGAACACTACAACGGCTATCAACTGCGCGCCATTGCGGACGAGGTGCAGCACAGCATTCAGCAAGTTGACAATGTTTCGGAGACAACGATCATTGGCGGGCTTCCGCGCACGATGCGCGTTGTGCTCAGTACCGCAAAGCTGAATGCCTACGGATTGTCACCCATGGCCATCGTCGGACATCTGCAAGCCGCCAATGCGAGCGTACAGGCCGGGAGCTATGCCGAGAACAACAGCGAGATCCGTGTCGATGCAGGCAATCTCTTCACCCGCCGCGAAGACCTTGAAGATGTAGTGGTTGCGGTTGACCATGGCCGTCCAGTCTATCTGCGCGACGTGGCGGACAAGATTGTGGACGGCCCCGCCGATCCTGCCAACTATGTGCTCTTTGGAACATCCAATACCAGCGCGGCTGCGCATCAGGCACCCGGCCAATATCCAGCCGTAACTATTACTGTGGCCAAGCGCAAGGGCACCAACGCGACCGATATTTCTAATGCCGTACTCAAGCGCGTTCACGAGATGCAGGGCGTGACGTTGCCGAACGATGTAACCATAACAACTACGCGTAACTACGGAGAAACGGCCAAGGCAAAGTCGGATGAGTTGCTGGAACACTTGCTGCTGGCAACGCTCTCCGTCACGTTGCTGGTTGCTCTCTTTCTCGGCTGGCGCGAATCTGGCGTGGTGCTGTTGGCCATTCCGGTTACGCTTGCACTCACGATGTCGATCTTTTATCTCGTAGGCTACACCATCAACCGCGTCACTTTGTTTGCCTTGATCTTCAGTATCGGCATTCTTGTCGACGACGCGATTGTGGTCGTCGAGAATATGGTGCGCCACTTTCGATTGCCGGAAAACCGCGGCCGCCCGATGAGTGAAGTCGCAGTTGAAGCAGTCGCCGAGGTTGGCAATCCAACAATTCTGGCCACATTTGCTGTCATCGCAGCTGTGCTGCCGATGGCCTTTGTACGCGGCTTGATGGGGCCATATATGCGGCCCATTCCCGTCGGCGCTTCGGCGGCCATGCTCTTCTCGCTGATGGTGGCCTTTGTGGTTTCTCCCTGGGCCGCGCTTCGGCTTCTTGGCAAGCATCTCCAAAAAACCAAGATACTTGAGCCGGAGGCCGAGAACTGGCGAACAAGACTGTATCGCCAGATCATGACGCCGCTCATTCAATCCAAGCGCAATCGCATTCTGTTTTTTGTTGGAGTTGCAGTTCTGTTTTGTGTCTCGGTGGCGCTGGTGCCCCTGGGACTGGTGCGCGTCAAGATGCTCCCCTTCGACAACAAGAGTGAACTCCAGGTTGTCATCAATATGCCGGATGGCACACCGCTGGAACAAACAACTCGCGTTGCGCAGGCTTTAGGCAGCGAACTTGGACGGCAACCAGACGTGCTTAACTACCAGGTTTATGCGGGCACGTCCGGTCCCTATAACTTCAACGGGCTGGTGCGCCACTACTATATGCGCAGCCAGCCGAATCAAGCCGACATTCAGGTGAATCTTCTGCCTGCAAAGCAGCGCAGCGACCAGAGCCACACGATTGCAAAGCGGCTGCGTCCGCTGCTTCTCGCCATCGGCAACCAGTATGGCGCCCGCATTCAGGTGAGCGAAGTACCTCCCGGACCGCCTGTAGTGCAAACCCTTGTAGCCGAGGTTTACGGACCGGATATGGATGGTCAAACACGAGTGGCTCAGCAGATCAAGTCGATCTTCCAGCACACACCGGGCGTTGTCGATACCGACTGGTATGTCGAAGATCCTCAGCCGAGGCTGGTTATGCGCGTGGATGAAGTCAAGGCTGCGCAGCATGGCATTGCAGTCTCTGACGTAGCTCATGCGCTGGCACTTGCCCTTTCAGGAACTGAGGTTGGCCTGCTTCACGATCAGTCAACGCGGGAGCCTGTGCCTGCAATTGTCGAAGTGGATCGCGCGGATCGCTCCTCCGAACAGGGGCTGGATAATATCCGCTTGCCCGGCGCGGATGGCGGTATGGTTTCTCTGCGCGAGCTGGTGATCGTCGAACACAAGACGATCGAGCGCAGCATCTATCACAAGAATCTGCGCCGCGTGGTCTATGTTACCGGAGATGTTGCTGGGGCAGAAGAAAGCCCGGTCTACGCGATTCTCAAGATGAACAAGGATCTCGACCACCTCACATTGCCGGCGGGATACACGCTGGCCCGCTACAATGCGTCGATGCCCGAGTCTACGAACCACTACTCGATGAAGTGGGACGGCGAATGGCATATCACCATCGAGGTCTTTCGAGATATGGGCCTGGCATTCGCCGCGGTGCTCATCCTCATCTACGTTCTTGTGGTGGGCTGGTTCCGCTCCTTCATCGTACCGCTGATCATCATGGCGCCGATCCCGCTTACCCTGGTAGGCATCATGCCGGCGCACGCAATGCTGGGCGCATTTTTCACCGCTACATCGATGATCGGTTTCATTGCCGGAGCAGGCATCATCGTGCGCAATTCGATCATTCTCGTTGATTTCATCGAACTGCGCATACGCCAGGGAATGCCCCTGGCCGAAGCGGTAATCGATGCTGGGGCGACGCGCTTCCGCCCCATGCTGCTGACTGCGGCCGCAGTGGTTGTGGGCGCCAGTGTGATTCTCTCAGACCCCATCTTTCAGGGGCTTGCTGTGTCGCTGATTGCCGGAGCCGTCGCCTCGACCTTCTTGTCCTGGCCAACAATTCCCGTGCTTTATTACATGGTTCACTCTGGGCACAAATCAGAGTCTGGACCCGAAACCAATTCTGAAAACGATTTAGGAGAGGTCCTATGACCGTTGAACGCGCATTACGACTCATGGCAGGATTCATGATCCTGCTTTCACTTGCACTCGCCCACTTCTTTTCGCCGAATTGGCTCTGGCTGACGGCCTTTGTCGGATTTAATTTATTACAATCGGCATTCACCAACTGGTGCCCTGCCATGACTACCTTTCGTGCTTTGGGACTGAAGAATACTGGCTGCTGTGGAGGCAACTGTGAATGATATGAATGATCGAATCATGGATGCATCCCTGGCAGACCGGCTCGACACTCCAGAGCGTTTGCTCTGGCTTCCGCCAGCGGTGGTGATTGGCGCACTGGCAGTCCAGCCTGGTGATGCGATTGCGGATATCGGCGCTGGAACTGGATACTTCTCTCTGCCCCTGGCACAAGCAGCAGGATCTCTTGGCCAGGTATATGCGGTCGATTGTCAGGCTGAAATGCTTAAGCGCCTCCAGCTCAAACTGGATGCGGGAAGCACATCCAACATCCACATGATCAATGCAGATGCGGATTCAACTGGGTTGCCGAACGCATCTTGCGATCTTGTTTTCATGGCAAATGTGTGGCATGAGTTTGCTGACCACACTGCTGTTCTGCGAGAAGACAGGCGCATTTTGAATGCCAGAGGACGGATTGCTGTTCTCGATTGGCGGCCAGACGTGGAAGCCGAGCATGGGCCGCCACTTCATCACCGAATCAGTGCTTCAGATGCCTTGGAAGATCTGCAGTTGGCAGGTTTCGCTGAGGTCAAGCAGAGCAACGTCGGGATATACTCCTGGCTCGTTCAGGGACTCATGCAACCGGAGGCAGAACAATGACTCCGCGCAAGAGCACAGCCAAGACCCTAGGCTCGCCATCAAGGAGGTATGAACGCCTCAAAGATGAGGTCTATCGTCAAATGTATCGGTTGGAAGCAAGCCGTCCGGGAGCCGAGTTGGCCCTTGCAATTGCCTTGCTGCGTGCCTGGACCACTTCGGACACCGAAGCGAATATGCCGAAATCATGCGAATGGCTGATGAAGATCTGTCCAATCTGCCTTCCTATGATCGAAGCCACGCAGAAAGTGCGCGAAGCTGAAAAGCAATGTATTCAATGAAATCGTCCATTTTCCCGGACAGCCAGACTCTTTGCATGAGCACAGCCTCAGCGGCAATCCATGCTCTGGTTATGCGCGTCAAAAGAATATACTGATTTTGTTCTTGAGAGACCGAATCCATGCGCCCCGAACTGACTCAAGCAGCCGATCTCTTGCGCCTCAATACGCCTGAAGCTGTCGAAGAAGCAATCGGCTTGCTTCAGAACACGGTCTATTCCTTCAGCATGAAAGTCTGCGGACACCCAGAAGACGCAGAGGATACGACACAGGAGGTCCTCTTCAGTTCGCTGGAACATCTGGCCAGGATTAAGGACCCACAGGCTCTCGCGGTCTGGCTCTATACCGTGACTAGAAATCGCTGCTGGAAAATGCGCCGAAAACCGGCGCATGCCCCGAGGCATATTCTCTCACTGGATGAACTGATCCCGGACGAGGTGGAACTGGAGCGATTGTTGCGGGATGCCGCAGAGAACCCTGAAGGCAATCTTCTGTACGCTGAGCAGCACCATCTGATCCATCAGGCAGTCTTGCGTATTCCAGTGCAACTGCGCATTGTTCTTGTGCTCCACGACATGGAGGAACTGACAACTGAACAAGTTGCGCAGATTCTCGGCCTGCAACCGGGAACGATACGGGTTAGGCTTCACCGGGCACGCCTTTCTGTACGCAAAGAGATGAATAAGCTGATTGATTCTGTTCCTGATGAGGCGTCGAATCGTAGTCTCGCCAGAAAGAAGCCCCGTGGCATTCGCGCCAAAGCCAAACAACGCTCTGCCGATTGCCGCGCACTGTTCTCTAATCTTTCGGAGTATCTGGATAGTCGCGTAGAACCAATCTCCTGTGAAGCGATGCGCAAACACATCGAAGCCTGCCCTGCTTGCCTCGCATTCGTCCAGCACCTGCGCGAAGCCATCGATCGCTGTCGCTCGTTGGAGATTCCATGCAATTCCTCTGTTGCTCCTCGTCTGCGTTCAATCCTTACCCAGGAATACCTGCGTTTACGGGGCATGCCAGGCACAGAACAGGCTTCCGACGCGCTGTAAAAGCAAATTCGCCGGACGGCTTCCATTTAAACAGGAAATGCGGCTACTGGTTGTCAGGCTGAAATCGGCTTACCTGGTGCCCACAATCTGCTCCGCTCTGCTGTAGGAGCCAAGATCAAAGACATTGACATAACCCATGCCACTCAATAATGTCGTCGCCCTGCCGCTTGGCATTCCACCCTGGCAATGCAGCAGCAATACCTGTTTCTTATCCTTCAGGGGCAAAGGCGCTCCAGATTCAATCTGCTGAAGCGGAATGTTGATCGCATTCGGCAGATGGCCCGCGTTGAATTCGGCGGGAGTGCGCACGTCGATCACCAGTGCACCGTTTCGCAGATACGCTACCGCGGCCTCAGGTGAGATTTGACTGGATTGGCCATGCAAAAGCACACCTCCCGTAATTGTCACTACCGCCAAAGCTTTGATCCGACTCATTGTGTCAACCCTGTTCCAGTTCATTGCGTCAACCCTCCATTGTCAGTTCAGAACGAACACGCCCGAATGCCGCCACACCACGCAGAGCAGCGAAAAGACCGCTCTAGAGACAAAGAACGGATACTATCTTGAGAGTAACAATTCAACAAACGTCTTAGGTTTCAAGAGCATCGTCCTTGCGGATACCAGTACCTACTAAGATTGGATGTTTCCCGGATACTTCAACGCGAGGAAGGTTGCCCATGCATGTGCAAGTTCCGTTCCATCGAATGAGGTCAGAACCGCTTCGGTTTTAGTCAAGCGTTTGTTCTGGCTGTCAATCCACCCCGAACACAGATCGTTTTTCCTGAAGGTACGTGCTGTCGAAAGCGTATACGGAGTTCGGCCGTGAGCGCTTTAACTCCTGATTCGGCTACTACTTTGGACATAGCTTCATCAAGGACGGTGCTGACGATTCCTCCATGAACGATGCCCTGAAAGCCTTCCAATTCTGGTTCTGGGATCCATTCGGCAACCATTTCTCCAACTTTGTTTCTCTGAAACTTCAGATGCAGCCCACGGGGATTGTCTGGCCCGCAAGCGAAGCACGACGATTGTGTGCGAGCGCCGAGGCGTATCTCCGGCTCGCTGCTGACTAACTCTTGAAGCATAACTCTCCTCACCTCAGAATCGGTGCGGCTCACATGACCAGCCAATTCGGTGGTCATGGCCATTCTGAACCTACTGGCATCGAATCCGATAGACAATCAGGGGGATCACGGATGCCAAACACGATACGTGCTGTATCCCCCCGAGAGATTGCGCGCGTGCAAACCATGCTGAGACAGGATACGGCAAGCGTAATAGGCACGCTGTCCAACCCCGCAGTTAATCCATATCTCTCTGTCCGTGGGTAACTCACCCAGATGCGACCGCAGCTGCCCCAACGGAATATTGACCGAACCTGGAATCGATCCAGCGTCAAACTCGTTCGGCTGACGTACGTCCAGGAGAAACGCTTCCGTTGAGTTCAATTGATCCCAAGGCGCAATCTGCGCATCGCCGCGCACTACATTGGCCGCGATCATCCCCGCCATGTTTACTGGATCTTTCGCTGCACCGTATTGAGGCGCATAGCAGAGTTCAGCTTCTTCGAGATCGAAGACGGTAGCCTTCATCTGGACTGCCGTTGCGATCACGTCGATCCGCCGTGCGACACCTTCTTCACCCACGGCCTGCGCGCCCAGCACCAGACCATCCGATTTGCGGAAGAGCAGTTTTAGATGAATGGCTTGCGCACCCGGATAGTAGCCGACGTGATTTCCAGGGTGCAGATAGATACTCTCGAAGCCGTCCAGCCCGGCTCGGCGCAGAGACTTTTCTGTCGCGCCTGTCAGCGCCACGGTCAAATCAAAGAAGCCGCAAACCGCAGTGGCCTGGACGCCATCGAAATGTGCATCGCGTCCGGATATCGTATCGGCAGCCACGCGCCCCTGGCGATTGGCCGGCCCAGCCAGAGGGATCAGTTCCCATTGGCCGGTGACTCGATTCCTGACTTCAACAGCATCGCCAACAACCCAAATGCGCGGATCACTGGTGCGCATTTGACTATCTACACGGATGCCTCCCCGTTCGCCCAATTCCAGACCAGCGTCCCGCGCGAGCTTTGTCTCTGGACGCACACCAATGGCTAGCACAACGAGGTCCGCTTCGTAAGCCTTGCCACTTTGTGTATGGACATTCAAGCAGCCATTAGTGCCTTGTTCAAACTTCGCAACAGCATCGCCCAAGGCAAGAGAGACTCCGCGTGACTCCAGTCGCTGTTTGGCATACTCGGCCATCTCTGGATCAAGCGGAGGCATCACTTGATTCGCCAACTCAACAATCGTCACTGCGATTCCTCGATGGGCAAGGTTTTCTGCCATCTCAAGACCGATGAATCCGCCGCCTACGACAACTGCGTTGTGCGGTTTCTTCTCATCGATCCAGTGCCGGATCTCCCTGCTATCAGGAACCGTGCGCAACGTAAAGATACCTGGTAAATCGATTCCCGGCCACGGCGGCCGGATAGGATTTGCACCCGGAGACAGAACCAGTGCATCATAGGGTTCGCTGTACTTGCGCCCTGTTTCCAGATCACGGACAGAGACAGCAGACGCGGCCCGGTCAATCGCAAGTACCTCGTTCTGCGTCCGCACTTCGATGTTGAATCGTTCGCGGAACAAGGCGGGTGAAGCCAGCAAGAGCCTGGACTCTTCCTGAATTACATTGCCAACATAGTACGGCAAGCCGCAATTGGCAAAAGAGACGTAGGGGCCGCGCTCCAATATAACGATCTCTGCTTCTTCGTCTAGTCTCCGAAGACGCGCCGCGCAGGTTGCCCCGCCCGCCACGCCTCCAACGATTACCACCCGCTTCTTCGCCATGCTCGCTCCCTGAACCTTATGCCGACGTCTTGTTGTCCATTTCAAGCACCGCAGCCTTAGAGGTGCGAACTACACCTATATATTATCGGTACGGCCACTGAACGGCAAGGGGCGAGCGATGTTGCCAGGTGCATTTCACATCTATTTTTATTTGTGATAGGGTGAAGCCGTTGGCTTGCGGAAACGCAAAGGCCTATGGAGGATCGGAGTGCCACGAAAGATATGTGCGCGTCACGGCAAGAATTATCCTTGTTCCTGCGGCATGGGAAACCTTTATCGTTTTGTGGAGCCGCTCGTCCTGCTCCTTCTCAAGAAGAAGGGCCATGCCTATGGCTACGATCTCTGCGCGGAGATGCAGGAGCATGCCCTCACCGATACAACAATTGAGAAGGCTGCTCTCTACAGGACACTTCGGCAGTTGGAGACAAACGGAAATGTCAAGTCCGAATGGGAGACGAACAAGGCAGGTCCAGCACGCCGGGTGTACAAAATCACGAAGCAGGGCGAGCGGCACCTGGAGGAATGGGCTGCGGTGCTGGAACACCTTTCGAAATCCATGACCCGCTTCGTTTGCGAGGCCCGTGAGACCCTGATCAAGCCGGCAACGAAGAGAACCAAGCCCTTATGACGCAATGCCTGACGCAGTAAGAGATTCGCACAATATCAAACAGACGACAGACGAGACGGGAATCCATCCTGAATGACGCTATCTCTGAAATGAGCGAACGGGCAGAGCGGTGTTCTAATCGATCTATGGCAAGTCTAGAAAACTTCCGTGTGGTAGTCTTTCGGGCAGTAGCGGAACATCTCAGCTTTCGCAAAGCCGCAGAAGAGCTATACCTCACTCAACCTGCGGTGAGCCTCCAGATCAAGGCGCTTGAGGAGGAACTTGGCGTTCAAGTCTTTGATCGCTCGGGGGCGCATATCACGCTGACGCCGGCCGGCAAGGTGCTTCTCCGGTACGCAAAGCAGGTTAATTCGCTTTTCGTTCAAGCAGAGCGCGATATTTTAGTCCTCGCTGGCGATCACGCTGGACGACTTTCCCTTGGAGCTTCCACGACCATCGCCCAGTATGTGCTGCCGCGTCTTCTGGGCGAGTTCTGCAAGGAATATCCACGCGTTCATCCGACACTAATCAGCGGCAACACAGAGCACATCGTTAGTGCTGTCGAAAATCAGAAGATCGAGTTGGGCTTCATCGAAGGTCCTGCGCGAAGCCGCAAAGTTAAGAGCGAACCATTTCTGGAGGATGAGTTGGTCTTGATTGCGTCTACTGCGCACGAATGGGCCGAGAGCGCTTCTGTCTCCGTTTCCGACTTGTGTGCCGCCCCGCTGCTCATGCGGGAGCGCGGTTCCGGTACGCGCAGAGTGATTGAAATGGCGCTTGAACGGCTGGGTATCAAGCGTAATTTGATGCATATCGTAATGGAACTTGATTCAACCGAGGCCATCAAATCTGCCGTTGAAGCCGGACTGGGCGTCGGTTTTGTCTCTCGATGGGCTATCGCCAAGGATTTGAGGCTCGACACAAACTTCAAGATTGTTGCAATCGAAGGACTTCGAATCAAGCGAGAGTTCCTGGTCACATACGTAAAGGGGCCTGAGCCACAAGGCTTGGCTCATGAATTTCGGAGGTTTCTCATCGGGCGCGCAGGCGTACAGAGGACACTGGCCAAAACCAAACGGCCGTAATTGAAACGCCTCATAAGAAGCGCTTATGTGCAATGAGTGCTTCTGCTTGGACACCGGCGCACGATTTAGCGACACTTGTTCTATGTCCAAGAACATATTCTTCATCGGGTTGATTATCGCGGCCAGCGGCCTCATATCTCCGCCTGTGGCGCTGGCCGTTGGTCTCGTCTACGGATTCACATTTTTTCATCCATTCCATGTAGAGGCGAGGAAACTATCTAAACTCCTTCTCCAGGCATCCGTAGTCGGACTTGGGTTTGGTATGGATTTGCAGCAGGTTATGCAAGCCGGACGCTCCGGTTTCATCTATACCGCCGGCAGCATCAGCTTCGCCTTGCTCTTGGGCTGGGGGTTGGGAAAACTCTTTCGAGTGAAGCAAAGAATCTCTTATCTTATCTCGGCCGGCACGGCCATTTGCGGCGGAAGCGCCATTGCCGCAATTGCCCCCATCACCAATGCGAGCCAAGAAGAGATTGCAGTCTCGCTCGGAACTGTTTTTGTGCTGAACGCGGTTGCATTGCTCACATTCCCAGCAATCGGAACAGCGCTGCATATGACACAGTCACAGTTTGGTCTTTGGGCGGCGCTCGCCATTCATGATGTAAGTTCCGTTGTCGGAGCGACGGCAAAATACGGAGCAGTGGCTCTTACCGTCGGCACGACCGTCAAGCTGGCCCGCGCTCTATGGATCGTACCGGTTTCGATCGGAACCGCCATGGCAAACAAGAGCAAGGCGCGCATTCAATGGCCATGGTTCATCCTCTTCTTCTGTCTCGCGGCTGTTTTCAATACCTACGTCCACTATTTCCAGCCCGCCTATCCAGTGCTCAAGCATCTTGGAGGCATTGGCCTGACCGTCACGCTCTTTCTGATTGGAACGGGACTCTCCATGAAGACTCTCCGAGATGTCGGCGTTCGACCGTTCCTTCAGGGAATCCTTCTATGGATCTTCGTCGCGGTCGGATCGCTGACGCTCATTCGCGGTGGTTGGATTCACTTGTAGAGATGTGCAAAAGGCTCGTTCTGTGCGCAACTGTGAAGGCATCAGAGCTTTTCCATTTTTCTTACTGTCCGCGCGGCTCGCCGGTCGGTAGGAAAGCGACTCCGGAAATATCGTCTCCCGATGCCAGCACGTCTCTGAGCCGCTCTGGATTGGCCCCGCTGCGGACAGCAGCTGCTTCGAGAAGGCGCAGCGCCGCCACCGGAGTGGTTTCGGGCGGCAAGCGGAATATCCACGGAACATTTGTTGAGGTGAGCTTTTTGTCGCTGCTCAGGGCATCCACAGGCACAAAGGTCTTCAATGCCAGTTGTTCGGACAAGTGGGCGGCGGCGCTATCGAGCGCCACGATCGCGAGCGCGCGCTCGTCCATGAGCGCGTGAACCAGTTGGGTAGAAGCCGCCCCCCAATTCTGATCGCTTGCTACCGGCAAAAGCGTCCACGCCAACCCTTTCTTCGCACCGGCGGCCAACTCCGCCTGCACCTCCGGCAACTGCGCGACCTGGGCTGCCTTTGGCCCAAAGAGAACAATGCGCACTGGTCCCGCGGGCAAGTCCTGGTGATGCGGGCCGGCGTAGTCTACGCCGTCCTCACCCACGCGGGCATAGGATGCCTGCGAAGGGGCCGGCGCCGCTTGCGTGGCAGGAGCAGGCGGTTGCGCCGGAGGTTCCTTATCCATTTTCGCCACACGGTAGGTGATTGCGCCGTTATGCACCGTACCCAGATACATCGGAGCCACGTTCTTCAGGAGGGGATCGAAGACCATGTGTCCGGTCACGCCGTCGTATTCCCGGACGTTGGCCAGCGCATCCTGAATGCGCGCGCGGTTCAGGCCCGCCTTGCAGATCGAGTCAAGCAGCACATTCATCGCGTCGTAGGCCAGCGAAGCAAACTGCTCCGGCTTTTCGTTGAAGCGCTTCTCGAAGCGCTGGTTGAAACTGATCCACTTGGGATCCTTGCTGCTTGGATCATAGGGGAAGACCGACTCAAAGCCCTCGGCGGCGGGACCGGCCTCGGCCAGCAGCGTGGGCCCCAGCGTGCGATAGGCACCGAAGACGCGCTGCTTCATTCCCATGACGCGCATCTGCTTGAGGATCCCGGCAGCCTCCATCTCGTCCGTCCACAGCACGATGGCGTCGGCCCGTGAGCCGTTAATCACGCGCAACTGCTTCGAATAATCGGTATCGCCAGGCAGATATTTCTGCTCGATGACAATGGGGTGGCCAAGCCGCCGTGAGGCATCGCGGAGTTTGATCACACCAAAGCGCCCATATCGATTGTTCACCCTCAGAATCGCCAAGCGCTTCAGGCCGAGCTCAGTGAATATGCGGCGTGCCAGCGTCAGGCTCTGCACTCTGTCATCCTGAATATCTGTGAAAAACCACGGGACATAGGTCTCGGGAATAGTTGGATCGGTGGAAGCCGAGTTGACGATGGGAGTCTCCGCTTTCAGCACCACGCGAACAATAATGTGCGTCGACTCGGAACTGATCGATCCGAAGATAGCCCAGACCTTTTCGTCGTAGATCATCTTCACCGCTTCATCTGAAGGCGAGCCCCAAATCGTCGGCTCGGTGGAGCGGTCGTTGCCATATACCGCGCCTTTCTGCCAGTTGTTGTAGTCGTTGTGCAGAATCAGCCTAAAGGGCTTGCCGCCATAGCCGCCCTGCACGTTGGCCTCCTCGATGGCCAATTGCGCCCCATGAAGCATGCGTATACCAAAAGCTGAATCCGAAGTGTGCTCCAGCGGGGCTAAGAAGCCGACGCGCACCTCGCTCAGGTTCTTGGGCTCGGGAATATCCCGCGCCGCGCCGGTGTAGACATTGGGATGAGTGTAGTTAAGAAAGTAAGGCGTCGCGAATTTCTCGTAGGGACTTAAATCCTTAGGTTCGCCCGCGTATGGCTCGACGACGCGATCCTTCACTGGTCCCGGCGGATGCGCGCCACACTTACACGTGCCCTTCCCCGTGACCACCGCTGGAGTCGCGTTCCATCGTTCGATCAGCCCCGTCTCCTGGCCCGAATACTTCGCGGGGGCCGCCACCTGACCAATCGCAGGCAACACACAGCACGCTGCCATCGTGGAAACTACAACCAACATCCATCCCTTGCGCATGACAACTACTCCTTGCTGTTTTCGGCAGCCTTATCCGTGCGGAACATGGCGATGGCTTCGATTTCGATCAGCAGTTCAGGACGGCAGAGGTGAGCCTGGATGCCGGTGGATGCAGGCAGCGGATCGAGCCCCTGCTCCTTGAAGAAGGCAGTGCGCCCTGCATTGAAAACGTCGTAGTCGCGATCTATGTCGCGCAGATAGCAACTGGTGCGCACAATATCGTGCCAGTTGGCGCCTTCGCTCTGGAGCAGGCCGGTGATGTTGTCGAAAGTCCGCTGCAGTTGGGCGAGAAAATCGCCGATGTGGATGCTCTTGCCGTGTTCGTCGATCGAGGCCGTACCTGAGATGAGCAGGATGCAGACGCCTCCAATATCGATCCTCATGCCGCGCGAGAACGAACTCGGCTTGGCATAGCAATAGGCTTCGTTGAGCACACCGTGATCGGTAATGGCGCGCTTTTCGATCGGCGCGTGCGCGATGGTTTCGAGTATTTCAGTAAGATGAATATCAAGCTAGTTCCGGCAAGGCGACAAGCTGTTTGTAAGTGATGGTTTGTGTGCAGATGCAGGCGCGCAGCAGGCGAACCATCAAGTCCGGTTCCATGGTGCGACGGTTGAGCCT